>NBJMR02800__coassemble_1489_pt1 | contig 35590 bp, 37 predicted proteins | sample NBJMR02800__metabat2_low_PE_026 | metagenome-assembled genome bin NBJMR02800
AAGCATGCGATCGTAATGCTGTTTTGCAAAAAAACAGGTGTTGATTCAGGGGAGCGTTCCGTAAAGCCGGCAGAATCCTGTCCTTTGTGAAAAGCTGTCAGATTCGCCGACCGATGATCATGGTTCGATGGTGACTTCGGTCATCACATCGGTGTCGAACGCTGGAAGGTACCTGCCGTTGGTCAGCGAGCGGATGTCTTCACTGTTGTCATGGTCGCAGAGATAGGTATAGCAGACATCTTCTGCGTACTGCTTATCGAGGACCGTCAGCTGCTGTTCTCGAAAATAGTAATCCATGCGGCCGATAAGGGTGTAGTCGAAGTGGAGCTGATAACGTTTCATCCAGCGTTTCTCTACGATCATAGCTTCCTGCAGGGCGTTGGAGACGCTTTTGGCATAGGCGCGGATCAGTCCCCCGGCTCCCAGTTTGATACCGCCGAAATAACGGACGGTGACGGCTGTGATGTCCTGCATATGGTGATGATCGAGACACTCCAGCATGGGAACACCGGCCGTGCCGGCTGGTTCACCGTCATCGTTGCTGCGTCGGATCTCGCTTTGTTCACCGATGAGGAATGCATAACAGTGATGCGTGGCATTGGGATGCAGTCGACGGATGTGCTGGATGAATGCCTTTGCGTCTTCTTCGCTTTCCGTGCGGTGCAGATAAGTGATAAAGCGGCTTTTTTTAATTTCCATTTCAGAGACGAAGTCCTCTTTGATTCGATACATAGCATCACCGATTGCATTATAATATAAACAGGAAAGAAACAAAAGAAAAAACAGAAGAAATCTTATGCAGTCAGGATCATAATATGATATTATATACAAGTAATAAACAGAACTTCTGTTTTTTGATACCAGATAGCCGAATATCCCAGTTGGTTTCTGCTGATTTATTTCGCAAAACTGCCTGTTTTACTGTATTTTTGTAGGTGGAGTTCATTGTCTAAGCCGAGAAAACATGGTAGGATAGGATTGCATCCAATTAGTGAAAACTTAAGGAGGAATTGGGAAATGAAAATAGCAGTCATCACTGACAGCGGAACCGGATGGAGCGAAGAACAGGCAAAGGAGAAGGGCCTTTTCTATCTGCCGCTGCAGGTAAAATGTGGAGATGAAGAGTTTCTGGATGGGATCGATATCACCGTGAGCGAATTGTATGAACGGTTGCGAAACGGAGAGATGCCGACAACGTCCATGCCGCCGCTGGGACGGGTAGAGGCGCTGTTTGCCCAGCTGAAGGAGGAAGGTTACGAATATGTGATCGCCGTACCGCTTTCGGCCGGAATCTCGTCTACGGCCAGCATGATCGAAGCAGCTGCCAAGCGCGCAGAGCTTCCGATCAGCGTCATCGATCCTTATACAACGGTCAACACACAGGGGTATCTGGCAGTGTGTGCACGAGAGCTGGCAGAGCAGGGCGTAGAGCCGCAGGAGATCGAGCGTCGTCTGAAGGCAAGCGTGGAAAGCGGGAATACTTTGTTGGTCCCGGATGACCTGATGCATTTAAAACGCGGCGGGCGTTTGACGCCGTTGGCGGCTACTCTTGGCAGCATGCTGAAGATCAAGCCGATCCTGCAGCTGAATGTGGGAACCGGCGGCAAGGTCGATGTATTGGACAAAGTGCGTACGATGTCGAAGGCCCTGGCACGTATGGTAGAAGTTGCCAGAGAAGATGGATTCGTTCCGGGCGAATATGAGCTGCGTCTGCTGGACAGCGAAGGAGGCGACAGCGTCGAACAGTTGCGTCGTCTGCTGGAAGAGACGTTTGCGGGCTGTACGATCGAGCGTAGCACGATCTGCCCGGTCATTGCGGCGCATACCGGACTGGGCGTCGTAGCCATACAGTATCAGAAAAAAGTAGAAGGAATTGTGTAAGTCAGGAAAGAGGAGTGAGTGCAGATGAAAACAGCATTTGTAACAGACAGCGGTACGGGAGAGACCATCGAACAGCTGCGACAGGAGGGGATCTACAGCGTCCCGCTGCAGGTGAGCTACGATCATCAGAATTTTAACGATTCTCTCGATATCACCATCGATGAAGTGTATGAACAGATGCGTGAAGGAAAGATGCTGAGCACGTCACTGCCTTCTTTGGGGAAGATCGAAGAGCTGTTCACTCAGCTGAAAGAAGAAGGCTATGAGCGGATCTTCGCAGTTCCGATCTGCCGCGGTCTTTCCGGAACGATCGATGCGATGGAGATGATCGCTCAGCAGCTGGGAATGGTCTTTGAATATGTGGACTGCCATGTGACGGCGGTCGTGCAGGGGTATCTGGTCCGTCTGGCCAAGCGTTTGATGGAACAGGGAATGAGCGTGGAAGAGACCAAGGAGGCCTGTGCACAGGTCATTCATACGACCGATACCGTGCTGCTTCCGGATGATCTTCAGCATCTGAAACGCGGCGGACGGCTGACACCGTTGGCCGCAACCTTGGGCGGTTTGTTAAAGATCAAACCGATCCTGGCCATCAATGAGCATACAAAAGGAAAGATCGATGTCGCCGGCAAGGTGCGCACGATGTCCAAGGCGATGGATACGGTCATCGAGCGGATGAAGCAGGCCGGTGTGGACAGCAGCTATTCCGTTACGGTCGCACATGCGGATGATGCGGTACAGGCAGAGGTCTATCGCAAAAAGATCGAAGATGCGCTGGAAGGCGTTCGTGTCCATGTCATCAAGCTGGTCAGCGTGGTCGGTGTGCATACCGGACGCGGCTGTCAGGCCCTGCAGTATTTTAAACCGTTTGACCAACAATAAAGATCGTGTAGAGCAAGAAAAAACGCACAGGAACAGCGTGTGGCGCAGCCTGTGCGTTTTTTTCGTGAGCGGCTTAAAAAGGGTCTGTCGTAGTGGTCAGCGAACGTCGGGAATAATAGGTAACGGCAAAATAGCCGGCATAGAGGAAGAGGATGATCAGCGCACCCTGCACGAAGGTCAGACCGTAGCTGCCTTTGCCAAACTCATACAGGATCGCGCTGAGCGCCTTCAGGATCAGGATGCTGTCGGCGATCGCCAGGATCAGCGGGATCGCAAAACAGATCAGCGTCTGAACGAACAGGGCCTGTCTGCGCATCCGCTGGGGCGTTCCCAGCTTTTCCAGCAGCGCGTGGGAACGAGCATCATTATAGAGCGGAGCGAGCAGTTTCAAGGCGAGGATGATGCCGGCACTGATGATGAGGATGATACCGATGTACAAGGATACATAGGTGAAGAGGACAGAGGAACCGATGCTGTTTTCGTGAGATTCGTCACGATTGGCCGTATACACATGATACATGGACAGCGGGTCATCTGGATCGGCCATCTGTTCATCCACCAGAAGGGCAAACTCTCTGGTCGAGGCATTTGCGGATAGTTCGACGTTCCAGTAATCTGCATAACTGCGTGCATGAACGGGGATCATGCCGTCGCTGACCACCAGGACGGCGGCATCCTCGGGGCTGCTCTCTCCGACCGTGCTGGGGCGCAGCGGCTGAGGCACACTTGGCAGGATGCGTATGGAGCGCGCATAGAGCATGATGTGCGGATGTCGGGCCCGCAGCTCATTGATGGTAGCGGAAAAACGAGAGTTACAGCTGTAAAGAAGCGCTTCTCCACCCTTCAGCCGAATCTCCTCGAGACCTTTGTCACGACGCAGCTGATTGTAGGCGGACAAGGGGATGATCTCGATGGGCGTATCCTCCAGCATCGCAAGCTCCCATGGGATGTAAATGTGGTTTTCTTCCAACAATTCGCACAGCTTGTCATACGTGAACTCACTGCGGAAGGTATGCAGGGTACGCTCATAGGAAATGGTGTCTGTCGCCGGCCGCAGCCGTTCGATCTCGTCACTGAATGAGCGCCAGTCAAAAGGATCCGTGCTTCCGCCCAGCTCATAGCGGTGGATGAGCGAAAAGCTGTAAGGGGTCAGGCTATCGACCTCGCTGTTGAGATTGTTGCTGATGCAGAGACCGCTGAACAGAAAGGTGATGCCGACGGTGAGCATGCACGAGAGGATCGTGAAAGAGACGATGTTGGTGCGGATCTGCTGGTACAGCTGTCGCAGGGAAAGCAGGTGCAGGCCCCGATAACAAAAGCTGCGGCTGTTTTTCAGCAGTCTTGGCAGATCCGTGCACAGTGCGCACAGCAGCAGTCCGTTGGCGAGCGCCAGCAGCAGCAACGCGATGAGAAAACGCATGCGGGTCACTTCGCTCAGCAACAAGAGCGCACCGCTCACAAAACAGAGGAAGGCTGCCAGCGGGAGGAGAAAGGACAGGCGCCGATTCCTCCAGCGTCTTTGCTTTGGGCGCGGCGGCTGCGATGACAGGGAACGACGGGGAAGCAGCAGGACGTTGACCGATGCGGTGATGAAGAAGATCGCGCAGAATGCCGCCAGCGTCAGCACCAGCGCCATCGGAGAAAAGACAAAGTGATATTCGACATGCGTGATGAACAAAGAGGCGGTAAAGGTGCAGATGATCTGCGAAAACAGAATGCCCATCAACAGGCCGGCCCCCAGCGCCAGCAGGGCGACATACAAGGCCTCCAGCATCAAAACGAGCGTCAGATGTCGCTGTCGCATGCCCAGAACGTAATACAGTGCGAACTCTGCGCTCCTGCGCAGGATGAAGATGCGGTTGGCATACAGCACGAGCACCGCCAGGATCACCGTCACGACCGCAGAGAGCGTGTGCATCATCTCACTGAGCGTATCCAGCAGCTGCGGGATGCTGTCGGGAAGATCATCCAGATCGCTGAGCAGCTGCAGCGTACCGCTGGCGTTGAAACAGTAAAACAGGCTGACGGTCAGCGCCAGCGTCAGAAAATAGAGCAGGTAGTCATGAAAGCTGGCACGGACGTTTTTATAGGCGAGCTTATGATACAACATCATCGCCTCCCAACAGTGTCGTCACATCGATGATGCGCTGAAAGAACTCCTTGCGGCTGTCGCTTCCTCGGATCAGCTCATTGAAGATCTTGCCATCCTTGATGAACAGGATGCGCTTGGTATAAGACGCAGAAAAAGGATCATGTGTCACCATCATGATCGTCGAGCGATATTCTTCATTCATCTGTTCCATCGTTTCCAGCAACAGCCGGGAATTCTTGGAATCCAGTGCACCGGTGGGCTCATCGGCCAGGATCAGCGAAGGCTGCGTGATCAGCGCCCGGGCACAGGCGATGCGCTGGCGCTCCCCGCCGGACATCTGCTGCGGATATTTGTTTAAGACGTCGCTGATCTTCAGGCGCTGCGCGATCGCATGGATGCGCGCATGGATATCCGCCGGTGCGCTTCCCTGGATGGTGAGGGCCAGTGCGATGTTCTCATAGCCGTTGAGGGAAGGGAGCAGGTTGAAGTCCTGAAAGATGAAGCCCAGCTGCTCCCGGCGAAAGCGCTCCAGCGCTTTTCGTTTCATATGGGTAATGTCTTGATGATGCAGGTAGATGTGACCGGTCGATACGGAGTCGATCGTGGAGATGCAGTTGAGCAGCGTGGTCTTGCCGCTGCCGCTGGGCCCCATGATGCCGATGAACTCTCCCTCTTCGACCTCGAAGCTGATATTGTCGAGCGCCTTGGTGATGGAGTCCCGGTTTCCGTAATATTTTTCGATCATGGATACGTTGAGGATCACACTCATAGCGAACAGCCTCCTTTATGCCTGCGCTTCAGGTACTGATGCAGAGAACTGAGATTGATGCTGACGATGACGGCGATAAATGCGGCCAGCAGCAGATAAGCGAACGGTCCCGACATCGCCCCCGGCAAAAAGAGCACGATGATCTCCAGCACCGCCAGTATCGCGATGCAGATGCCGCTGCAGTGATGAAGCAGGAAATCTTTCATGCGGCCCACCTCCCTTCTTTGATCTCTGCATTCATTATAAGGGAAACGGGAAACAGAAAACATGGAATTGGCTGACAGGAAACGAACAGTATTGTAAGCTTACAGCTGTTGTTTCAGCAGTCGGGCGGCCCTCTGTGCATCTTCACGGCGAAAGCGTCCGTGGGTCGTGACGGCATGCCGGGGAAAGTTGGCGTCCATGGGCAGATCATCCAGCGAGATCCATGCCTCGATCGTCGGATGTGCCTGTACATAAGCCAGGATGTTCTCGCTGCGTTTGCCGACATAGGGCGTAATGGCGATGATGCGCTCTGCCAGATCGTGAAGCGCAAACAAGAGACGCAGCTCTTTGAGCGAATAGAAGATGCCCCAGGAAGAACTGATGACGATCTGCAGGTCGTAGTCCTCACACAGGGAGCGCAGCAGGGCCAGTGATTCTTTGTCCCAGCTCTCATGAGCGAGCTGCAGGGCCGTGGTCGAGATCCGCAGATAATCGCTGTTGCCGCTCTGGCGGGCCAGCCGCTGTGGAAGCGTGCGGTCCAAACGGGGGAAGGTACGCAGTGGGATCGGGTTGAGGACACCGTCAATGTCCAGAAAGAGGATGCGGCTCATTTCAGCAGCATCAGATTCGACAGCGGGAAGGTGATGATCATCGTCGTCCCCTTGTGTAAGCGTGATTCCACATCAATGTCCAGGTAGAGCTTGTGACAGAGATTGCGGCACAGATACAGCCCGATGCCGGTGGCCTGCTCATTGTGCGGCCGGTTGCTTCCGGTGAAGCCTTTCTGAAAGATGCGGCGGATGTCCTTTGGATCGATGCCGACCCCGTTATCGGCGATGAACAGCTGGACGCTGTTTTCCCTGCGTCTGGTGTAGATGCGGATCACACCGCTTTGCGGCGGTGTGTAGGTCAGTGCATTGGTCACGATCTGATCCAGGATGAACTCGATCCACTTCTGATCGGTATAGACGACCTCTTCCAGCCCTTCCAGCTCGATGCGGATCTTTTTGTAGATGAAGTCGTTGGAATGCTTTTTGATGACATTGTGGACGATGAGGGACAGTTCGATCTCCTTGATGATGTAATCATTTTCCACATTGGCGCTGCGCGCATAGAACAGCGCCTGTTCCACAAAGCCCTGTACGTGCTCGATCTCTTCGCTGATGGAGTCGCAGACATCACTGGGATTATTGTCGGCGATGAGCTTGGCCGCCGCCAGCGGTGTCTTGATCTCGTGGACCCACATTTCAATGTAATCGCGGTACTCGTTTTCCGCCAGACGATATTGCTTGACGTTTTCCTGCATGGAGCGTCCGCTTTCCCGCAGGATGGCATACAGCAGCTGTCCGTCGATGAAGTGCGGTTCCCGGATGATGTCCGCGATCAGATACTTCTGATCCAGCGTCTGCATCGTATCCAGCAGGTTCTGGTAGTACTGCCGGCGGCGAGTGTATTCCACCATCAGAAAGCTGACCGGCAGGATCCAGTAAAGCACCAGCAGCAGGATGATGACCGAGGCCGAGATCTGCAAGGAGTAGAGAAAGAGAGAGAGCAGCAGGCTGACAAACAGCGTGGTGAGGATGACGTAGAGCTTATCCGCGAGGAATTCACTGATCTTCATAGATGATGTATCCCAGTCCGCGTTTAGTCTCGATGAACTCGGTCAGACCGATGTACTCCAGCTTCTTGCGCAGCCGGTTGATGTTGACGGTCAGCGTGTTGTCATCGACGAAGGCATCGCAGTCCCACATGTGCTTCATCAGCTTCTCTCTGGAGACGATCGCATTTTTGTTCTGAAAGAGACAGTGCATGATCCGCAGCTCGTTCTTGGTGAGATCGACACTGTTTCCCCTGTAGGTGAGCATGCTCTTGGAGATGTCCATGGTCACCTCGCCCACCTTCATGTGGTTGGAGTCCTTGGTCTCATAGACCCGCTGCAGCACCCGGGCGATCCGCGCCAGCAGGATCTGCAGGTTGTAGGGCTTGGTCACATAGTCATCCGCCCCCAGGTGCATGCTCTGCAGTTCATCGACCTCTGAGCTGCGGCTGGTGACGATGATGATCGGCACGTTGCTGGTGCGGCGCAGCTCCCGGCAGATGAAGTGACCGTCCATGAAGGGCAGATTGAGATCGAGCAGGATCAGATCCGGCTTGCGGGAGCGGATGTCCTCCAGGATGTGTTCAAAGTTGCTGCAGCCCTCGCTGCGATAGCCGTTCTTGCTGAGAAAGTCACACAGCTCCATACGGATCTTTTCATTGTCTTCCACGACCAGAATTCGATACATCGTCATCCCTCTTTCCATTCTGGCTTTATTATATATGAAATCGCCGGTATGCGAAAGTAACAGTTCTGTCAGATTTGCGCTTTGGACAGGAATGCGGACGTTCTGCGCCGTGCGCATCTGCACATAGAATACAATGGCAGGTCCATACTATGGTTGTGTCGTTTCATAAGAAAGTAGAGGATGGTCGAGATGATGAGTCTGAAACAGAAGGCAATGCTGGAGCGAGCGAAGATGGAAGCACAGCGAATGGGGAATGATTATGTCGGCAGCGAGCATTTGCTGCTGGCGCTGCTGCATCAAAATGAGGGATGTCTGGCAAAGGGGCTGGCCGCCCAGGGCATCTATTATTTTCAGGTGCGCTCGGATGCGGAGATCCTGTTTGGCATGAAGGAACAGTCAACACAGCAGCTGCAGATCACGGCGATCGCGGATACGCTGCTGGCGCAGTGTGAACAGCTGCAGCAGGAACGGCCGCAGCAGAGCTTTGAAGACTGTATGGGCGAGGTGCTGCTCTCCCATCCTTCCAGTGTGGCGATGGAGCTGCTGCGCCGTTATGATGTCTGTCTGGAGGAGCTGCATGTCGCCGGGAAGAAAAGGGGCGGCATTGCGGCGCTGAATGCACTGGAGGCACTGCACTGTCTCAACTTTGCGACGCGGCAGGGCTTTGTGGAGCGGGAAGAACAGCTGGAACTGCTGGTGGAGATCTTGCTGCGCCGGGAGAAGGCCAATCCGCTGCTGGTCGGAGAGGCCGGTGTGGGCAAGAGCGCCCTGGTGGAAGCGCTGGCACAGCGCATCGAGGCCGGAGAGATCGCTGCGCTGAAGGATCATTACATCTATGCCCTGGATATCAATACGCTGGTGGCCGGCACCCGCTACCGCGGTGATTTTGAGGAGAAGCTCAAAAAGCTCATCGCCGCCTTTCGCTCACATCCCAATGCGATCCTGTTCATCGATGAGCTTCATCAGGTGATCGGTGCCGGCCGATCGGAAGGCAGCATCGACGTGGCCAGCGTGCTCAAGCCCTGTCTGGCCCGCCGGCAGCTGCGCTGCATCGGTGCGACGACGCTGGCGGAGTATGAACGCCATATCGAAAAAGATCCGGCACTGCAGCGGCGGTTTCAGTGTGTGCGCCTGATGGAGCCCGATCCGCAGCAGACCCGGCGGATCCTGATGGCCCGCTGTGAGGAATATGCCGGGTTTCATCAGGTGGAGATCGCCGGAGAGCTCATCCCCACCATGATCGCCTGTGCCGATTATTATCTTCCCTTCGGCCACTTTCCGGATAAGGCGCTGGATGTGCTGGATCTCAGCTGTGCCTATGCCAGGGCCCATGCACAGGACAAGGTGGATGAAACCTGTGTGCGGGAAGTCATCGCTTCGCTTTCCCAGATCCCGGTCGATGTCGAACAGCGCACCCGGCAGACGCTGGAGGTGCTCACCCAGCGCTGTCCGGATCTTCCGCTGCGGCAGCTGACAAAGGCGTTGCAGGAGCTGGGAGAGCACCGCCGGCAAAAAACATTGCTGGGATGCTGGGCGCTCAGCGGCGAACCGCGCCAGTGCCGGCACATGCTGCAGCTGCTGGCAGAGGAATTTTTCCATCAGGAGGACTGCCTCACCCTGGACATGAACGTGTATCCCTTTCTCTGCGGGGAGGTGCTGCAGCGGCTGTACCGACAGCCCTATACGATATTGTGCATCGAGCACTTTGACGATGCCCTGGAAGAACTGCGATCGCTGCTGTTGCGCGCCATCCGCAAAGGCGCATTCTGGGGAGAGGGCAGACAGGTCTCGCTGCGGCATACACTGGTGGTCTTCCTGCAGGACAGTGAGGATCTGTGCGGGGAGCTGTCCGCCCTCGTCGGATCGCACTTTCAGCTGGAGGGCAGCGCTCCCTGTCTGCTCTCCTGAGGCAATAGGGGCCTACCGGTTTCGGGCTCTTGTTATTTTAGGCGTTTTGCATTATGATACAATAGAAAAAACAAATGCCTGAGGAATGGGGGAATACCATGAGCGAGACCAGGAGAAACGTCGTTTTGATCACCGGCATGAGCGGAGCGGGCAAAACGAGCGCCATGAACATATTAGAGGATATGGGGTATCACTGCATCGATAATTTTCCGGTGCAGCTGCTCTCTTCGCTGGGACATCTGATCCGCGAGCAGGACGATAAGCGTTATGACAACATCGCCCTGGCGACCAACGCAGTGGATTATATGCAGTTTCTCAACTATTTTGAGAACATCGGCATGACGGTCAACGTAGTCTTCCTCGATGCCAGCAACGAGGAGCTCCTGCTGCGCTATCGCTTTACCCGCCGTCATCATCCGATGCTGCTGTTTTCGATGGCGAATACGCTGGAAGAAGCGATCGAGGTCGAACGCGATCTCTTCAACCGGCTCAATGAACGTGCGATCCTGCACATCGACACGACCAAGCTGGGCCTGCAGGAGCTGCGCAACATCCTGTTTTCACGGCTTTCCTTCAAGGTGAAGCCGGAGTTTACGATCAGCTTCATGTCGTTTGGCTTCAAGCACGGCCTGCCGATCGATGCGGATATCGTCAGCGATGTGCGCTTTCTGCCCAATCCGTATTATGTGGATGCGCTCAAGGAGAAGACCGGCAATGACAAAGAGGTCTATGACTACGTGATGAAGTTTGATGAGACGAAGGAATTCTGCCGCCGCCTGCACGATTATCTGGACTATGTCCTGACGCAGTACGCCAAGCAGAAGCGCAGTCATCTGACCGTAGCGATCGGCTGTACGGGCGGGCATCACCGCAGCGTGACGATCGCCAACTGGCTCTATGCGCTCTACAAAGATCGCTATCAGTGTTTTCTCTCCCATCGGGACTGTGAGGTGTAGGCCATGAAAAAAGTAGTGATCATCGGTGGAGGCACCGGCTTATCCGTCATGCTTCGAGGAATGAAGCACATTGATGACATCCAGCTGTCTGCCATCGTCACGGTGGCGGATGACGGCGGCAGCACCGGACGCATCCGCGACAGCTATCAGATCCCGGCGATGGGCGATATCCGCCACGTCATGTGCGCCATGGCGGAGGAGGAGAGCATCTTCACCGAACTGATGAATTATCGTTTTGACGGCGAAGGCGACATCGCCGGACACAATCTGGGCAATCTGCTGCTGCTGGCGCTGTCACAGACGACCGGCAGCTTCATGGAGGCCATCCGCACCTTCTCGCGGGTATTGAAGGTCAGAGGAAAGATCATCCCGTCCACCCTGGAGATCGTGACCCTCTTTGCCATCATGGAAGATGGGACGATCGTACGCGGGGAGGACAACATACCGAAATTCCGCAATCACATCGACCGGGTGTTCTATCAGCGGGACATCAAGGCGACGAAGGAGTCGCTGGAGGCGATACGGGAGGCCGATCTGATCATCTATGGCATCGGATCGCTGTATACCAGCATCATGCCCAACCTCATCATCGATGAGATCCGCAATGAGCTGATCGCCAACCCTTGCCGCAAGGTGTATTTCTGCAATGCGATGAGCCAGCCGGGCGAAACGGACCATTATTCCCTCGAGGACCATGTGAATGCCATCCTGCATCATGCCTATGCGGATGCGGTGGATATCGTGGTGACCAACAACAATACATTTTCAAAGGAGATGCTGGACAAATACAGCGCGATGGGCAGTGCACCGATCCCGATCCGGGAACAGCGGCACCCATATCTGGTGCTGCAGCGCGATCTGATGAACATGGATGATGCGCTCATCCGTCACGATTCCCAGAAGGTGAAGGCGGTCGTGGAAGAGATCCTGCAGATGCCATAGGAAGAGAAGAAATGTGAGGAACTGTTTATGTCGTTTACCGCAGAAGTCAAAAATCAGATCTGCGGCGCACAGTGGAAGACGTGCTGCCGCAAGGTGCAGCTGGCTGCGCTCATCCAGATGTGTTCGACGATGAACATCACCTCGCAGGGCATGCACATCCGCATCCAGAGCGAGCACGCCAATACGGCCAAGCACATCTGGAAGCTGCTCAAGGAGTTTTATCAGGTCGAACCGCAGCTTTCGGTGCTGCGCAAGATCAAGCTGAAGAAGAACAACATCTATGTCATCCGGGTCAACAGCCGTGCACTGGAGATCCTGAAAGATCTGGGCATCTACACCGAGCAGGGGCTGCAGACCCACATCCCGGCCCGCATGCTGCGCAGGGACTGCTGTGCGCAGGGGTATCTGGCCGGCGCCTTTCTGGCCGGCGGCAGCGTCAATGCGCCGCAGACGACCAACTATCATCTGGAGATCAGCGTGGGCGAAGAGACGCTGGCAAAGTTTCTGTGCCGTCTGATGAATCGCTTTTACCTGCCGGCCAAGGTGATCAAACGGCGCAATCAGCATGTCGTCTATCTGAAGGCGAGCGACAAGATCGCAGATTTTCTGCGGATGTGCAAGGCCAATGATGCGCTGTTTGAATTTGAGGACAGCCGCATCCAGCGGGACTTTCTCAACTCGCTGACACGTTTGGACAACTGTGAGCTCGCCAATGAGATGAAGAGCCTGTCGGCGGCCCGCCGTCAGCTGGAGGATATCGAGTGGATCCTGAACTATCGCTCGCTGGATTCGCTTTCGCCCAAGCTGCAGCATGTGATCGAGGTGCGTCGGGCACATCCGGAAGCGAGCATGAACGAGCTGTGTGAGCGCTGTTATGATGAATATGGCGAACAGATCAGCAAGTCCGGGATGAAGCACCGTCTGGCCAAGCTCAGGGAGATGGCCGATCAGCTGCGTGCCCATACCGATGAATAAAACAGAGGAAGCGGTGAACAATAGAAACAGGTGATATGATGCGATATCTGCTTGTTTTGTTGGCCTCACTGCTTCCTTTTCTGCATGAGACGGTGTATGAGGCAGAGGTAAAGGGCTGCGATGCTTCGGGCATCACGCTGTCCGCAGAGGGGGAGACGTTTGCGGCCGAGCTGTTCAACGTCGGTTATATGGAAGAAGACGGCTGGCAGGATACCTGTGCGCTGCTGGCCGATGCGACACAGGTCCGCTTTGAGATCGATCCCGCCGTGCAGGTCGAAGAGCCGCTGCCGGTGTATCTGTACGCGGATGGAGTGATGGTACAGGTGTCTCTGCTGGAGGATCACAAGGCCTATATCGAGATCAAGAGCCCCAGCTATCTCTATGAGGACACTCTGGAGATGGCCGAAGGCACCCGTGCGGTGATGGCCGATGCCCATGAGCCGATCGAGCGGGGGAGTGCGCCGCTTCGTTCCTACCTCGCCTATGCCTTCGTGCTGGGCGTATGGCTGTTTCTGTTTTATCATCTGATCGTCCGGCATCGAAACAGCGCGCATTTCACACAGAAAAGAATTTCCGGCCGTAAGCCTTCGCAACAGCAAAAAGATTGAAAGAGCATCGTCAGAAATGGTATGATAAGAATAAAGAAGTACAGGGCATTTTTTTCAAACATATCATGGAGGTAACAGAATGAATCAGTATGATGTGATCATCGTCGGCGCCGGACCGGCGGGCATGAGTGCGGCCGTTTATGCGGCGCGTGCGGAGCTGAATACGCTGATGGTGGATTTCGGAGAGCCGGGCGGACAGATCAACGGCACCAACGTCGTTCAGAATTACATCGGCGTCGGATCGATCAGCGGATCGGCACTGGGCTATCGCATGTTTCAGCACACCCGTCAGCTGAAGGTGCCGTTCCAGAAGAAGAAGGTCGTAAAGATCGAAGCGGGCGAGCCGCTGCACCGTGTATATATGGAGGGGGAAGAAGAACCGTATCTGACCCGAAGCATCATCCTGGCCATCGGAACGACCCCGAAATCGCTGCATGTGGAAAATGAGGAGAAGTTCTCCCGCAAGGGCATCAGCTGGTGTGCGATCTGTGATGGCGCACAGTATGCGGGCAAGGATGTCGTCGTCATCGGCGGCGGCAATTCCGGCGTAAAGGAATCGCTGTTTCTGTCCAACATCGTCACGAGCCTGACGATGCTGACGAACTATGATCTGACCGCGGATGAGGTAGCCATCCGCCAGCTCAAAAGCAAGACGAACGTTCAGATCCTCACGTATCAAAACATCCTGGGGTTTGTCGGAGAAGAGAAGCTGGAAGGGGTGCGCACGCTGGATACGAAGAGCGGTCAGGAACAGGTCATCCCATGTGCCGGTGTGTTTGAATACATCGGACTGGATCCGCATACCAATTTCCTGCATGGGCTGCACATCATGAACCATCAGGGCTATATCGTCGTCAACCCGAGCATGGAAACTTCGATCCCGGGCATTTACGGTGCGGGCGACTGTACCGTGAAGGATCTGCGCCAGGTGGTGACCGCCTGCAGCGACGGTGCGATCGCCGCTCAGAACGCATCGCATTATCTGCGCAAGCACGGGCTGTGAACAAAGGGCACGGTGAGAGGAAGGAAAAGAGGGACGAACGCGTTTCTCTTTTTTGAGTATGACGGGCATGCCGTCAGTCTGTGGTGAAAGTCCACCGGGGCGTAGTTGCCGACGAACCCTAAAGCGACTCCCAAGGTTTATATCGTGAGGTATAGGCGAGAAGAAGGGATAGCGAAATCGTAGCCTAACGAACAGGAACTTGATACCAAGGCGTATACGGATGAAAAAACGCTGCGCGCTGCCATCCGGCAGGCATGATGGAGGAAAGCGTGCATAAGATGATGAGAGGAGGGGGACAAATGCAGCAGAAACAACAGATGAGCGCCGTGCGGCTCGCCGGACTGCTGGCTGTCTATTTTATCGGGTATCTCTGGCTGGTGCCCAGAGCATCGGTCAGGCTGACCCTGTGGCTGGATCCGCAGGCAATCTACGTCAACACCTGGGTCATGGGGGCCTGTTATCTTGTGGTGATCCTGCTCAGCCTGCTGCTGAGCTGGCGAGAGTGGAAAGCTTCGCTGCGTGCGTTTCGGCAGGCGCCTGTTCGCTGTTTGTTCCGCATCGGCTGGGGCTGTGTGCAGGTCCTGGTGCTGAATGTGGTGCTGAGCATGCTCTGCGCCCTGCTCAGCGGGCAGGGCGACAGTGCCAATCAGGAGGTCATCCGCCAGAATGTGAGCGTTGCACCGCTGTTCATGCTGTATTCGGTGCTCGTGTTTGCGCCGATCGTGGAAGAGAGCGTCTTTCGCGGCGGGATCTTCGCTTTCTGTCGGCGGCACTTCGGTTTCTGGCCGGCTGCGGTGATCAGCGCACTGGCCTTTGGCGGCATCCATGTGATGGATTCCCTGTTTACGGCACAATACAGCGATCTGATCTACATCATCGTCTACGGCGGCATCGGGCTGGTCAACGCATGGTATTATGAGCATTACGGCGGCATCTTGAGCAGTGCCGGCGTACACATGCTCAACAATCTCGTTTCTTATCTGATGATGTGATCGAAGACGGAGATGATCCGTTGGATGGAAATGAAGAAATTGCTTTACTTCAAAGTGAAACGATGCTATAATCTTAAATCGAGCAGAAACATCTGTTCCTTGCTTCCGGAAGGAAGCCGTTAGACCAAGAGGAGGTGTGAAGAATGAAAAAATACGAGATCATGTACATCGTGAACGCATCCCTGGATGATGCAGGACGTCAGAACCTGATGGAGCGCCTGCATAAGATCATCACGGACCACGAGGGAAGCATCGACAAGGTCGATGAGTGGGGTGTCAAAGAGTTCGCGTATGAAATCAACCACATGAACAAGGGTTACTACGTAGTGATCAACGTAACTGCCAATAACGAGGGAATCGAGGAATTCCAGCGTATTGCGCGCATCAACAACAATGTTGTTCGTTACATGGTAGTCAAGACACAGGATGAGAAGTAAGAACAGGGAGGAAATGCGATGATTAACAGAGTGGTTTTGGTAGGCCGTCTGACGCGTGATCCGGAGCTTCGCAAAACAGCTTCCGGTGCATCCGTCGTTTCCTTCACGGTTGCCTGCGATCGCCGCTTCAAGTCACAGGGCCAGCCGGATGCGGATTTCATCAGCTGTGTCGCCTGGAACAAGGTAGCGGATCTGATGGCGCAGTATCTGCATAAGGGATCGCTCGTGGGCGTGGAAGGACGCATCCAGACGCGCAATTACGATGATGCCAACGGCAGACGTGTGTATGTGACCGAGGTCGTTGCGGACAGCGTACAGTTCCTGGAGCCGAAAGGTGCGGGAAACAACGCTTCCGGCAGTTATCAGCAGCCGGGCTACCAGCAGCCGAACATGCAGCAGCCTGCGTACAGCGCGCCAAGCGGCGGCTATATGGCTGGGAACGGCGGCTACTCCAATGAAGTCAACAATAATTCCTTCTCCAATGATTTTGATGCGGGGGATACCCTCGACATCGCAAGTGACGATTTACCGTTTTAAGAAAGGAGATTCCTATGGCATTCAAGAAACAGCGTATGGGACGCAGAAAAGTCTGCTACTTTACGAAGAATAAGATTGAATACATCGACTACAAGGACGTTGAGCTGCTGAAGCGCTTCATCAGCGCAAACGGCAAGATCATTCCGAGACGTGTGACCGGAACACGCGCGAAGTACCAGCGCATGCTGGCAACTGCGATCAAGCGTGCACGTCAGATGGCACTGCTGCCTTACGTAGCTGAGTAATCAAAGTCCCCTTGCGGGGACTTTTGTTTTAGGAGGGAGGGATGAACGTGCATTCGACACGATCGATGAGCGAAGGAGCCATGATGTGTGCCCTGACCGTCGTGCTTGCGCTCCTCAACCGGTTCAGCGGGTTTCTGCTGGAGAGCGCATTCCCCTGGATCTATGCGTTTCCCATGCTGATCTACGCTGCCCGCTATGGGTTTCGCATCGCACTGCTGCCGGCGTTCTGCGCGTGTCTGTGCGCCCTGTTCTTCTCTTCCTGGACCTCGCTGTTCTATCTGGTGAGCGCACTTTTGCTGGGCGTGCTCTATGGTGGGCTGCTTCATCGGGGAGCGCCGCATGCACTGCTGTTTGCGGTGACGTTTGTGACGGCGGCCGTGTGCAATCTGATCACGATGGTCCTCTTTGCGGCACTGTTCGGACAGGATGTGTCCGCCGATCTGGCGATGATCGATCAGCTGCTGGCATCGATGGGGCCAACAGGGGCGCGATGGTTCGATGCGCGAAGCATCCTGCTGTCGTTTCTGCTGCTGCTCTCGTTTTTGCAGGCGATCTGTGTGCATGTGGGGGCCCAGCTGCTGCTCGTGCGCCTGAAACGGAACGTGCACCGGATGAAAAATCTGTTGCAGCTGAATGCCCCGCGCTGGCTGGGATCGGCCTTCCTGTGGATTTGGCTTCTATATTTGCTGCAAAGTGTGATAGAATTACAGGTAGATATCCGATCGCTGCTGCAGACGCTCGCTTTCTGTGCGCTGTTTGTGTCGATCGTCTACGGGGCGCTCACCGCATTCGCGTTTCTGACGCTGCGCAGGGCCGGGAAAGGAATGGTCCTGCTGCTCTATGTCCTGCTGTTCGTCCCGATTATAAATCTGCTTTTTGCGCTGCTTGGAGAAGCGGACCTGCTTTTTGGTCTGCGCAGGAAGATGATACGAGGTGTAAATCATGGAACGTTTGGAAAACTTTAAACTGCAGCTGATCATCGTGATGGTGGCCCAGCTGCTGGCAGCCATCATTTTGTTCATGTGCGGTCTTCAGCAGATCGCGCTGATCGTTGCCGGTGTCGTCATCGTCAATATCCTGATCGTCATCTGGATCATGGCGCGGATGGAAAAGGAAAAAAAGACGACGGACCTGGATATCTCCCGCGTGCTGGGAAAGGATGCGAAGGAAGCGCTCGTCTTTGGAAAGATCGGCCTGATCACCTATGATGACCAGTATTGTGCGACCTGGGTCAACGACTTTCTGGAAGAACGCTACCCGGATCTGGTCGGCCGCAAGCTGACCGGCTGGATCGCTGCGATCAAGGAGCTGTTCAACGATGACGGTCGTGAGGTCGTCATCGGTTCCCTGGGGGATTATGTCTATGAGATCTCCCGCAAGGAAGATACGCAGGTGCTCTATGTGCGGGACATCACCGAGATCCGCAACCTGCAGGAGAAGTATCACAACAACGGCATCGTCGTGGGACTGCTGCAGCTGGATAACTATGCAGAGTATCAGCAGTATGAGGATGAGGCCATCCTCTCCAACATCAATACGCGCATCCGTCAGCCGCTGTCGGAGTGGGCGCGTGAGATGGGCATGTTCAACCGTCGTCTGCGCAGTGACCGCATCCTGGTGCTGCTGGATGAGCAGATCTATGAAAAAGTAAAGGAAAGCAAATTTTCCATCCTCAACACCGTGCGTGCCAATGCGGAGGAGATGGATGTATCGATCACGCTGAGCATGGCGTTTGCCCGGGGCACCAATGACTATGTGGTGCTGGATGGGATGATCAATGAGCTGATCGAACTGGCGCAGAGCCGCGGCGGCGATCAGGTGGCCGAACGGGCATACGGGCACAGCGTGCATTATTACGGCGGAAAGTCCGAATCGAAGTCCAACCGTTCCAAGGTGCGCGTGCGCGTGATGTCGCAGACCATCCGGGAAGCGATCATCGACAGTGACCAGGTGTTCATCGTCGGTCATCAGATGATGGATTTTGACTGCATGGGAGCGGCGCTGTGCATGTCGCGCATCGCACAGCGCTGTGAGCGAAAGACCTTTGTCGTTTCACAGGACTGCGCGAAGGACAGCCAGCTGGAAGATGCGCTGGCCCTCTACCATGACGCGCTGGGCGTACGGCATGCCTTCATCAGTGAAGATGCGGCGCTGTCGCAGCTGCAGGAGAACGATCTGGTCATCATGGTCGATCACCACGTGCCTTCCCAGAGCACCGGGGCCAGACTGATCGAAAAGGCAGGCAAGGTCATCGTCATCGATCATCACCGCCGCAGTGCCGGCTTCGTGGCCGGTGCGCTGGTCACTTATCTGGAGAGCGGTGCCAGCTCTGCCTGTGAACTGATGACGGAGATGCTCTCCTATCAGCCAAGCCGTGTCGACATCAGCGCCGAAGAAGCGACGATCATGTATCTGGGCATCGTCGTCGATACCAATCGCTTCAAGATGCGCACCGGTTCGCGCACCTTTGAGGCCGCAGCGACCTTGAAGAAGCTGGGGGCCGATCCGATCACGACGGAAAACGTGCTGAGCGAGCGTTATGACCAGTTTGAAGAAAAGACACAGATCGCGAAGTATGCGAAGCTCTATCGGGAGAAGTATATGATCGCGGCCGTGACCGAAGAGATGTATCCACAGCGTCCGCTGATGGCGCAGGTGGCGGATACGCTGCTGACCATCCGCGGGGTGGAAGCGAGCTTTGTCATTGCCAAGACGTCGAAGGAAAACGACGTGGTCGCTGTGAGCAGCCGCAGCAGAGGCAATGTCAATGTGCAGACGATCATGGAGCGCATGCAGGGAGGCGGCCATTTCACGGCGGCGGCGCTGCAGCGCACACATGCGGATGTAAAGGAAATCGAAAAAGAGCTGCAGGCAACACTGGATGCCATAGAGGAGGAAAACAAGGATGAAGGTAATACTGCTGAGTGATGTAAAAAATGTAGGAAAAAAAGATGAGGTCGTAGAGGTGGCAGACGGGTATGCCCGCAACTTCCTCATCAAGCGCAAGCTGGCGGTCGCTCAGACACAGGGCAGCATGCAGGTGCTGGGCAGACAGCAGGAGGAAGCGCGCCTGCGCGAGGAAGAACTGGAGAAAGAAGCGCAGAAGACCAAAGAGCGCTTAGAGAAGATCGTGCTGGAATGCCAGATCAAGACCGGCAACGGCGGACGTTCCTTCGGTTCGATCTCCACCAAGCAGATCGCAGAACAGCTGGCGAAAGAACATGATATCCACATCGACCGCCGTAAGATCCTGGGGCATGACTCCATCTCTTCGCTGGGAGACAGCGATCTGAAGGTCGACCTGTACCGCAACAAGGTCATCGGCGTCATTCACGTGCATGTCAGCGCAAAGTAGATAGGGGGGTGCGTGCCATGGCAAGAGAATTGCCGCACAGCATAGAAGCGGAACAGTCGATCCTCGGCGCGATGCTGGTCTATCCTTCTCTGGTGCGCATGGCGATCGATCAGGATCTGCATGCGGAAGAGTTTTATGTGGAGGCCCATCAGCGGATCTATCGCTGCATGATGGATCTGGCCGACAGCGGACAGAGCGTGGACATCACGACGCTGATCACGCGCTTGAACGATACGGAGCAGCTGGCACTGGCCGGCGGGGCCGACTATGTCATCAAGCTCAGCGACAGCGCCGTTTCCAGCGCGAACGGGATCTTCTACATCGATATCATCAAAGAGCGCTATCATCTGCGCCGGCTGATCGAAACGGCCGAACAGATCGCGGAGGAAGGCTTCGATACCGGAAGCTCTCTGGATGAGGTGCTCGATCATGCCGAAAAGGAGATCCTGGAGGTGACCCGCAGCCGTCGAGCCAGTGAGTTCCAAAGCAGCAAAGAGGTCGTCAGCCGGGTCATCAAAGAGCTGGTGGCCCTGCGGGAAAGCGACAATCACATCACCGGCGTACGGACCGGCTATCAGGATCTCGACCGGATGACCAACGGCTTCCAGCGCGGGGATCTCATCATCCTGGCGGCCCGTCCGGCCATGGGAAAGACGGCCCTGGCCCTGAACCTGGGCATGTATACCGCCCTGCGCAATCCCGGCGCCGTGGCCTTTTTCTCCCTGGAGATGCCGGCGGATTCTCTGATGAAGCGACTGCTGAGCGCAAAGAGCCAGGTCGAGGGAAACAAGCTGCGCGGCGGCAACATCACCGACGAGGAGCTCAACCGTCTCAATGAGGCCGGCAATGAGCTGGGGGCGGCGAAGATCTTCATCGACGATTCCGCGAGCATCAAGGTATCACAGATCTTTTCCAAGTGCCGCAAGCTGATGAGCGAACATGGGCTTTCCCTGATCGTCATCGACTACCTGCAGCTGATCAGCGGCAGCGGACGCAACAGCGGGGACAACCGCCAGCAGGAGGTCAGCGAGATCTCGCGAAACCTCAAGATCCTGGCCAAGGAGATGAACTGCCCGGTCATCGCCCTTTCTCAGCTTTCTAGAAGCGTCGAGCAGCGAAACGACAAGCAGCCGATGCTTTCGGATCTGCGTGAGTCCGGTGCCATCGAGCAGGATGCCGACATCGTCATGTTCCTCTATCGAGAGGACTATTATAAGAAGCCCGGTGAGCAGGAAGAGCGTGCCGATGTCAATGAGGTCGTCGACCTGAACCTGGCAAAGCACAGAAACGGCAGCGTCGGTCATATCTCCCTGGTGTTCAACAAGTCGATCTCCGCCTTCTATAATCATATCGAAGAGGGAGGCTACTAGGATGAAGGGCGCGTTGTTAGCCAGCGGATCGAAGGGAAACTGCTGCCTCATCAAGCATGGGGACACCAAGCTGGTCATCGACTGCGGCGGGACGAAGCGTTACCTCAATGAGTGCTTCTCCCGTCTGCGCTTTGATGTGAGCGATGCGGATGCACTGCTGGTGACCCATACCCACAAGGACCATGTGGCACAGCTGAACTCCTTTCGCCATCTCGATGCCTATGCATGGGCAGATCTGGGACGGGAACAGAAGGTCGTGGAGCCCTTTGAGACCTTCTGGGTCAAGGACATCAAGGTACAGGTGCTGCCGCTGAGCCATGACGCGGAACACACGATCGGCTTTGTGCTGGAGGCGGGCGGCGAAAAGCTCGTCTATGTGACCGATACCGGTTATGTGCGAAACGATGTGAAGGAACGCATCTGCAATGCCGACTATTACGTCTTTGAAAGCAACCACGATGTGGAGATGCTGATGCAGACCAGCCGGCCTATTTACATCAAACAGCGCATCATCAACGATTACGGTCATCTCAACAATGAAGACTGCGCACAGATCCTGCAGGAGGTCATCGGGGAGCGGACCAGGGAGATCGTGCTGGCGCACATCTCTCAGGAAGGCAACACCCGGGCCCAGGCCTATCAGGTGCTGGAACACGAGCTTTCCCGCCATGGCTTTCTCCGTGATGATCTGCGATTATATCCGGCCGAACAGTTCGGGATCCACATCTTCGGCAACCGGGAATCATGATATGGAACAGATGCGCAGGCCGCACCCCTGTCATCCGTTTGGAAGACGGGAGCGTTCCTGCAGAAATGGATCCGATCAAAAAAGAAAAGAGGACAACCAATGGTAAATGTGATAAAACACCCGCTGATCACCCATAAGCTGACACAGATGCGCAAAGCGGAGACCGGGACGAAGGATTTTCGTCAGAATCTCGATGAGATCGCCGGGCTCATGGCCTATGAGATCACCCGGGATCTGCCGCTGAAACCGGTGCGTGTGACGACACCGGTCGCCCCTTGTGATACGTATGAACTGGCGAAGCCGATCATCCTGGTGCCGATCCTGCGGGCCGGCCTGGGCATGGTCAACGGCATCTGCACGCTCATTCCGACCGCAAAGGTCGCGCACATCGGCCTGTATCGGGATGAACAGACGTTGCAGCCGCATACGTATTTTGAAAAATATCCAAAGAACATCAAGGATGCGACCGTCATCATCGTCGATCCGATGCTGGCGACCGGCGGCAGTGCGATCGCAGCGATCGACATGGTGAAAAAACAGGGGGCACAGGATATCCGTCTGGCCAACCTGGTGGCGGCACCGGAAGGAGTGCAGGCTGTGGAAGAGGCCCATCCGGATGTGGACATCTACCTGGCTGCACTGGATGATCATCTTGATGCGCACGGCTATATCGTGCCCGGGCTGGGAGACTGCGGCGATCGGATCTTCGGCACAAAATGACGACAGCTGTCACGGCGGATGAGACATCCGCTTTTTTTCTGGGCGGTTATCCTTTGAAGAAAGCGTGAGCAGATACGGGGGAATGCGTGTGGTGAACGCAAGATTTCCATGGAAATCGCGCATTTCTGTTTTGCGAACACTGGGACTTGTGTTACAATATTTCCGATAGTGCTTAATGCAGAACGACAGTCCTGCCCTCTGAACAGCGGACAGGGACGAAGGATCACATACAGGAATGGAGGACATCACATGGCAAGTTTTCTGGAGCGCCTGGTCAGCAGCGATAAGCGCACATTGGCCAGGCTGGAAAAAAAGGCAGAGCAGGTCATGGCTTTGGAAGAGACGATGCGCAAGCTGAGTCAGGAAGAGATGGTCGCACAGACCAATGCGTTCAAGGAGCGCGTACAGAACGGCGAATCACTGGACGACCTGTTGCCGGAAGCGTATGCGGCTGCGCGGGAAGCGGCACGCCGCGTGCTGGGGGAACACCCGTATAAGGTACAGATCATGGGTGCGATCGCCATGCATCAGGGCGATATCGCGGAGATGAAGACCGGAGAAGGTAAGACGCTGACCGCAACGATGTGCGTCTACCTCAACGCATTGGCCGGCAAGGGCGTACACGTCGTTACCGTCAACGAATATCTGGCAGAGCGTGATGCGCAGTGGATGGGAGAGATCTACCGTTATCTCGGCCTCACCGTCGGCGTCAACAAGCGGGAACTGCTGCCGGTCAACAAACGGGAGGCCTATAACTGCGACATCACCTATACGACCAATTCAGAGCTGGGCTTTGATTATCTGCGCGACAACATGGTCACCAATGTCAAGGATCGTACCCAGCGTCCGTTGTGGATGGCAGTCATCGATGAGGTCGACTCGATCCTGATCGATGAGTCCCGTACCCCGCTGATCATTTCCGGCGGAAAGAAAAAGACGGCAAACCTCTACATTCAGGCCGATCAGTTCGTCAAGCGCCTGAAGAAGCCGGTCTATGAAGAAGAGCCGCGCACCGGGGAGAAGAAGCTGGTCAGCGGCGGATATGAGATCGACGAGAAGACCCGTCAGGTCATGCTGAGCGAGGAAGGCGTCAAGGCGGCCGAGCGGTTCTTCCGTGTGAAGAACCTCTATGACGTGGAGCACACGCAGCTGGTGCATCACATCACCCAGGCGCTGCGTGCCAACTACATCATGAAAAACGAAGTGGAATACGTCGTCAGCGAGGAACAGGAGATCGTGATCGTCGACCAGTTCACCGGACGACTGATGAAAGGTCGTGAGTATTCCGACGGCCTGCATCAGGCGATCGAGGCGAAGGAAGGCGTGCCGATCAAAGAAGAGAGCAGTACCCTGGCAACGATCACCTATCAGAACTTCTTCCGTCTGTATACGAAGCTGGCCGGTATGACCGGTACGGCAAAGACCGAGGAGGAGGAATTCCTCTCCACTTACAACATGCGCGTGATCGAGATCCCGACCAACCGTCCGATCGCCCGCATCGATTATCCGGATGCGATCTTTGCGACGCAGCAGCTGAAGTTTGCGGCACTCGTCAATGAGGTCAAAGAACTGCATGCGAAGGGACAGCCGGTGCTGGTCGGTACGATCGCCGTGGAGACCAGTGAGCTCATCTCCAAGATGCTCAAGAAAGAGCGCATCCCGCATGAGGTGCTCAATGCGAAGAACCATGCCCGTGAGGCGGAGATCATCGCCAAGGCCGGACAGGTCGGATCGGTCACCATCGCGACCAACATGGCCGGCCGTGGTACCGATATCAAGCTGAGCGAGGAATCCCGTGCGCTGGGCGGTCTGGCCGTGCTGGGCAGCGAGCGTCACGAATCCCGTCGTATCGACAATCAGCTGCGCGGACGAAGCGGTCGTCAGGGCGATCCGGGCTTCTCTCGCTTCTATGTATCTATGGAAGATTCCCTGATGGTGCGTTTCGGCGGTGAAAAGCTCAACGGGCTGTTCAACCAGCTGGGCGATCAGCAGATCGAATCCAAGATGGTCACCAAGTCGATCACCCAGGCGCAGAAGCGGGTCGAGGGCTATAACTTCGATGCCCGCAAGCAGCTGCTGGAATACGATGATGTCCTGCGCAAGCAGCGTGAGATCATGTATGAACAGCGCAACTACACGCTGGAACATGAAGATGTACATGACATCGTCAAGGGCATGTTCGAACGTGTCATCAGCGATACGGTCGCTGCCAACCTGGATGTGAACCGCCATGAGGATCAGATCAACTATACGGGCATCTGTGAAGGACTGTCCATGATGGGCATGCGCGAAGAAAACCGCATCAAGCCGGAAGAGATCCAGGGCAAGGATCGGGAAAATGTGATCGCATACTGCTTCGACAAGGTATACAACAGTTATGAAAAGGAGATCGAGCCGGTACACGACCAGTTCCTGCCATTTGAGAAGACGGCGGTGCTGCGCATCATGGACCGTAACTGGATCGAGCACATCGATACGATGAGCAAGCTGCGTGACGGCATCCATCTGCGCTCCTATGCGCAGAACAACCCGCTGCAGGCCTATGTCAGCGAAGGATATGAACTGTTTGAGGAGATGACACAGCGCATTGCCCGTGAGATCGTCGTCTTCCTGCTGCGCATGCGGATCGTCCGCAAGACGCCGGAACAGATCGCCGCAGAGAAGGCCGCGCGTGAGAAGGCTGCCAAAGAGGCAGAAAAAAAAGCAGAAAAAGGTGAATAACGATGGAACTATATGAAATCAGACAGGGGGTGAACACTCATCAGGAACGCCTGAAGGCGCTTGGTGAGTCACTTTGACCTCGATCAGAAACGTTTGAAGATCGAAGAGCTGACCGCCCGTACGATGGAGGAATCCTTCTGGAGCGATCCCGATCAGGCGCAGACGGTGATCCGTCGCCTGAACGGCATCAAGGAGACGGTGGAAAGCTATGAAACACTGGAAAAGACCCTGCAGGAGCTCTCGGATACCTGCGATATGCTGAAAGATGAGATGGATGAAGAGCTCTTCGGACTGTGCGAAGAAGAGTACACGCAGATGAGCGCAGACTTTGAGCGCTTTGAGATCAGCATCCTGCTGTCGCATGAGTATGACCAGTCCAATGCGATCCTGGAACTGCATCCGGGTGCCGGCGGTACCGAGTCCTGTGACTGGTGCGGCATGCTGTATCGCATGTATGTCCGCTATTGTGAGCATAAGGGCTTCAAGGTAACGGAGCTGGACTATCTGCCGGGGGAAGAAGCCGGCATCAAGTCGGTGACCTTCCTGGTGGAAGGAGACAAGGCGTACGGCTATCTGAAGGCGGAAAAGGGCGTGCACCGTCTGGTGCGCATCTCGCCATTTGATTCCGGCGGACGTCGGCATACGTCGTTTGCCTCGCTGGATGTCATGCCGCAGTTCAATGATGAGATCGAGATCGAGATCCGTCCGGAGGATCTGATCGTGGAGACCAAACGTGCCAGCGGCGCCGGCGGTCAGCACATCAACAAGACCGATTCGGCCGTCCGCATGGTGCATAAGCCGACCGGACTGGTCGCGACCTGTCAGAATGGACGTTCCCAGCACGAAAACCGGGAAGAGGCCCTGCGCATCCTGAAAAGCCGCCTCTATCAGCGCATGATCGAGGAACAGGAAGCGAAGCTGGCAGCCATCAAAGGCGAACAGCAGGCCAATGAGTGGGGCTCACAGATCCGCTCGTATGTCATGCATCCATATTCGCTGGTCAAGGACCATCGCAGCGGCTATGAGACGAGCAACGTGCAGGCGGTCATGGACGGAGAACTGGATGACTTTGTCTTCGCTTATCTGAAGACCCAGATCCACACCGGTGAATAAAAGCGAAACGAACTCTTTTGAGGAAAGACCGCGGTCTTTCCTCTTTTTTCAAAGGGGCGTGGAGATCGTTTCGCTGCCTGGCATGCCAAGCTGGTATACTATAAGGGTACAGAAGGATGGAGGACCATCGAAAGGAGAAGATCGTCTATGTGGAGCGATGAGGAACACATTCGTTCGTTTCGGATGCACGTCCATCATCTGGATCGGATGTTGCCGGCGGGATCGCTGAAGGAAGCCGCCTTCATCGGTTTTCAGAATTCGCCGCCTGGCATATGGGAGATCGCCGCTTTTCAGCGGGTGGAAGGGATCACGCGCACACAGTTGCAGCAGGCCCTGATCGAAGAGCGTTCGCTCTTGCAGGCCTGGAGCATCCGCGGGGTGCCGCTGGTCTTTCCCAGCGAGGATGTTGCCGTCTTTCTCACTTCGCTGATCCCGCAGGCGGATGAAAAGCCGTGGATCTATACGGACGGGCTGCGATCGGCGTTAGCGCGCTTGGATCTCTCGTTTGAGGAACTGCTTTCCTGGCTTTCTGCGTGCATTTCAATGCTGGACACCACGGTCATCGTCCGCAAGGAAGCGTTGGATCAGCGGCTGGCTTCCTTGATGGAACCGCTGCTGCCGCCATCCAGGCGTGCGCTGTGGCGCTCGCCCTCACCGTATGATCCAAAGGGGAAACAGCTGCTGGGCGAAGCGGTCGTCTCGTTTCTGCTGCGGCCCTGTGCACACATGGGAAAGGTCGTTTTCGGAGCACGACAGGAGGAAGGAGCGTCCTTTCTTTCACTGCATGCCTGGCAGCCTGCGCTCGATCCGCTGCCTCCGTGCGATCCCTCCCGGCTGGCACGACGGTTCTTGCATGCGTATGGACCGAGCGACCGTCACTGTTTTCAGAAGTGGCTGGGCGGTTCCACGCGGCAGGCCAGACGTCTGTGGACGGGCGTCGAGGAGTCGCTGGTCGAGTTGGAAGTGATGGGGAAGAAGCGTTATCTTTTGCGCGAAGATCTCGAAGAATGGAAGCAGGCAGCACCATTGACAGGAAAGCTGCAGCTGTTAGCTGCACATGATCCATATCTGGAACTGCGTGATCGGGAGGTGCTGCTGGCCTCATCGTCCCTGCAGAAACAGGTGTGGCGCATTCAGGGCAACCCCGGTGCCCTGCTGCGGGATGGTGCGGTGATCGGCAGCTGGCGGATGCGCACACAGGCGGAGCGCATGCAGATGACCCTGACGCTGTTTGAAGCGATCAGTGCAAAGGAACGTCAGCGGCTTTGTGAGGAAGCAGAGAAGCTGGCGGCATTTCTGGGCAGATCATTGACGGATCTGCAGATCCACACATAAGAAAGGGGGGGATGTCCATGCGACGCTATCCGATCCATGACGATTTTAAACGCTATGCACGTCTGGTTCCGCCGATCACCCGGCAGGCGCTGCCGCTGCTGCGTGCAGCACAGCGCCTGTTGCCGCTCCCATCACCAAAGAAGGCGGGCGTGTCCCTTCGCAGGGTCATGATCCGACAGGGCGTACATTCCATCGAAGCACAGCTGATCGAACCGATGAAGCACAGCGATCCGCTGCCGGCACTCGTCTATTTTCACGGCGGCGGATTTGTCCTGGAGGCAGCGCCTTATCATTATGCGCTGGCCATGACCTATGCAGCTCATACGCCATGCAAGGTCTTGTTCGTCCGTTATCATCTGGCGCCGCAGTACCCGTTTCCATTGCCGGCGGAAGAGTGTTTCGCTGCCTATCTGTGGACATTGCGACATGTGAAGACACTGGGGATCAGGGAGGGAACGATCGCGGTCGGCGGTGACAGTGCCGGCGGAAATCTGGCGGCAGCGACCGCGCTGATGGCACGTGATCGTTCCATCCTCCCTCCATGTGCGCAGCTGCTCGTCTATCCGGTCATCGATCATCGGATGCAGAGCGCTTCCATGCGCCGGTTTACCGATACCCCGATGTGGAACAGCCTGCTTTCTCGAAAGATGTGGCAGTTCTATCTGCCTTCCTTGCCTGCGGAGCATCCGGAGTATGCGTCATTGTTGCTGGCACCGTCTCTGCACGATCTTTCGCCGGCCTATGTGGAAAGCGCACAGTTTGACTGTCTGCACGATGAAGGGATCGCTTACGCGCAGGCGCTGCGCGCTGCCGGTGTCGCTGTCACCCTGCATGAGACAAAAGGGACGATGCACGGCTATGACATCGTGCCGAACAGTTCGATCACACAGGACAGCATCCAGAAGCGGATCGCTTTCCTGAAAGAACATTTTGCGAACGGAAGGACATGCGCATCGCCGGCAGTTCTGTGATATAATGATAGGCGCCTAAAGTGAGGGATATCATGAAAAACAAGAAGATCAAGGAATGGATCATGGAAGCCGGCTTTGTGCTGGCCGGCAATCTGATCGTTGCGCTGGGCGTTACTTTTTTTATTTTGCCTTCCGACATCCTCTCCGGAGGGACGGCCGGCATCGCCGTCGCACTGGAGCCGATCCTGCATCTGCCGGAGACGCTCGTCATCAATGTACTGACGGTCGGCCTGTTTCTGCTGGGATCGATCTGTCTGGGAAAGGCATTCTTTTTGAAGACAGTGCTGAGCACCCTCGTCTACCCGGTCTACATCTCTGTGCTGAGCCTGTATTTTTCGGATATGGTCATCACCGACAATCAGCTGCTGGCATCGATCTATGCCGGTATCTGCATCGGTGTGGGCATCGGACTGGTCTATCGGGTGGATGGCAGCACCGGAGGAATGGACATTCCGCCGCTGATCGTACATAAATATACGCATCTGCCCCTTTCTGTGCTGGTCATGTGCTTTGACGGTGCGACGGTCCTGCTGGGAGCGGCCGTCTATGGCATCGAGGCCAGCATGATCGGTCTGGTATCGGTATTCATCAGCGGGCAGGTCATCAACAAGGTGCTGACGCTGGGCAGCGAAGCCAGCAAGACGCTGTTCATCATCTCACCCAAATGGGAGGAGATCCGCGATGCGATCAACCAGGAGCTGGACCGCGGCGTGACGCTGGTACCGGCACTGGGCGGTTATGCGAACGAACAGCGGATGATGGTGATGACGGTCGTCAAGCAGAAGCAGTTCGCCAACCTGCAGCGGCTGATCACGCACATCGATCCGGAAGCCTTCTTTGTCGTCAACGACGCCAACGAAGTACAGGGCGCCGGCTTTACCTTTGGCAAACACTATCGAAGTGACCGAGTGCTGACACAGGCGCAGACGAAAGAAACGGCATAAAACATAAGATCATACAGAAGAGACAGGGATCATGACATCCCTGTCTTTTTCAGGTGCATCTGAGCGGCTGGACGATCTGCGCTCCTTACCTTCGAGTATCAACTGCATTCCGAAAAGAGACTGCTGTTTTTGTGCGGAGCGCTTATAATGAAACTGACAAGGACCGGAGGAAACGAATTGAAAGATTTTAGCCTGAGAAATGATACGAATCTGCTGTTTCGCAGCGATCCGAGCGATGATCTGGTAAAGCTCACCGCCGGCAAGCGGGTCCTGTTTGTTTACTGCGGTGGCTCGGTAAAAAGAAACGGCTGTTATGCGGATATCCGAAACGCCGTCCGGCAGGGCGGTGGAATGCTGTATGAAGCAGGGCATTCTTCCCGTGAGCGTGCCCGATCGAAGCCGGGATCCGCATGACGGTGGAACATTAGACCGAGCTGGTCATCGGTGCGGGAGGAGCAAGCGTGATGGACTGCGTAAAGCTGATCGCATTCGGTGCCCGCCACGAAGCGGACTGGTGGGTGCATATCGAAGGAAAGATCCCTATGGTCTGGAGCGGCTGTCGCTCATCCTGCTGCCGACGTATCCGTCCAGCGGTTCAAAATACGGGCTGGGTGCGGTCGCGGTCGATCCGCAGAGCGGTGTGTTTGGCATGGCTTTTGGGATCCCGGTGGATCATCCGATCCTCGTGCCCGGCTATTCGCTGTCGCTGGAAAAGAAACTGACCGCATATACCGGTCTGGTGACGCTGGTCCAACTGTCTGCATCGATGCTCGGAGATCAAAACCTGATCTCTTGTGATGCTGGCATCTCGGTCATCCGCAATGTGCAAAAAGCGGCTCGGTGGCTGATGGAATCCGGATGACCTGGATGCCAGAGGGAGTGATCCTGTATGGCGCCTTCATCGCCACCTCCGACCGGCTGGGGATCGGCAAAGAAGATAATTACAGCTATGACATCTATGAGGTCGAATTCATCCCGGAAGCGCTGTTAGGCATCTCTTACCGCAAGAGCCTCACGACGCTGTTCCCTCGCTTTCTGAATGTGATGGCCGATGCCCACGGAGCGGACATCCGCCGTTATCTTGAAGATGCCTTTGGATACACCGGTGATCTTGTGACATCAACGGATCGGCTGATCGACCTGTTTAGTGAGCTTGGGGCGGATATGTACTTCGATGGGGAAGTGAAGGAAGAACAGGTCCGTGCGTGCATGCGCGATCAGGGGGGGAGGATGCGCTAAGGAGCTGATCGAAGGCAAAACAGATGTATTCTGTGGGAAGAATCTATATCAGTAAAAATGGACATGCGGATCATGGTCGTCAATGTCATCCGTGCGATCATTTTGTTTCTGCTGGCGGCATCCTGCGTCGTTCTGTTCAATGAGAAGGTCAACCGTTAAGTTCAGAAGGAAAAGGCGACGGTAGAAATCTGTGATTTGCGGAACGTGTGCACAGAAAAGGAATCATCGGTGAAACGCAGGCAGGACGGTGTGCCTGCGTTTTCTTCGGACGCCGCAAAGAAAAACGGGAGAACGCCGAGGGGGTGCGGGAATAGTTAAAAATTTCATATCGATTTCACCGTTTCCCATGGAAAACTATGTTATAATGGAAACGATTTATAGATACGAAAAAGCTTACATACGACAGAAAGGAAGGTGTTTCGCTGCATGAACCAGTTCTTTCGCAGTCTGCCGGGTCATTTTGCGACGGCATGGAAGAGCATCATCCGCCATGTCTCGCTGACGTTTTCTTCAGCGACGGCCGTCACGGTGACGTTGCTGATCGTCGGACTTCTGGTGCTGATAGCCGGAAACATCAACAGCTTTACGAACAATATCGAACAGGATTTTCAGATACAGGCGACGATCAGCCCCGGGGTCGGGGAAGAAGAACAGCGGGAAGCGCTGCGCACGCAGATCGAGGCGCTGGATGGCGTCAAAAGCTGTACCTTCTCCAGCAAGGAAGCGGAGCTGCAGCAGCTGATCGAACAAAACGGCGAAATGTTCAGCTATTATGAGGGAGAAGACCGCAATCCGCTCTATGATGTGTTCCTCATCGAGCTGGATGATCCACAGCAGATCGAATCGCTGTGCACGACGCTGGAGAACATGGACGGGATCGTCAGCGCCAGCTATGGCGGAGACGGTATCACGGTCATGGTGGATATCTTTGAAGGCCTGCGCCTGGGCGGCGGCATCTTTGTCGTGTTCCTGGGCTTGCTGGCGGTATTGCTCATCAAGAATACGATCAAGATAACGATCCAGACGAGACAGGAAGAAATTGCCATCATGCGCAATGTCGGTGCCAGCAACTGGTACATCCGCATGCCTTTCATCATCGAGGGGATGTACATCGGGATCCTGGGAGCGCTCGTGCCGATCGTATTGGTCTGCGGTGGTTATTATCTGGTCTATGAAGCGCTGGGCGGCATATTTCTGTCCTCCATGTTCGTCATGGTGGATGTCTGGCCGTTTGCGGTGCTGGTCGGTGTGCTGATCCTGTTGATCGGCATGGCTGTCGGCATGATCGGCAGCTCGTTCGCAGTAGGGAAGTATCTGAGGTGGAAGCGATGAAGATAAGAAGAGGAACGGCATTATTGTGTGCGGGGGCGATGATCCTTTCGATGGTGCCTTCGACGATCTCGCTGCAGGCGTACGATTTTTCGGATGAGGCAGCCTGGGTCGCCAAATGTTCGGGCGTACAGGAATCCTCACAGGACAGTGCGGCCTGCAATGCATTTAAGGAATATTATCAGCAGCAGCAGTCAGATCTGCAGGAACAGATCGATGCATTCCAAAACGACATCAACGATCTGCAGGACAGTCTGGATGACCTGGAATCGCTGGTGGCGCAGCAGCAGACGCTGATCGAAGAGGTCAATGCACGCATCGATGAAAAAAATACGGCGATCGCCGAGATCCAGTCCAACATTGCGCAGCTGGAAGAGGATATCGCCGCCAAAGAGGAAGAGATCGCTCAGTGGGATGCGCAGATCAAGGAGCGCATGGTCAGTGAGCAGGCGACGATCGGAACGAACATGTACATCGACATGATCATGGGATCGAAGGATCTGCAGGAGATGATGCGGACGATGGAAGGTCTGCAGCGCATCACGGAAAGCGATGAACAGCAGATCAGTTCCCTGGCGGAAGAAAAGGCGGCGCTGGATCAGCAGAAGAGCGAACAGCAGCGCCTGGAACAGGATGCGATCGATCAGCGGGCCGCTCTGGAGGAAGAAAAACAGCAGGCCGAAGAACTGCGGGAGAGCAGCGAGCAGATGATCACGATGTATCATCAGCAGGAGGCGGAGCTGCAGTCGCAGATGCGCAGCGCGCAGGTGGATCTCTCCACGGTCAGCAGCAATCTGGTCTCGATGGATACGATCGGTGATTACACGCCGTCCAGCAGCGACGGCTGGTTGAACCCGGTCAGCGGACCGACCTCCGCCGGTACCTGGTATTACCCGGGCGGCGGTGTGCATCTGGGCGTCGACCGTGCGGTGCCGATCGGTACGCCGATCTATGCGCCGGCAGACGGGCTCATCGTCTGGACGGCCAACCCGGTGCCAAGCAACAGTGGCTATCTGGGCAACTGGAGCGGTTATCCGGCCGGTGCCGGCAACAACATCGCCATGCTGGTCAATGTCGGAGGAACGACCTACTTCGTCTCCTTCTCCCATATGTCGCAAAACGGCATGACCGTTTCTGCCGGACAGTCGGTATCGCAGGGACAACTGCTGGGACTGACCGGAAATGCGGGCAACTCCAGCGGACCGCACTGCCATATCGAGATCATCAACCTGGGCAGCATGTCCGTCAGTGAGGCGGCTTCTCAGTTTGCCCGCACTGCGGACTTTGCGTGGGGCTGCGGATGGAGCTCACCGGCGACCGGCTGTGACTCCAAGGGAAGCACCCCTTGCCGTGAGCGTCCGGAGACGCTGATCGGCTAGGAAGGAGCAGACAATGATTCAGTTGGAAAATGTATCAAAGTCATATAAAAACGGCGTGCATGCGCTGCGTAACATCAATCTGACGATCGAGGATGGGGAGTTCGTCTACATCATCGGTCCGACGGGGTCGGGGAAATCCACATTGATCAAACTGCTGGATGGCGAAGAGATCCCGGATGAGGGCGATGTGATCGTCAACGACGTGAACGTCGGCAAGCTCAAGCACAGCAAGGTGCCGTATTACCGGCGCAACATCGGTGTCGTCTTTCAGGATTTTCGCCTGTTGCCGGCGCTGACGATCTTTGAAAACATCTCGTTTGCCCTGGAGGTGATCGGGATGGACAAGCGGGACATCCGCCGTCGGGTGCGGGAAGTGCTGGAACTGGTATCGCTCAGCGACAAAGCGCGGGCGTTTCCGAACCAGCTCTCCGGCGGGCAGCAGCAGCGTGCGACGATCGGCCGTGCGATCGCCAATCACCCAAAGGTGCTCATCGCGGATGAGCCGACCGGAAACCTGGATCCGGAGATGTCCAAGGAGATCATGGAACTGCTGGAGAAGATCAATACGGTCGAGCAGACGACGGTGGTCATGGTGACGCATGACAGCACACTGGTCAACGATTTTAAGAAACGAACGATTTCCCTGGAGGAAGGCTATATCGTGGCGGATATGATGAAAGGCGGTTATCTGAAGTATGATTAAGGAGCTTCGGATGATCCCGTATCATCTTCGACAGGCCGCCCGCAGTTTTGTCCGTCATCTGGCGATGTCGCTTTCTGCGGCGACGGCGGTCAGTGTGACGCTGACGCTGCTGGCGCTCTTTCTGGTGCTGGCCGGTAACGTCTCCCTGTTTGCGGGAAACATCGAAAGCGGCCTGCAGATCCATGTCGTACTGAACGCCGGTGTGGACAGTGAAGAGGAGATCCGTGAGGCAGGAGAGACCCTGAAGGGGATCGACAATGTCGCGGTGGCGACGCTCTCCGACAAGGATGAGGAACTGGAGCTGATGATCCGTGAGAAGGGCGAGGCATTTGCTATGTATCGGGGAGAAGAGAACCCCCTGAGCAATGCGTTCTTCATCACGGTGGAGGATCCGGATCGGATCGAGGAGACCACGCAGACGATCACAGAGCTGTCCTTTGTCAGTGATGCGGTATACGGGGGTACGAGCGTATCCTCACTGATCAGCTTGCTGAATACGGTCCGTCAGGGCGGGATGATCTTCGTCATCCTGCTGTTCTTGCTGACCGGCTATCTGATCTCCAATACGATCAAGACGACGATCTACGCCCGCAGCGAAGAGATCGCGATCATGCGCAACGTCGGCGCCAGCAATCACTTCATCAAGGTGCCGTTCATGATGGAAGGTGTACTGATCGGTCTGGTCGGTGCGATCATTCCTTGCATCCTGACCGTGGTAGGTTATGCGTGGTTTTATGATATGATCGGCGGTCGCCTGTTTACCGACCTGTTTTCCTTGCAGCCTGTCTGGCCGTTTACGCTGTTCATCTGCCTGGGGCTGATCGCTGCCGGTGTTGTGATCGGCATGCTGGGCAGCTTCCTTTCCACGACGCGCTATCTGCGCTGGAAGCGATGAACGAAACAGACTGCTGGTCTCATTGAGAATGGGAAGAGATGTTTCTTCAAGA
>NBJMR02800__coassemble_1520_pt1 | contig 33096 bp, 29 predicted proteins | sample NBJMR02800__metabat2_low_PE_026 | metagenome-assembled genome bin NBJMR02800
TCAGTGTTTATGCGGCTTTCAGGGATTTGTGTATATAAACATGAGGCCACCGCTTCGCTGGATGTGGAAAACGAGACCTTGATCCAAACGGCGCTCTCCCGCCTGATTGCGGATAAGACCGTGCTGGTGATCGCCCATCGCATGCGCACCGTTGCCGGGGCGGATCAGATCGTGGTGCTGTCAGAGGGAACCGTGGCAGAGAAAGGAACGCCGGAACAGCTGATGAAACAAAACGGTCTGTATGCGCATATGGTGAAGCTACAAAGCGAGAGCCAACAGTGGAAGCTGACGTAAGCGACGCTTTGTTGTTGATTCACCAAGCTCCGACCGTGGAAGGAAGGGAGCTGTCTGCTAAAGAACATCGAGAAACAATGGCGGCTACACGGAAAAGGTAGCGGATCGCGGATGTCCGTTCAGCGTGCCAATTGTTTTTCGCATAGATATAAAACGATCGAAATGTGAGAAAAGACATTCGATACAGTGCTTCAAGAGATGTGCAGGCACGAAGTGTTAGGCAATCTTCAATTTTAAAAAAGTTACCGAAATCCTCTTGATAAACTCAATCCCGAATGGACGAGTCGCAGTGCTTCGCGGTGATCAGCAAAGCGAGTCATGCAAAATGGCCGATGACAGAGAGGTCGCTGAATTGAATGTGGAAATACGGATCCGCGTCGTCTTCCGCGTCCTTTGTCGATCGTAAAGCTGACTGGTTCGACTCTTTCTTATCGCGGGATCGTTCAAATTTCAGTTCCATATCGGCTTTTTCCTTTGAAATGGCTGTCTCTGTGTATGCCTGGTTCACCTTTATAACGCAGGAAAAGGGAAAATGGTCGGCGAACGGGACACATTTGCGCATGTTTGGATCGTGCGGTCGATGAATCGTGGACGATCGCACTGATCTTGTCTGTACACAGTGCACATCGATGACAAAGAAAGAGAAATGAACGAAAAAGAAGCAGAACCCTTTTGGAAAGAAAGCGGCACATGCTATAATCAGAGCACAGGACATGGTCAGCTTGCCGACATTGGACGCTGACGAGATCCCGGCAGAGAGCAGACCGGGTAGAAAGGAAAAGGGACAGGGAAACGAGGCGTTCGCCGGGTGCGTGCCGCTGTCCCGGGAGGAAGAGATGAGAGATGTACAGATCGAGCAGATGATCGAAAAAGAAGCGCAGCGGCAGCTGCACAATGTCGAGCTGATCGCCAGTGAGAACTATGTTTCGGATGAGGTGCTGCAGGCCGCCGGCAGCATCCTGACCAACAAGTATGCAGAAGGCTATCCGGGCAAACGCTACTATGGAGGCTGCTTCTGTGTCGATGAGATCGAAGAACTGGCCAGAGAGCGGGCAAAGCAGCTGTTTCATGCGGAACATGCCAATGTGCAGCCGCACAGCGGTTCCCAGGCGAACATGGCCGTCTACATGACGGTATTACAGCCGGGCGATACGATCCTGGGCATGAACCTGAGCGCCGGCGGTCATCTGACGCATGGCCATCCGCTCAATTTCAGCGGAAAGCTGTACCGTATCGTGGATTATGGGGTCGATCGGGAAAGTGAGCGCATCGACTATGATGCGGTGCTGGAAATTGCCAGAAAGGAACAGCCGAAGCTGATCGTCGTCGGAGCGAGCGCCTATCCGCGCATCATCGATTTCAAACGGTTCCGTGCGATCGCCGATGAAGTGGGCGCACTGCTCATGGTCGACATGGCGCACATCGCCGGTCTGGTCGCGGCCGGGGTCCATCCAAGCCCGGTGCCGTATGCGGACTTTGTGACGACCACCACGCATAAGACGCTGCGCGGTCCGCGCGGCGGTCTGATCCTGTGCCGCAAGGAATATGCGGCAGCGCTGGACAAGACCCTGTTCCCGGGCATTCAGGGCGGGCCGCTCATGCACATCATCGCCGCCAAGGCCGTATGTCTGTATGAAGCGATGCAGCCTTCGTTCGTCGAATATGCCAGACAGGTCGTCGCCAACTGCCAGGCGCTGTGCGATACGCTCAAGAAGCATGGCTATCGCATCGTGAGCGGGGGCAGCGACAATCACCTGCTGCTGGTGGACGTCAAGGCCAGCATCGGCATGAGCGGCAAGCAGGCCGAGGCACTGTTAGATGAGGCCGGCATCACCTGCAACAAGAACACGATCCCCTTCGATACGGAAAAGCCGTTCGTCACCAGCGGCATCCGCCTGGGCAGCGCGGCGATGACCAGCCGCGGCTTCAAGGAAAAAGAGTTTGAACAGATCGGAGAATGGATCGTCCGTGCGCTTCGCTGCACGTCCGGCAGTGAAGAGATCCGTTCCCTGCGGGAAGAGGTCCTCGCCCTGACCGCACAGTATCCGATCCGTCACGATTAGCATGATCCGCATCGTAGCGGTCGGCAAGATCAAGGAGAAGGCGATGGTGCAGCTGATCGATGAGTACCGCAAGCGTCTGACCCCTTTCACCCGACTGGAGATCGTCGAGGTCAGCGATGAGCATGCGCCTCAGAACAACAGCGAAGCGGAAAACAATTTGGTCAAGGAGAAGGAAGGCCGTCGCCTGCTCTCGGCGATCAAAGACAATGAGTACGTCATCCTGCTCGATCTGTGGGGCAAGATGTATGACAGCGTGCGCTTCGCCAGAGAACTGGAACAGTTGCAGACACAGGGCAACAGCACCCTGACCTTCGTCATCGCCGGTTCGCTGGGGCCAAGCGAGGAGGTCATCCGCCGCAGCAACCTGCGCTGGAAGCTCAGCGACCTCACCTTCACCCATCAGATGACCCGTCTGCTCGTGCTGGAACAGATCTATCGGGCCTACATGATCCGCCATCACCGCCCCTATCATAAATGAGAACTTCAACGCCCCTTTCTCACGCTGACGGACACCGGGAGAAAGGGGCGTATTTCCTTTGAAATCCACTTTTGTCGTTTGTGAAAAAACGATCCGATACCGCTGGGAAATGCTTTCATCTGAAAATGTTTAGTGCTATAATATGTTCAGTCAGAATAAGGAGGAATTTGACAATGGCAAAGAGAACTGTAAAAGACCTTGATGTTGCTGGAAAAAAGGTCATCGTTCGCTGTGACTTCAACGTTCCGCGTAAGGATGGAAAGATCACAAACGACAACCGTATCGTCCAGGCGTTACCAACAATCAAATATTTGATCGAAAACAAGGCGAGAATCATCCTGATGTCCCATCTGGGAAAGGTGAAGACAGAGGAAGATAAGGCGAAGAACGATCTGCGCTGCGTTGCAGAGCGTCTGGCTGAGCTCGTAGATACAAAAGTCAGCTTCTGCCCGGTTACCAGAGGGGAAGAGCTGGAGAAGATGGTCGCTGACCTGAAGGACGGCGAGATCGTATTGATGCAGAACACCCGTTATGAGAAGGGTGAAAGCAAGAATGATCCGGAGCTTGCACAGTACTGGGCAAGCCTGGGTGAAGTATTCGTAGAAGATGCATTCGGTTCGGTTCACCGTGCACATGCCTCTACGGCAGGCATCCCGAGCATCATCAAGGAAAACGGTCTGGGCTTCCTGGTAGAGAAGGAAGTTACGATGCTGGGCAAGGCAGTGGATACGCCGGAGCGTCCCTTCATCGCCATCATCGGCGGTGCGAAGGTATCCGACAAGATCGCAGTCGTTGACAACCTGCTCAAGAAGGCAGACAAGGTCATCGTCGGCGGCGGTATGGCATATACCTTCATGAAGGCACAGGGTCATAACGTCGGTTCCTCCCTGTTAGAGGAAGACAAGATCGAACTGGCAAAGGAATACCTCGAGAAGGCCGGCGACAAGCTGGTATTGCCGGTCGACAATGTCATCGCTGACAAGTTTGCGGCAGATGCCGATACGCAGGTATGCGGCAACGACATCCCGGATGGCTGGATGGGTCTGGACATCGGTCCGAAGACGGTCGAGCTGTTCAAGGAGACGCTGGCCGGTGCCAAGACGGTCGTATGGAACGGTCCGATGGGCGTATTCGAGATGGAGCCGTTCGCAAAAGGTACGTTGGCGGTATGTACGGCAATCTCTGAGCTGCCGGGCGCAACGACGGTCATCGGCGGCGGTGATTCCGCAGCTGCAGCGATCCAGCTGGGCTTCAAGGAGAAGTTCTCTCACATCTCTACCGGCGGCGGAGCTTCCTTAGAGTACATGGAAGGCAAGGAACTGCCAGGCATCGCTGTCATCAGTGAGAAGTAAACAAACGAGGAGAAGACATATGAGAAAACCGATTATTGTTGGAAACTGGAAGATGAATAAGACGATGAAGGAGACAAAGGACTTCATCGATGCAGTGGACGGAGCTGCAGCCAGCGAGAACGCGGTCTTTGGTATCGGCGCACCGTTCACGGCGCTGTCAACTGCAGTCGCTGCTGCGAAGAATCTGGTCATCGCTGCAGAAAACTGCCACTTTGAAGACAGCGGTGCGTTTACCGGTGAGGTATCCGTACCAATGCTGCAGGAAGTGGGCGTGACCCACTGCATCATCGGTCACTCTGAGCGTCGTACGATGTTCGGTGACACAGATGAGACGGTCAACAAGAAGGCAAAGCGTCTGATCGAAGCAGGCATCACACCGATCCTGTGCATCGGTGAGACCGAAGCACAGTACGATGCCGGTGAATCCGAGAAGGTCATCCGTGATCAGCTGACCGGTTCTTTGGCTGACATGTGCCCGAAGTGCGTGGCAGATATCGTCATCGCTTATGAGCCGATCTGGGCCATCGGTACCGGTAAGAGCGCATCCGTAGAGATCGCTGAAAACTGCTGCCGCATCGTTCGCGATCAGGTCAAGGTAATGTATGGAGAAGAAGCCGCTGAAAAAGTACGCATTCAGTACGGCGGATCGGTAAAGCCGAACAACATCGCTGAGTACATGGCACAGCCGGATATCGACGGTGCACTGATCGGTGGCGCAAGTCTGAAGGCAGACAGCTTCATCGAAATCATCGAAAAGACGAAGTAATTGGATGAACGAAAGGAATTTCGCAGATGCGGGGTTCCTTTTCTTTTTGTTCGAGGGCAGACGATCTGTTTCGGAGAATTTCCGGATAAAATGAGCGGGATGTTGCAGATAAAGAATGGTAGCCAGAAGAATTGTGAGGATTTGCTGTTTCATGGCATCGTTTCTTTTGGCAATGATGAATGTCCATCGTCTGTTTTCGCATTTACACAACCGGACATGACCCGGCGAAAGGACAGGCTCGAAAAAAGAGGCCGAAACGTTTTGATGATCTTTCCGGTATCATCTGGTCGTTACGGCCCTTTTCTTTGGGTGAGCATTGTTTGGTTCATAACAGGTGAAAATGCTGCAGTGCCAGGGTGATTCCTTCCTGCTGTGCACTTTCGGTGATGTAGTCGCTGTTGTCCTTCAGCACCTGGTCGGCGTCCTTCATCGCGATGCCGATGCCGGTATAGGCCAGCATGTCCCGGTCGTTCTCTCCGTCCCCAAAGGACATCGTCTCTTCTCGTGGGATCTGGTAGTGGTCGAGCATGGCCGCAATGCCCTTCGCCTTTCCGCCGTCTTTGGATATGATGTCGATCCCATAGGGGTTCCAGCGAGTGATCTTGCAGGCGGAGAGCTGCTTGGTCAGTGCGGCCGTCTGTGCATCATCGATAAATGCAGTAAACTGATAGACACTTTGGCCGTCATGACGGCCGATGGGCGGGACCGGCATGGATACGGCATCCTGCGCCTGACGGACATATTCATCCACGCAGTTGATATACAGACGGTCTTTTTCCACCGTGACGATCGGGAAGGATCGACGATCCGCATGTGCCAGCAAGATCGCTGCATCCTGCGCATCGATCGGCGCTTCATCGATGACCTGAAAGGAAGCATCCAGCGTCAGCTGTCCGTTCAGCGTCACATAGCCGTCAAAGTCGATCCTCATGCGGGAAAGCGGTTCTTCGAGTTCGGTGGTGTGTCGTCCGGTGGCCAGAAACAGACGGATCCCTTTTTCTTTTAACCGCCGCAGTGATGCGATGGTCTGCGCACTGATCGAGCCGTCACGGGCGATCAGCGTACCGTCCACATCAAAAAAGACTGCTTTCATGAGAGCTCCTTTCTGGAAAAGAGCCGACAGGATCACTGCCGGCTCTTTGCGTTCACAAATATCTGTGCACCGTGATCACATCAGGCCGATCCAGGAGCATCCGATGGAAAGGATGATGATTCCCAGGATCAGAATGATCGGGCTGACTTGTTTCTTACGAAGCAGCCAGAAGCACAGCAGGGTCACAGCCATCGGCAGCAGGTTCGGGAAGATGTTGTCGAAGAACTGTTCCTGTACAGCGACCTCGATGCCGCCGTCGACCGTGATGACCGGCAACAGCGTGATCGATACATAAGATGCGATCATGGCACCGACGACCGTAATACCCAGGATCGTTGCGGCATTGGCGAGGATATCTGAGTTGGAAGTGATCATGTCGATCGATTTTGTACCCAGACGATAGCCCAGCTTTGTCCATACGATACGCAGGATCCAGATGACCAGATACGTCAGGAAGAAGAGGATCGGTCCTAAGACGGATCCCTGCGAAGCGAAAGAGCAGGAAATACCGGCAACGATCGGCAGGATCGTAAACCAGAAGATCGCATCACCGATACCGGCGATCGGACCAAACAGTGCCAGCTTCAGACCGTTGACCGTTTCACGGTTGGCACCGCCCTCTTCCAGAGAGACCATCAGGCCCATCAGGAAACCGACGAGGTTTGGATGGGTATTGATGAATGCCATGTTGTCGGTCAGCGCAGCAGACAGCTTTTCCTTGTCGTCTCCGTAGATCTTCTTTAAGGCAGGTGCCAGCGCCCAGGTGAAACCACCGGACTGCATGCGTTCATAGTTGAAAGACGCCTGCAGGAAAGAAGAACGGATACCGAGCATCGTGATATCTTTTGATGTCAACTTTTTAGATTCCGACATTATCGTCACCTCCATTGATTCCGGCATCTTCGATCGCTGCCTTGATATCTGCCTGACGCTGCTTCGTACCGAAGAAGTCGATCAGCGCGAAGATCAGACCCAGCAAAGCGACCGGTAACAGGTTAGGCATATCGATGAAGCAGGTCATCAGGAATCCGGCGATGAAGTATGGGACATACTTTGCCTTCATCATGACGCGCAGCAGCATACCGAAACCAACCGCAGGCAATACGCCACCGGCGATTTCCAGACCGTGCGTTACGACTTCCGGCAGCCATTCGACAAATGCCTGCATCGGGCCCTGTGCGACATAGGCACACAGGAATGCCAGAACGCCGTAGGTAACGGAGATGATCGTCATCGTGAGCAGGTTGATGTTTCGGATGCCTTTGATATCGCCATTGGCTGCACAGTCATCTGCCTTGCCCATGAAGAAGGAGAAGGCAGAGTAATAAAACAGGATGATATACTGACCTAAGAATGAGAATGGCAGGCAGAGTGCCAGCGCCTGCTGTGCATCACAGCCGGTCGTATAAGCCAGGACCGTACCCATCAGACCAGCCATGACCGGGTTTGGCGGTTGTGTGCCGCCGGCCGGAGTCAGACCGGCAAAAGCAAGTTCGATCAATGCACCGACCGTCAGTCCCAAAGTGACATCACCAAGGATCAGACCGGTAAAGGTGGATACCATCAGCGGACGGAACAGGAAGAAAGCTTCCAGGAAAAAGTCCAATCCGACGATGATACACATGATGGCCAGCAGGATGCCTTGCATAAGTGTAATTTCCATAATCTTTTTTTCTCCTCTCTTTTTGTTTAATCGATCGTCGTCTTTGAATCTCCCGGTACATCCTGTGCATAGACATGGATGCCCTTGGAGGCGAGGTAGTGAAGATCGTCCATGTCGTTATCATCCACATAGACCTTAGCGGTCAGCTGACGCTTACCTTCAGAGAAGTGCATGTTTCCGACATTGACTTCAGTGATGCCGACACCGGCATCGACCAGACGGCGTACATCTTTCGGTGTCTTGCAGATGATGAAGATCTTCTGCGACGGTGCGGCCTTGTTGATGATGGCAGCCGTCTTTTCAATGGAGAAAAAGCGGATGCCGACGCCGGATGATTTCGCGGTCACGCTCATCAACTGCTGCTGCAGCTTATCGCTTGCCGCTTCATCATTGGCAACCAGCAGCAGATTGGCGCCGATCGTCTTTACCCAGGTCACCCCGACCTGTCCATGGACCAAACGATTGTCGATCCTTGTTAAAACGATGTTTGGCATAACAGTTCCCCCTTTCTGTTTACACCAATGATATAGCAAAAAACGTGCCAACTTCTGTCGAGCACGGTTTTTGTGATAAATAAAGGCTTTTTTAAAAATAATTCAGGATGTACATGATTTCCGGATCAGGGATTTCGACACTATAATGCATTTCTATCCCACTAAAGGCTTCCCGGATCTTTTCCATCTTCCACTCGTTTGCGCTGCGGAATGCTTCGATGCCATCCACATGTTCGATGCCCTGCCGCAGCATCAGCCGTTCGATCAGGCAGCTGACATGGACGTAGAGCCCCATGCGGACGGTCGGATCGACACTGATGTTCATGCGTTCTTCCGCTTCAGTGACGAAATCTTCCACATCGTCGATCACCTTTTCGGCATTGAGGATCGTCAGATGGTTGACGATGTTGGACAGGGTGAAGTTTTTCATGATGTTCTGACGGAACAGGATCTGTTCCGGCTCGCTGAGATAAGGCGATACATAGCGAAGCAGTGTCCGGATGCCGTCGTTGGTGACGACGCTTTCCAATGCCAGATATTCGATGCCTTCGATCTGCGGATCCAGCGTGCCGACGATCAGCTGTACATCGTACTGGGTGAAGATGGTATCTTCCCGTCCGTGATCGAGCACGGACTGATAATCATAGGGAATGACGTTGACCGGGATCTCTCTTGGAAAGGAGGCCGTCAGCAGTTCGGAGATCTTCTTGGCCACCCCAAAGCCCGTCGCACAGATCGTCAGGATCGCATCCTGCTTCTGCATGCCTTCGATGAAGTGAGTGGAGAGGGTGAACTGCCCTTTGACCTCGGAGAGGATGTCTTTGACCGGTTTGCCCTGCTGGATGAGGTGGCCGACCTCCAGAGCGGTCGCGGTCGAGACGTAGTTCATCAGACCGATGTTGCAGTTGGACAGGGAGATCATCTCGTAGATCGCTTCCAGTGAGCCCATGTCGACCAGCAGGATCAGCTCCTGGATCGGACTTTTCTGCTTGAGGTAGTCATCGACCAGCTGAACGATCTTGTCGATGGAGATCTTCAGCTCCATGTCGATGCCGTCAAAGATGTGCTCGTGCAGCAGGTGATTGGCCGTATCGGCGATGCTGCTGGCAGTGGAATAGCCATGGCACAGGATCAATCCGACCCGCCCGTTGTTTTCTTCCTTATCGGTCTTGATGAGCGCCAGTGTGAAGATGATGCTCATGAAGTCATCCATCTGGATGTCGAGGTTGAGCGATGCATTTTCGATGATCTCACAGGCGACGCTGTAATCACGCGGGTAGCGCTCTTTGACCATCGCACAAAGCGGTTCGACATCATTCTTGTGGAAGGAAAGCCAGATCAATGCGTCATTGGCATTCTTCGTGTATTCCACGAAGGCCTTGGAATACATCTTGATCTGACTGTTGGGAACGATCAGCGAATATTTGTTCATGACGATGGAACAGATCTTGTCGAGCATCTTCAGCAGATATGATTCGATGAAACGGTATTTCTGGTTGAAGAACAGCAGATCGAAGAAGTTCTGTACATGGAATTTACAGCGGGTGATGATCTGATCGTATGATTCTTTCTCTCTGCGGGAGTTCTGGAAGGTCTCCAGGATGTGGCTGTAGAGGGTGAGAAGAGGGGAAGAAGCCCGGCGTTCCCGGTTGAGATTGCGGACCGGGATCATCGTTTCCTCCTGTTCCTGGTTGTAGTATTTCATCTGCAGCGAGTTTTTTGCCAGGATGAGGGCATCCGGAAGGTCGAGGAGATGGATGCAGAGCTGTTCTTCATCTTCGTGCAGGAGCACGTTGGCGCAGGTTGCCTTGATCACGTTTTGCAGCTCACCGATGTTTCCTTTGTAATCGTGATCCATCAGTGTCTGGTAGGCCAGGTTGGAGATGAACAGCTCCCGCTGCAGATGCCGGCTTTCTTTCTGCAGCATGCTGGTGATCAGTTCGATCTTTTCGGTGCGCGGGCGTTCATTGAGCGATGGGACGAAGATCGTGATCGGAATGCGTCGCAGCATCGTCCCCAACAGGGCCTGCTGGGGATCTTCGGTCGTCGCGAAGATCAGATGGCAGCTGGAATGATACCAGTTTTCATTGTCGCCCACCTTGTGATAGATGCCCTTGTCCATGAACTGAAACAGCTTTTCCTGACATTCGGCCTTCAGACAGTGGACCTCATCCAGAAAGAGCACGCCTTTGTCCGCCAGCTGGATGAGTCCGGGCTGATCGCTGTCCGCACCGGTATAGGCCCCTTTGACATGACCGAAGAGGTTGGCGGTGAGCAGCTCCGGGTTGTTGGCATATTCAGAACAGTTCAGCGCGATGAAGCGGGCATCCTTCTGCAGGATCCCCTGGTTGATGCCGTATTCGTACATGAGATTGGCGATCAGGCTCTTTCCGGTACCGGTCGCTCCGTGGATCAGGATGGGAAGTCCGTGATCGGGATAGGCGACGGCTGCCTGACAGCGGGAGATGAGCGCACGCAGGGAACCATCGTGCCCGATCAGCTTTTCAAAGTCTTTTTGGGAAGCCGAGAGCAGATCGTCAAAGGAATCATAGCTGGTTTCTGTCAGCTCGATCCCCAGCTTTTTCTCCAGCGTTTCCTTTGCGAAGAAGTAGACCGGACGGGAATTGACCTTGACGATCAGCATCTGTTTGACAAACTCATTGAGGTATTGGGATGCGGTGTTGCGGCTGATGTGACAGGCATCGGCCAGCGAAGAAGCGCTGAAGCACTCGTTTTCTTCGATCGTCTGCTGTTCGCAGCGCTCTTTGAGCAGCTGCAGCAGCTGTGTCTTGTTGTCCATGTTCATCGCCTCGCTTTCAGTCGTTCAAAGTCGAGCCGTTCGATCTTCTCACTGAGGGTCCCCGGCACATCCTGATAGAAGATCTCATTGCCGTTCTCGTTGAGATAGTTGAGGTCTTCCACGTCCTGCTGGGTCAGATACATCTTTTTGTTCAGCGGATAGCGGCCGCGTTCATAGTGGATGTTGCCGATGTTGATGCGTGGGAAACGGAGGCCCTGTTCGTAGAGCGTGCGAACGACCTGGATCGATTTGACGACGAGAAAGAGCTTCTTACCCCCACTGGCGCTGAAGTAAGCGTCAATGAAACCGGCGATGGAATAAAAGGCGATGTGGACGCTGCCGGCCTTGGCGATGCTGGTCATCAGTTTCTGTGAGAAGATGTTCTGAACCGTCTCATCATCGATGACGATGATCGTATCGATATCTAAGGAATTGCTCCAGGTGACGCCGGTCTGACCGTGGACCAGCCGATTGTCGACCCGGATGAGCTGAATGATCGGTTGCATATCGATTCCCCCTTTTTGCGCTATGCATGAGAGCGCCGTTCAAAAACGGCGCAGGATGAAAGTCAGGTTCGCTGCCGTCGTTTGGATGAGCAGGGAATCTGGCAGGCTTCCCGGTATTTCGCCACCGTTCTTCGGGAAAGGACGATGTCCGCTTTTGCGAGCAGCCGCTGCAGGGCAGCGTCGCTGTAAGGATGTGTCGGATCTTCATCCCGGATGATGGTTTCGAGCGTCTGTTGGATGTCCGTTGCCCCCAGCGCATGATTGCCGTCATGGCGAAGCAGGGAAGCGATGGGATGCTCGGCTCCCTGAAACAGAAAGGACTTTCCGCTGATCGCCCGAGATACGGTGGACACATGCAGGCCGCAGCGGTCGGCAACCATCTGCATCGTGCAGTAGCGCAGCGGGGCCTGTGTGAGAAAATGATCTTTCTGCAGGTCACAGAGCGCCTGCAGGATCTGGATCATCGTCAGGTTTCGTTTTCGGACATGATCCAGCAGCTGCTGTGCCTGTGTGCGCAGTTTTCTCAGCTCATCGGAGAGCTGCTCGGTCGGCGGCATTCCTTCCTGCAGTTCCAGCCGAAAATCCTGTTGCAGCAGTTCGATCTGGATCGTCCCCTGTTCGATGCGGATCGCCGCTTCTGCCTGCAGGTAGGCGGCTCCCAGCGTGTAGTTGGCTGCCGGCTTGGGATTCAGCGTACGGATGAAGCGAATGCCCTCCTCGATCTCATCGACGGGCAGTCGGGTCGCTTTCTGGATGGAACGAATGTCGTTTTCCGCGATCGCTTCCAGATGGTCACAGAGGATCTCGCCGGTCTCACTGGGTGCTTCCTCGCTCTGTTCACACTGTACGCGCAGGCATTCCTGCAAAGTGAAGCAGAAACAGCCGACCGGTTCCATGCGCCGCAGACATGCGATGGTGTGCAGGATCTGATCGACAGGAAAGCGGCAGCGCCGGATGAGCACATCCAGCGGCACTTTAAAGTAGCCGTTGGAGTTGAGCTGAGAGAGCAGATAGGCGCACAGGTCTTCGTCCAGGCGCTCCTCACAGAGAGCGATCTGTGGTTGGATCTCTTCACGCAGCTCCTTTGGCCGCTGCAGGTAGTTCAGCGGATCGGTGTCCTCCTGTCGTGTGGAAGAATAGCGCAGGAACGGATTATGGACGCTGGTCTCCTGCAGAAACGTGCGAAGATCATGGATGCCGCAGCTCAAGATCTTCAGCCCATCTTCCATCTCCGGATGAAAGAGCGATCGGTGGGTCAGTGTCTGTTGGATCGCAATCTTTTGTTTCATATCCCAAATATAGCAAAAAAAACGTTGAATTTCAATTTGATCCGCCGTGCCGTGCAGCAGAGAACGCTGTTTTTCCGGCGTGTTTCCATCGTGACCGGCATGGAAGGGAGGTGTTTCTTTTTCTCTGCCGGCACAGGTCCTGTGTCTGCCGTGGGAACATGCTATAATAGGAAGAAAGAGAGAAACAAGCAAAGGAGCCATCTGTATGAACGAACATTCGATCCCGACCCATATCCTCGTGCGGGGCGCACGGGTCCATAATCTGAAGAATATCGACGTGGACATCCCGCTGCATCAGATCACGGCGATCGCCGGTGTCTCCGGTTCCGGGAAATCGTCTCTGGCACTGGGCGTGCTGTATGCGGAAGGATCGCGCCGTTATCTGGAATCGCTGTCCACCTATACCAGACGCCGCATGACGACAGCGGCGAAGGCGGCGGTCGATGAGGTGCGTTATCTCCCATCGGCCCTGGCCCTGCGGCAGCGGCCGGGCGTTCCCGGCATCCGTTCGACGTTCGGTACGGGCAGTGAACTGCTCAACAGCCTGCGTCTGATGTTTTCCCGCCTGGCGAGTCATGTCTGCCCCAACGGCCATCGGGTGGAGCCGAGCCTGGATGTCGCAGCCGGCAATGCGCTCGTCTGTCCGGTCTGCAAAGAAACGTTTGATGCGCCTTCCGCTGAGGAGCTTTCCTTCAACAGTCAGGGGGCGTGTGAACGTTGCGGTGGTACGGGCGTCGTGCGCAGCGTCGATCGTTCGACCCTGGTGCCGGATGAATCGCTGAGCATCGAACAGGGAGCGGTCGCACCGTGGAATTCGCTCATGTGGTCACTGATGGTGGATGTCTGCCGGGCGATGGGCGTTCGGACCGATGTGCCCTTCTGTGAGCTGAGCGAGCAGGAGCGTGCGATCGTGTTCGACGGTCCTGCAGTCAAACGGCACATCCTGTATCAGGCGAAGCGTTCTCAGCAGGCGACCGAACTGGATTTTACGTATTATAATGCGGTGTACACCGTGGAAAACGCGTTGGCCAAGGTCAAAGATGAGAAAGGGATGAAACGGGTCGAGAAGTTTCTGAAGGAGGAGACCTGCCCGGACTGTCATGGGACGCGCCTTTCGGCGAAGGCCCGGGCACCGCAGATCGCCGGCATCTCGCTGGATGAAGCGTGTCAGCTGCCGCTGATACAGCTCAACGAGTGGGTAAAAGAGGTGCCGAAACAGCTGCCGCCGCAGATGCGGGAGCTGGCAGAGAGCATCTGCGCTTCCTTTCTGTCCAATGCACAGCGTCTGTTGCAGCTGGGACTTGGATACCTGACGCTCGATCGCAGCAGTGCGACGCTGTCCACCGGAGAGCGTCAGCGCATGCAGCTGGCCCGTGCCGTACGCAACCGCACCAGCGGTGTGCTCTACGTGCTGGATGAACCGTCGATCGGTCTGCATCCTTCCAACATCATCGGGCTAAAACAGGTCATGCGCGATCTGGTCGACGACGGCAATACGGTCGTGTTGGTGGATCACGATACCGAGGTGCTGAAGGAAGCGGACTGGATGATCGAAATGGGACCGGGTGCGGGCGCACAGGGCGGAACGGTCATCGCGGAAGGAACGCTGGAGAAGATCCGGACCTCGCCTCGTTCGCTGATCGCACCTTATCTGAACGGCGATGCACACATCCCGGCAGAAAAAGAAAGCAGAGCGGAGCTGTTTCGCCAGGGAACGCTGCGTCTGGGCATCGAGGCGATCCATACGGTGCGCCCGCTGGACGTGGAGATCCCGAAAGGAAAGCTGACGGTGGTCAGCGGGGTGTCCGGTTCCGGGAAGACCACGCTCGTTCTGGAGAGCCTGGTACCGGCGCTGCAGGCATCGCTGGAGGGACGGGAACTGCCATCGCATGTGCGCTTCGTGGAGGCGGAAGGCATCGCCCGTGTCCGTCTGATCGATGCGGCGCCGATCGGCATCAATGTGCGTTCGACGGTGGCGACCTATGCAAACGTGCACGATGAACTGCGCCGTCTATTCGCCAGAACGTCCAAAGCGAAGCGCCAGGGCATCAAGGCCGGTGATTTCTCTTACAATACCGGCGCGCTTCGCTGTCCGATCTGTGACGGTGTCGGTGAGATCAGCCTGGATGTGCAGTTTCTGCCGGATGTGAACGTGCCCTGTCCATCATGCCGGGGATCTCGTTACGATCGGCGTGCCATGGAATTTCCTTATATAAATAAAGATGGAATCTCATTTACGCTGCCACAGTTGATGGCGATGGATATCAACAGTGCGCTGCCGCTGTGCAAAGACATCAAGGGCGTTTCCCACCGTCTGCAGGTACTGCAGGAACTGGGCCTGGGCTATCTGACGCTGGGAGAAGAGACACCACATCTTTCCGGAGGAGAAGCACAGCGTCTCAAGCTTGCGCTGGAGATGGGGAAGACACAGAGCGATACGCTGTTTGTCTTTGATGAACCGACGATCGGTCTGCATCCGCAGGATGTCTCTGTGCTGCTGTCGGTCTTTCGCCGGCTGATCGAGCAGGGAGCGACGATCGTCGTGATCGAACATGACCTTGATGTGCTGCGCCATGCGGATTACATCATCGACATGGGCCCCGGCGGAGGTGCGGATGGTGGCCGCATCGTCGCTGCCGGAACCGTGGCGGAAGTCGCCCGCTGTGAAGCGAGCGTTACCGCAAAATTTCTCTGAATCCCGCTGTTTTCGGAGCAGTTCTGGGCGGATGCCGCCGAGCAACTGCTTTTTTTTTGCGCTTCAGGTATCGAGGGGGATGTATTTGATATCGATTTTACATAGTTTAACGCTTGCTTAACGAGGCGCTGATGTCCTTTGTCAGAAGTATCGATATAATGAAATGTAACAGAACAAGAAAAAACGGCGTTTTTGTGGCCTTGACCCCGGTTTGAAGAAAACGCCTGCGTATGCTATGGATGGAGGACCATTGTATGGACACAAAGACGGATATCGTCCGACTGGTCGAAGCTGCCAAGACAAATACACTGGCAGCGGACGAACTGATCAGCGCCTATCTGCCGTTCATCAAGGCACAGACCGAAAAATTTCTGAAACGTCCCCCGCAGGAGGGGCGGGACGATGAGCTGAGCATCGCCATGATCGCCTTTCACGAAGCGATCAGCGGGTACAGTTCGCTGCGTGGGAGCTTCCTGCATTATGCCGGCATGCTGATCAAGAGCCGTCTCATCGACCATGCCCGCAAAGAGCAGCGTCATCGTCATGCGCTGTCGCTGGATGCCCCCATCGGTGAGGAAACCGAAGGGACCCTGCTGGATACGATCCACGATCCCCGTGATCATTATGAAGAACAACAGCGGGAAGAAGCCTTTCAGCGGGAGATCGCTGAGCTGTCAAAACAGCTGCGGCAGTATGATCTCTGTTTTGCGGATGTGGCGGACAACTGTCCCCGCCAGCAGCGAACGCTGGATGCGTGCCTTCGGGCACTGGCTTACGCAAAGACGCAGCCTGCCCTGCTGATGCAACTGGTGGAGAGCCGGCGTCTGCCGATCGCAAAGCTGAGTGAGGGAAGTCAGGTGGAGCGCAAGACGCTGGAACGCCATCGAAAATATCTGGTCGCACTGCTTTTGATCCATACCAATGGCTATGAGATGATCCGTACGCATCTGATGAGCAGAAAGAGAGGGGTGGAGGCATGATGCGATATATCGTAATGGAACGTCACCCCGGATATGTGGTCCTGCTGGATGAGGAAGGCCGGTTCGTCAAAGCGGCCGACTTCTCCTATACGATCGGAGAGACCATCGTGGATCCGGTCCTGATGCGGGAAGAGCGGGCTTCCACACCACATTTCCGCTGGAAACCAGCTGTCGTGAGCCTGATGGCGGCCTGTGTGCTGCTGGTGGTCGGATTCTTTGGCTATGATTACTATGTGAACAACCAGACGCTGTATTCGTCGATCTATCTCCGCATCAACCCGGAAGTGCGCATGGATCTCAACCGCAGAGGAAATGTCATCCATCTGGAAGGGACGAACGCCGATGGAAAAGCGCTGCTGGAAGGTTATGACGGCTATGGCAAGGATAAGCTGACGGTCAGTGATGAACTGATCGACCGGGCGATCGAGATGGGCTATCTCTCTGCCGGCGGACAGATCTCCTTCTCGATCGATGCGCCGCAGGAAGCGCTCTTTCAGGAATATGGCGCCCAGCTGCGAAGCGGGGTGGAAGAACACCTGAAAGGACAGGAGGGAATGACGGTCGTCATCATCGCCTATGGCGACAGCATCCCGACGACATCCGGATCCGGCTCTTCCACACAGGCACCGGCAGGGGAAGAAACGGTAAATGATTCCGATGATGTACAGCAGGAGACAAGACCGGAAAATACGCCGTCCGCCCCTTCCAAAGGTGGCAGCTCACAGAGCGGATCTTCCGCCGGTACGTCCGATTATGGAGACGGATCGTATGGTGATCACACGCCGGCTGCCCCTTCGACACCGGTGACCCCACCGAAGGAAGAGCCGATCGAAGCAGATTCCTCCTATGAAGAGGACGATGAGGAAGGAGACAGTGGATACGAATCGTCGACGGAGAATGATTCCGCCTATGAGAACGCATCGGGATATGACGATTAAAAAAATTGAAAAAATAAAAAAGTGACCCCGGTTTACATCTGCCCGTTGCGTAATCTGTCAGTGACAGGGAAAAGAAAGGAGAACTTCCAATGAAACACAAGAAAAAGCTATTATCGGCAGTCGCATCCATGGCGTGTATGAGCGTGCTCTTATTGAGCGGATGCGGAACAGATCCATCCGACGGCGCTGCGCTGAGCGAGAGCGGGACACTGATCCTGAGCGTCAATCCGGAGATCGAGATCACGTATGACAGCGAGGGAAAGGTCACGGCGCTCACCGGTGTGAACGAGGACGGAGAGGGCATCGTCGCATCCTATCCGGACTATGTCGGCAAGGAGTGTGATGTGGTGCTGCAGGATCTGATCATCGAGATCAATGAGGCCGGCTACTTCACAGAAGAGGTCGACGGACATAAGAAGAACATCGTGCTGCAGCTGGAACCGGGATCGATCCTGCCGGAGGATGATTTTCTGGCAAACATGAGCGCAAGCACACAGCAGGCAGTCAGCGATCTTTCGCTGGGCAGCCGGATCCTGATGATTGATGATGATGACTACGACCCGGCTTATGCGAAGGATGGCAGTCCGTCTCCGTATATCACGCTGGCAAAGGCACAGGAGATCGCGCTGGCACAGGCAAACGTCTCTGCGGCTGATGCGGTGTTCGAGGACAAAGAATTTGATCATGATGACGGGACCCCGGTGTTTGAGCTGGAGTTTACCGCAAATGGTGTGGAATATGAATACGATGTGCATGCGGTCAGCGGCAAGGTGATCCAGGCGCAGCACAAGGCAGTTTCCTCCGGATCAAAAAAGCCGGCTTCTTCCGGTCAGACGAACAGCGGAAGCAGCCAGCAGGCGAGCAACTATGACGATACGGACTATGGGCCGCACAACGATGGTGTCACGGACTACAACGATACCGATTATGGCCCGAACAACGACGGGGTGACCGATTATAACGACAGCGCATACGGTGATTCGAGCCAGGACTCCAATTACGATGACGGCGGCAGCAACTACGACGATGGCGGCTCCGATTACGATTAGCGCACATGTCCCGCTGAAGTTTCGCCACGAACAAAAGCACCAGCTCTCTTTGCAGGAGGGACTGGTGCTTTCCGCTCGTCTGAAACGGTTGTTTGCCCTGGATCCGCATGCCGGGCATGACGGTTCTTACAGCGTTCACTCCCTGTATTTCGATACGCCGTATGACCGTGCGCTGCGTGAAAAGATTGACGGGGTCGATCGTCGGGAGAAGTTTCGCCTGCGTTATTATGGGATGGATGCGTCGTTCGTCCGCCTGGAAAAGAAGATGAAACGCGGTGGGCTGTGTGCCAAGCGCAGCACTCGTCTGTCAGAAGCGATGTTGCAGGAGCTTTTGAAGGGGAACCATGCATGTCTGCGAGAGAGCGATGATCCGTTGTTGCTGGAGCTTTACAGCAAGCTGCAGGGAGAGCTGCTGCGCCCGGTCTGTGTGGTCAGCTATGAGCGGGAGGCGTTTTTGTATCCGCATGGAAATGTGCGGATCACTCTGGACCGGAAGATCCAAACCGTCGCTGTCCGCCACTTTCTGCACCCTTCGCCGCCTTCGCTTTCCGTGCTGGCGGACATCTGTGTGCTGGAAGTCAAATATGATGCATATCTGCCGACGATCGTTTCGATGGCGGTACAGGTGCCGGGCCGGCAGGCGATGGCCTGTTCCAAATATGCGCTGTGCCGGCGGTTTGATTAGAGGAGAGGTAACTGTCTATGACCTTTGATGATATCTTTCGTTCCGGTTTTCTGGAGAACATCGCCAGCATCTCCCTGGCCGACATGGTGATCGCCCTGTCGCTTTCTTTTCTGCTGGGGCTGTTCATCTTTTATGTGTATAAGCACAGTTACTGCGGTGTCATGTACGCAGCTTCCTTCGGGGTGACGCTGATCGCCCTGTCGATGATCACGACGCTGCTGATCATGGCCGTCGTCAGCAACGTCGTCCTTTCACTGGGCATGGTCGGTGCCTTGTCGATCGTTCGTTTCCGCACCGCCATCAAGGAACCGATGGACATCGTCTTTTTGTTCTGGTCGATCGCTGTGGGGATCGTGCTGGCTGCCGGCCTGGTGCCGCTGGCCGTGCTGGGCAGTGCGCTGATCGGAGCGGTGCTGCTGGTGTTTGCCCGTCAGAAGGATGGGGAACAGCCCTATATCCTCGTCATCCGCTGTGTCGATGAGGAAGCGGCGGATCAGGCGCGTACGCTTGTGGAAGACAGCGTGCGCCGGTTGTCTTTGAAAAGCAAGCAGGTCGATCCGGAAGGGATCGAGCTGAACTATGAGGTGCGTCTGAAGAAAGCGGACAGCAGCTTCATCCATGCGCTGGCAAAGATCCCGGGCGTCAGTCGGAGCGCCCTGGTTTCCTATAACGGCGATTACATGGGGTAGGCATGATCCGTCATCGGCTGGTGGACCAGATCTGTCTGGCAGGTCTGGTCGTGGCGCTAATGATCACGGCGCTGCTGTCCGTGTGGGCGTCCGTACAGGAGGAAAACGGGGTCGCCATGGCATATGAGACGCGGCTGTTTGATGATACGCGGGTGCATACGATCGACATTACGATCGATGACTGGGGCGCGCTGATCGAAGAGGCACAGGAAGAGCGCTATGTTCCATGTACGATGACGATCGACGATGAGGTCTTCCGACAGGTCGGTATCCGCGCCAAAGGCAACAACTCGCTGCGTCTGACAAGTGAATACGAGCTGACACGTTACAGTCTGAAGGTGGAATTCGACCACTATGTGCCGCAGGGGAATTATCATGGGCTCGACAAGCTGTCGCTGGACGCTTCGTTTCAGGACAACAGCTATCTCAAGACGGTGCTGGCATTTGACATGATGCGCTTCATGGGGGTTCCGACACCGCTGTGCAGCTATGCGTGGGTGCGTGTCAACGGTGAGGACTGGGGGCTGTTTCTGGCTGTTGAAGAGTGTGAGGAAGCGTTTGCCGGCCGGAATTTCGGCTGGGATCACGGGGTGCTGTATCAGCCGGACTACCGTTCGTTGAACGATGAGAATGCAGATGTGGCCCTGCGTTACATCGATGAACAGCCATCGAGCTATCCCAACATCTTCGATCACGCAAAGACACCGATGGTCCACAGCGATCAGCGCCGGCTGATCGAGGCCCTGCGGCAGCTGTCACAAGGCGAGGTGACGACGGCGGTCCACACCGATGAAGTGCTGCGTTATTTCGTCGTACAGGTGTTCGTGATGAACTGGGACAGCTATCTGGGCCATACCGGGCACAATTACATCCTGTATGAAGAAGAAGGCCGGCTGTGGATGTTGCCATGGGATTATAATCTGGCCTTTGGCACCTATGCGCTGGGCATGAGCGACCCGATCCGAGATCCAAACGTGCTGATCAACTATCCGATCGATACGCCGGCAGAGGGCAGCATCATGCGACAGCGCCCGCTGTATCATGAGCTCATGAAAGAGGATGCGCTCTTTGCACAGTATCACTCGCTCTTTTCTTCCTTCCTTGCCGATTACTTTGACAGCGGCCGCTTTGAAGCGCTGTTGCAGGAAAAGGAAGCGCTGATCGCCCCGTATGTAAAAAAGGATCCGACGGCATTTTGTTCCTATGCGGATCATCAGCTGGCAGTCGATACGCTTCGGCAGGTGTGTCAGAAGCGAAAGGAGAGCATCCAGGGACAGCTGGAAGGCCGCTATCCTTCGACCCTGGCCCAGCAGCAGGCACAGCCGGATGTCGGTGTGGATGCCGCTATGATCGATCTGTATGCTCTGGGTGATTTTGACGATCTTCGTAATGCAAAGGAGCGGCAGCAGGCAGCGCTGGTACGCATCACGGATGCGAAATAAAACGGATGTGGATCCCTGCACGAAGCAGGTGCGTATCCACATCCGTTTTTGTTCGGTCAGTCGCGGTAATCCATGCTCCACTTCAGGAAGCTGCCGCTGCCGGCATCGATCTCAAATTCGTATTTGACATTGTCATGATAGATCTCCCCTTCATACAGGTGCATGCCGTCGTCCCACTCCTCTTCGATGAAGATGTCGCTTTCCGTGGCGCCTTCGACCTTGGCCAGGGCCAGCTGTTTCGCCCTGGCGAGCGAGATCTCATTGCCGGATCCGCTCTGGTGGCCGCTGGATTCCTGCTCGAGCTGGTAGATGGTGCCGTCTGCGCCGATCTCATACTCATAGTAGGTGGAAGCAGAGTGAAACTCGATCTCATAGAGCGGATAAGAAGCGCTGCCGTCGTTCTTTGCCTTGGTGAAGGTGGCATCAGCAGCGCTGACACCGGCATCTTTCAGGGCGATCGACTTGGCCTCTTCCAGGGAGATGACAGAAGGATCGCTGCTCTCTCCGGGATCGTTTCCCTGTGTGCCCTCCCCGGCATCCGAAGCAGGACCCTTGCTTTGATAAGAGGAGCGCAGCACTTCGCCGTCCGTGCGGGAGAGGATCGTCTGGTAACTGCGGTCGGCCGTTTCAAACTGAATGATGTAGGCTTCGGTTCCATCCAGGGTGCCGGTTTCCACGCTCATGGCGCTGACGTTGTTTTCCTCTACGCCGGCGGAGCGCATGGCGATCTCCCTGGCATCCTGTTCACTGATGGAATTGGCGCTGCAGCCCCAAAGCAGCACAGCGGCGGCGAGCGCGGTGAGCGCATGTTTCATGGAAAAAGATGTCATGGCGATTCCTCCTTGTTGCTTTGGTTACGATCGGGCGATTCCGGCTTCACGCAGGTAAGGATCGGCAGCTGACAGAAGAAGCTCGTTCCCTTTTGCCACTCGCTTTGGACACGGATCTCGCCCTTGTGTGCATGGACGATCCAGCGCACCATGGACAAGCCCAGGCCGCTTCCCTTGTTGCGGGAAGGGTCGGCCTGATAGAAGCGTTCCCAGATGTGCGGCAGCTGTTCCTCACGGATGCCGATGCCATCGTCCCTGACTTCGATGCAGAGCTGTTCCTGCCGGCAGATGCGCAGCCAGATGTGTCCGTGTTCCCGACCATAGGTGACAGCGTTCTGCAGCAGGTTGGTGAGCAGGCGGATCATCAGTGTCTGATCGGCGTGAACGATGAGATCTTCCTCGATCGTCGCGGTCAGATGGATGTGCGCTTCGGCTGCCAGTTCGCTGTATTCTTCCGCGATGCTTTCACACAGTTCGCTGAAGGAGAAGGTTTCCATGTGCAGCTGTTCTCTTCCCTGATCTGCGCGGGACAGCTGCAGAAGCTGGGCGATCATCACGTTCAGCGAATGGATCTTCTGCTGCAGCAGTTCGACCTGTTTTCGTGTCTGCGCATCCAGGTCGTCGCGTGCCAGCATCGTTTCACACTGCATCGTCAGCACGCTGAGCGGCGTGCGCAGCTCATGAGAGACATCGCTGGTAAACTGACGTTCCCGTTTGACGGCGGCTTCGATCTTGTCGAGCATCTCATCAAAGGTGGCCGCCAGCGTATAGATCTCATCGCGTCCTTTTCCCAGCTTGACCCGGCGGCTGAGGTCCTTTTCTTTCTGAATGTCCCGCACCGTCGCGGTGATCTTGCTGACGGGAGCGAGTGCCCGGCGGCTCATCAGATATCCGACGATGGCGCTGAGAAGGATGAAGAGCGGAAACAAGATGAAGGCCAGCCGCAGGATGAAGCGGAAATTGCGCTCCGCATCCGTGATGGAGATGACGCCGCGCATGCGCAGGTCAATGCGGCCGTCGGCCTGAAAGGACATATCCAGCACATAATACGAGAAATCGTCTGTGTCGATGCGGCGCAGCGCATCCTGTTCAAACGGCAGATCATAGGTGAAATGATAGGGGAGCCGCCCATACAGCAGTTCTCCTTCTGTGTCATAGACCGAGAGATAGACGCCGTCCTCCACCTGCAGCAGATCGGAATCGAACTCCAGCCGATCGTGGCGGTATTCCACCAGGTCGAAGGAAGAAGAGACCCGCTCCTCCAGGAGGGAACGTGTATCGGTGAGGATCGCCTGAGAGCCCAGTGAAAACAGCAGGGCACTGATGATCACGAACAGCAGGATCATCAGCCCGGTATACAGCAGGGTCAGCCGTGCTTTTAAGGACAGCCGTTTCATGAGGGCTCCCTCAGGACATAGCCGTGTCCGCGTATGGTGTGGATCAGCTTTGTCTCAAAGCCGTCATCGATCTTTTTGCGCAGATGGCGGATGTAGACGTCGATGACATTGGAGGCGCCGGTGAAGTCATAATTCCAGACATGCTGTTCCAGCCGCTCTCTGGTCAAAACGATGCCGGCATTTCGCATCATGTAGCACAGCAGCGTATATTCTTTTGAGGAAAGGGTGATCGCTCGTCCCCCGCGCGTGACCTGCCGGGTGTCCAGAGAGAGACACAGATCGGCAACACGCAGTTCATTCTGTTTCTGCTGCGGAGTGCGTAACAGCACCCGCAGCCGGGCAGAGAGCTCTTCAAAGGCAAACGGCTTGATGAGATAATCGTCCGCACCGGCATCCAGCCCCTTCACCCGGTCTTCGATGCTGTCTTTTGCCGTCAGCAGCAGCACGGCGACATCGTTCTTGTTTTCCCGCAGGGTGCGCAGCACGCTCAGTCCGTCGAGACGAGGCATCATGATGTCCAGGATGAGCGCATCATAATCGGCCATCCGCAGAAAGTCCAGCGCCTCTTCTCCGTCATAGCAGGAATCGACGCTGTAATGTTCCTGGATCAGCCGCTGTGTGATCAGATCGTTGAGATCTCGTTCATCCTCTGCGATCAATATCCGCATGGGCACACCTCCTCTCTTTGTGCATGTTCTGTATGTATATTATATCATAGCAACAAAACAAAGCAGAAGCGAATGGAAGATCATTCCGGCAGCGGTTGAAAAGCAAAGCATCACCCTCTATAATAGATAGTATTCCATACAAGGGAGGTCACATATGTTTCGTATCAGCACATTGATCTATGTCGTACCTGCCATTTTGATCAGCGTGACGCTGCATGAGATGGCACATGGGTATGTATCGTATAAGCTGGGCGATCCGACGCCGAAGCTGGATGGGCGGCTGTCTCTCAATCCGCTGCGGCATCTGGATTTCTTCGGAACGCTGGCGCTGTTGTTTGCAGGCTTTGGATGGGCAAGACCGGTACGGGTGGATCCCAGCTATTACAAAGATCCCAAGAGCGGGATGGTGTGGACGGCATTTGCCGGTCCGCTCGCCAATTTCCTGCTGTCGTTTGTCTGCATCTTTCCGCTGATGGCGCTGCTGCGCTTTGGCTATCTGCTGCCGGATGTCCTCTGGCTGGAAACCATCATCGATTATCTGGGGGAACTGCTGAATTACACTGCGCTGCTCTCGCTGGGGCAGGCGATCTTCAACATGATCCCGGTACCGCCGCTGGATGGCTCCAAGATCATCGCCGGCCTGTTGCCGGATCACATCTATGAGTGGTTTTTGCGCAATGAACAGCTGCTGTCGATGCTGATCTTTGTGCTGTTGTTCACCAATATCATCAACGGCCCGCTGCTGCAGCTGCGCAACACGATCTTCAACGGGATGGCAGAGATCGCCTTTGGCATCCTGTTTTAAAAAGGGCAGAAATGACCGTGAGCGCTCCTGTGGGCAGGAGGGCACGGACCTGTTTTCAAAGATGAGCGGATCGGGACGTTTCCTGTTCGCTCATTTTCAATTGCTTGGAGCAGGCGTGCATCTGCATAGAAAAAGCATCGGGTGTCGATGCTTTTTCACTGGAAAGGAGCTCCTTTCCATATATTTAATGCCGGCAAGAGAGATCGGGAAATAGGATGGCCGGCATCAAATACCTCATTCCACGGTAACGGATTTGGCGAGATTGCGCGGCTTGTCGATCGCACATCCGCGCAGACAGGCGGTGTGGTAGGCAAGCAGCTGCAGCGGCAGCGCCGTCAGGAGCGGCTGTACCATCCGGTCTCGCGCCGGAAGCAGGATCCGTGCATCGCAAAGATCGTCCGATACCGGAAGATCCTGACGGGCAATCAGGATGACGTATGCGCCTCGGGCGCGCACCTCGCGGATGCTGCTGGCGGTCTTGTCAAACAGAGCGCTCTCCGTGGCGATCGCGATGACCGGTGTGCCCGGTTCGATCAGGGAGATGGTGCCGTGTTTGAGCTCTCCGGCCGCATAGGCCTCGCTGTGGATATAGGAGATTTCCTTGAGCTTTAAGGAACCTTCCATGCACAGCGCATGATCCAGGCCGCGTCCGATGAAGAACACGTGTTCCTGTGTTGCCAGACGGCGGGCGCTTTCGATCAGGTGCAGGTGCTCCTGCAGGTCGCTCAGCGCTTCTGGAAGTTCTTTGAGCTGCCGGCAGATGCGCGCTTTGCGCCCTTCGTCGATCTGTCCGCATCCGCTCGCTGCCTGCAGGGCGATACAGGCCAGCAGCGCCACCTGTGCCGTGTAGGCCTTGGTCGTCGCGACGGCAATTTCCGGACCGGCCATCGTATGTGCAACGAAGTCCGCTTCTCGTTCGAGGGAGCTTCCCGGGACGTTGACGATGGCCAGTGTGTCGGCCCCACGTTCTCTGGCGAGCTTGAGCGCCGCCAGCGTATCTGCGGTCTCTCCGCTCTGCGAGATGAGGATGACGAGCGTCTTTGCATCCAGCAGCGGATCGCGATAACGAAATTCGCTGGCCACCTCTGCCTGTACGGGCAGGTGCGCCTCGGATCCGATGAGCTCTCTGGCGATCATCCCCGCATGGTAGGCACTGCCGCAGGCGACGATCGAGATCTTCCGGTAACGCTGCAGGTCAAATGTGCGTCCCTGTTTGCCCTGGATGCCGGTCTGCGCAAAGGTGCGCAGGGTCCGCTCGATCGCATCCGGTCCTTCACAGATCTCCTTCATCATAAAATGATCGTGTCCGTTCTTCTCGATGGAATGCGCATCCATCACCGCCTCCTGATAGCGGGGCGCTCGCTGCTGCCCATCTGTGTCGACCAGCTGGATATCGGTCCCATGCAGGATGGCGATCTGCTTCTGTTCGAGGACGACATAGGTCTTCGTATAGGCGAGAAAGGCCAGGACATCACTGGCGACATATGAAGCATCCGCCCCTTTGGCGACGATGAGCGGGGAGTCGAAGCGTGTCGCATAGACCGTATCCGGGCATTCGTCAAAGAGGACGGCAAATGCGTAAGATCCTTTCAGCCGTGTCTGTGCGCACTGCAGTGCCCGCAGCGGATCTTTCAGCCGCTGATAGGCCTCATCGATGCAGGCGCAGGCCACTTCGCTGTCGGTCTGCGTGTGAAAGCGATAGCCCTTCGCTTCCAGCTCCTTCGCCAGGAGCGCATGGTTTTCGATGATGCCGTTGTGTACGAGCGTGACGCTGCCCTGACGATGCGGGTGTGCGTTGCGCTCATCCGGTGCGCCGTGCGTTGCCCAGCGCGTGTGTGCGATGCCGCAGCTGCTGCGGATCGAACACTGTTCCAGCCGCTTCTGCAGCTGTGAGACCGTTCCTTTGCTTTTGATGATCTCCACGCCGCGCGCAGTGAAAAAAGCGGCGCCGCTGGAGTCATATCCGCGATATTCCAGCGTCTGCAGGCCGTGCAGCAGCACATGGGCCGCACGAAAGCCTGTCGAGCTGTATCCGACGATTCCACACATATATGATCGATACCTCCTGTATTGTGTTTGTGGTAAAAAAGCCGCAGGAAAAAGGATCCCGTCACCAGCGGGACAAAAATGGATGGATATGATCGCTGCGGCCGTTCATTCGACATCATGAAAATACGGGGAAAAGCCCACAGAAAACGTGACAGCGCTGATCGCCGCTGTCCGCCATTCCCGCCGTATTTGGATGATCAGCAGAATAGGGATCAGTCATGATGAAAACATCATGGGTGGGGAACGGTGTTTTGTAGCGTATGATCTGCCTTTTGTCATCCGTTCTTACGATTCACCTCATACCGTGACAGTACCCGCCGAGTCTTTCGATCACTGTCAACCTCGTCAACCACGTAGGTCCAGGCGCTCATTACCAGCAGTCACTCTCCTCCTTACTGACCGATAACTGGTTTATAGTATGTCATACTTCCATGACGGATACAAGTACATTTGAAAAAAAACAGGAGGAATGAAAATATTTTCATCATTTCTTCCTACAGAAAACAGGGAAAAAACGGCTTGATCATCGCAAAAAACAGAGGATCGCTGATCGGTGAAAATGAAATTACGACAATTTTATGAAAAGAATGTGAAAAGTTTGTGAAAAACTCCTTGAAATTACCATGTAAACATCTTATACTATTAACAACAACCTCTTTTTAGATGAGTGTAGGATGGGAATTCACAGTATAGAAAAGGGAGCGATTCAAATGAAGAAATTTCCAAAGATTTTGGCATCCTCAGTGATGGCGCTGTCTCTTCTGGCCGGCTGCGGCAGCGAAGGCGGCAATGCGGCCGCTGCGGTAGAGCTCAACGAGGGCGATACGGTCAAGGTCGGATTGAACTATGAGCTGAGCGGGGCGACCGCTACCTATGGTCTGGCGATGGAGAAGGGCAGTCAGCTGGCCATCAAACAGTACAACGAGCGGGAAGACAGAAAGTATACGATCGAGGTCATCTCACAGGACTGCAAGAGCGATTCGGTGGAAGCACAGTCGATCGCCAGCCGTCTGATGACGGAGGAAGGCGTGGCCTTCCAGGTCGGACCGGCAACTTCACCGGATTCCCTGGCGACGTATCCGATTTCTACGGATGCGCAGGTACCGGTGCTCTCACCGGCAGTTACGCAGAACGGCGGCATGCTGGATGCGAACGGAGAAGCCTATCCGTATGCATGGCGTGTCTGCTTCGAGGACAATGCGCAGGCGAGCGCGATGGCGGTCTTTGCCTATGAGAACCTGGGCAAGCGCAAAGCGGTCGTTTACAGCGACAGCGGCAACGACTATGCGAAGGGCCTGGCAGAGAGCTTCATCGAGAAGTTCGAATCACTGGGCGGAGAGATCGTCACTACGGAAAACTACATTCAGGGAGATACGGACTTCAATGCGGTCATCTCCTCTCTGACGGAAGAAGATTTTGATGTGCTGTATGTACCGGGCTACTACGGTGAGGCCGGACTCATCATCAAGCAGGCGCGTGCAGCCGGTCTGGATCAGCCGATCCTGGGACCGGACGGCATGGATTCGCCAAAGCTGGCAGAGCTGGCCGGAGCGAGCGCACTGAATGATGTATACTTCACGACCGCCTATACGACGGTAGATGCTTCCGATGAGCTGCTCAGCTTCATCGAGGCGTACAAGGCGGAGTACAACGAGGAACCGGATATGTTCTCCGTATTGGCATACGATGCGACCAACCTCGGCTTACAGGCATTGGAGGAAGCGGGCGCAACCGGTGAAAAGCTGAATGAAGCAATCAAGAACATCCAGTTTGAGGGACTGACAGGAAGCTTCACATTTGATGAGGAACATTCACCGACAAAGCCGGTACTTGTCGTTGAACTGCAGGACGGTGTTCAGGTAAATCCGATCAAGATCGATCTGGACGCTGAATAACACGATGCGCATGTGGAGGAAGAGGTTTCTTTCTCCACTTTTTCATAACAGCAGGAAGGGGAGAGAACAGTGACACAGTTTTTACAGCAGCTGGTAAACGGGCTTTCGCTGGGAAGCATCTATGCGCTGATCGCTTTGGGCTATACGATGGTCTACGGCATCATCAAGCTGATCAACTTTGCGCATGGCGATATTTACATGCTGGGAGCGTTTGTCGCTTTTTATGCAACGAGGTATTTTCAACTGAATTTCTTTCTGGCGCTGATCGTGGCCATGTTGTTTTGCGGCGTGCTTGGGGTCGTGATCGAACGGATCGCGTATAAGCCGCTGCGGCATGCGACGCGGATCACCGCGCTGATCACTGCGATGGGGGTCAGCTATATACTGGAGTATGGAACGCAGTTTCTGGCCGGCAGCGATGTCAAGACGTTTCCGGAGGGACTGTTAGGCAATCTGACGCTGGAGCTTGGGGGCGTGCGCATCAGCATGCAGCAGATCATGATCTTTGCGGTGACGATCCTGCTGATGCTGGCGCTGACATACATCGTCAACCGGACGCGGATGGGACGTGCGATGCGTGCGGTCAGCGTCGATGAAGAGGCGGCGCAGCTGATGGGCATCAGTGTGGACCGCACGATTTCCTTTACGTTCTTGCTGGGCAGCGTCCTGGCCGGTGCGGCCGGAGTGCTGGTTGGCGTCTATTATAACTCCATCAATCCGCTGATGGGCATGACACCGGGACTGAAGGCGTTCATCGCTGCCGTATTCGGCGGCATCGGCATCATTCCTGGGGCGATGATCGGCGGTCTTTCGATCGGTATCGCAGAGACGCTGGTCATCGCGTATGGCTCCTCTCTGTATAAGGATGCCATCGTCTATGTCATCTTGATCCTGATCCTGATCATCAAGCCGGCCGGACTGTTGGGAAAACATGTGAAAGAGAAGGTGTAGAGGATGCTGAAGAAATATATTTCAAAGGAAAATATCTGCTGGATCATATTCGCGGCGGTCATCTTTACGCTGATCACTTTTTTGATGAACGTCGGCGTCATCGGCAGCTATTATCAGATCACGCTGTATAACATCTGCATCAACATCATCCTGGCCGTTTCGCTGAATCTGATCATCGGTGTCTGCGGGCAGTTCTCGCTGGGACATGCCGGGTTTATGTGCATCGGTGCGTACAGCGCCGCCATCGTGGTGCGCTCCATGAGCAATCTGTTGGGGTTTGCGCTGGGCGTGGGCATCGGCATCGTCATCTCGACGATCGCGGCGCTCATCGTCAGCATCCCGACACTGCGTCTGCGCGGTGATTATCTGGCGATCGCCACGCTGGGCTTTTCCGAGATCATCCGCATCATCGTGCTCAATCTGAAGATCACCAACGGGGCCGCCGGTCTTTCCGGCATCGCCAAGCTGACGACATGGCCGCTGCTGTTTGTCCTGATGGTGGCGAGCATCGTCATCGTGACCAATTTTTCCCGCAGCCGTCAGGGACGTGCCTGCATCAGCATCCGTGAGGATGAGATCGCTTCCGAGGCGATGGGCATCAATACGACCCGCTACAAGACGACGGCGTTTGTCATCGGTGCGGCGCTGGCCAGCGTGGCCGGTGCGCTGTACGCCTGCAACTTCTATGTCATCAAACCGGATCTGTTCACGTTCAACAAATCGATCGATATCCTGGTCATGGTCGTATTCGGCGGCATGGGCTCGATGACGGGCAGCGTGATCGCCGCAGCCTTCATCGGTGTGCTGAACATGCTGCTGCAGAACTTCTCCAGCATCCGCATGGTCATCTACGGCGTCGTTCTGGTCGCCATCATGATCTTTCGACCGGGCGGTCTGCTGGGCACGAAGGAATTTACCTTTTCAGCGCTCTTGCATCGCAAACGAAAGGAGAAGGGTAGAAAATGACATTGTTAAGTGTAAAGGGACTGACGAAGAACTTCGGCGGACTTTGCGCCGTTTCCAATGTCAGCATGGAGATCGGCGAAGGGGAGCTGATCGGACTGATCGGACCCAACGGCGCCGGCAAGACGACCTTCTTCAACCTGCTGACGGGCGTCTATGAGCCAAGCGAGGGAACCATCGAGCTCAATGTCAACGGCAAGATGACCGACATCGCCGGGATGAAGCCGTATCGTGTGACCCAGCTGGGGCTGGCGCGTACCTTTCAAAACATCCGTCTGTTCAAGTCGATGACCGCGATCGAAAATGTCAAGATCGCCATGCACAAAGACATCCGCTACGGATCGCTTTCCGCCATCCTGCGCCTGCCTTCTTATTATAAGGAAGAAGAGCGCGTTGAGCGGGAGGCGCAGGAGCTGCTGAAGGTCGTGGGGCTGTATGAGAAGCGAAATGAGCGCGCGGACAATCTGCCTTATGGCGAACAGCGCCGTCTGGAGATCGCCCGTGCTTTGGCTGCCCGGCCGCGGATCCTGTTTCTCGATGAGCCGGCTGCCGGCATGAACCCGCAGGAAACGGCGAGCCTGACCCAGCTGATCCATCAGATCCGCAATGACTTCCGCATCACCATCGTTCTCATCGAACATGACATGTCGCTGGTCATGAAGATCTGTGAGCGCATCTATGTGCTGGACTACGGCAAGTGCATCGCCAAAGGCACGCCGCAGGAAATCAAGAATAACGAGTTTGTCATCAAAGCATACCTCGGGGAGGAGATCTGATATGGCAATGCTGGAAATCAAGGATCTGCATGTGCACTATGGTGTGATCCACGCGCTGAAAGGTGTCAGCATGCAGGTGGAACAGGGAGAGATCGTCGCATTGATCGGTGCCAACGGCGCCGGCAAGACGACGCTGCTGCATGCGATCAGCGCCATTCAGAAGAAAAGCGGCGGTGAGATCCTGTTTGAAGGAACATCGCTGAACAAGGCAAATGCGAAGAAGATCGTTGAGATGGGCATCACACAGGTGCCGGAGGGCCGGCGCATCTTCTCGGGGCTGAGCGTATATGAGAACCTGCTGATGGGCGCGTTTTTGCGCAAGGACAAAGAAGGCATCCGCCGGGATCTGCAGAACGTCTATGAGCGCTTTCCGATCCTGGGCAAGCGCAGCGCACAGGATGCCAGCACGCTCTCCGGCGGTGAGCAGCAGATGCTGGCCATGGGACGTGCGCTGATGGCACGACCGAAGATCCTGCTGTTGGATGAGCCGAGCATGGGCCTGGCACCGATCCTCGTCAAGGAGATCTTCCGCATCATTCAGGAGATCAACAAACAGGGAACGACGATCCTGCTGGTCGAACAGAATGCCCGCATGGCACTGGCGGTCTGTGACCGGGCCTACGTCATGGAGACCGGCAATATCGTGCTGAGCGGCAGCGGTGAGGAGCTGAGCAGGAGCGAACTGATTCAAAAGGCATACCTGGGAGGATAAAACGATGTTTGTAAGAGAAAATATGACAAAGGATCCGGTGTGCATCACGCCGGAAAGCACGATCACACAGGTCGTGGACCTGATGAGCGAAAAAGGGCTGCATCGTCTGCCGGTGGTGAACGGCAAGCGCATCGTCGGTCTGGTAACGGAAGGCGTCATCTCTTCCAGCGGTGCCAGCAAGGCGACCAGCCTGAGCATCTATGAGCTGAACTATCTGCTCTCCAAGACGACCGTGGATACGGTGATGATCAAAAACGTCATCACGATCAACGAGAACGCCCTGATGGAGGATGCAGCGATGATGATGCTGAAGAACGACATCGGCTGTCTGCCGGTCGTGAATGACAACGGTGAGATCAGCGGCATCCTGACCCAGAACGACGTCTTCAACGCCTTTCTGGAGATCCTGGGCTATCGGGAGGAAGGCAGCCGCATCACGATCAGCGTCAAGGACGAATTGGGAGCGATCGGTGAGATCTCCAAGGTGTTCGTACGCAATGACTGCAACATCACCCATATCGGCGTATATAAGAATGAAAACGGACTGGCCGATATCATCTTCCGCATCGATTCCTTCGATACTGATCGCCTGGAAGACGATCTGACGAAGAGCGGATACGCAGTGACCAGCATCCTGCATCACAAAAAGTAAAATGAAAGACAGGCAAGGGAGTCTGTAAGTCATTTCTTACGGATTCTCTTTTTTATTCCACCAAACACATACAAGTGTTTTCAAATTGTGGACAAATTTGACTGAAATGTGAAAGAATTGCA
>NBJMR02800__coassemble_1620_pt1 | contig 28321 bp, 25 predicted proteins | sample NBJMR02800__metabat2_low_PE_026 | metagenome-assembled genome bin NBJMR02800
TGTTACAGAGATGTGGTGGGAGAGCAGCAGGGGTGTATATTGATCGATGTCTAACTGTTTCATTTGTTCTTTGGTCGGCAACAGGGCATGGATGTTGTAATAGCTGACCTTTGTTTTTCCAAAGCCGTTGTCAGCAAGAAATTTCCAGATGGATCCGTTTTCCAGAACATCGATTTCCAAAAAAGGAACGACCTTGGTATAGAGGTAATTGTAGACGATGGCGATCGGCTCATCATCTGCTGTTCGGACCCGGACGATGTAATGCAGCTTGTCATCTTCTTTCAGCTTCATCTCTCTGGCAACTTCCGGCACCTCTCTTGCGGAGAGGACGCGGTATTCCAACAGCCGTGTACCAGGTCGTTTGCCGCTTTTTTCAATATCTTCGGTCAGCGAGAAATAACGGCGGTTTTTGATTGGTTTCTGGATCGGTTTGTTGTCGACGAACGTTCCCTTGCCGCGCACGCGATGGATGTAGCCGTCCTTTGCCAGATTGGAGAGCGCTTTATTGACGGTGAGCTGACTGATGCCAAACTTACGGGCGATATCTTCTTCCCGTTCGATCTTGTCACCAACCTTCAGGCTGCCGTTCTTGATGAGATTGAGAATGTATTCTTCGACGCGTTTGTACTTAACATCATTGTTATCCATATTGATTCCTCTCCCTTATCATATATAGTTAACTATATATTATCATATATTTATGGAAACCGCACCGGAAGGAGGAAAAATGGACAGAAAAGGATGCAGAAGGCAGGCATCCATGGCCGGTCATTGACGGAAAAAAGGAATTTGTCTGATCGCTCGCGCGAAAAACGAGGAAAAGAAAGGAAATATGCTATAATAAGGAATTAGATGAAGAAAACGGAGTTGAGCGCAGTGGCAGAAAAAAATAAATTTACACCGATGATGCAGCACTATCTGCAGATCAAGCAGGAGAACCCGGATGCGATCATATTTTATCGTCTGGGGGATTTCTACGAGATGTTTTTTGAGGATGCCAAGACTGCTTCTCTGGAACTGGATCTGGTGCTGACCGGACGAAGCGCCGGTGTGGAGGAAAAGGTGCCGATGTGCGGGGTCCCGCATCATGCGGCGAACGTCTACATTCAGCGTCTGATCCAGAAAGGCTATAAGGTGGCGATCGTGGAACAGGTGGAAGATCCGGCCCTCGCCAAGGGACTGGTACAGCGAGAGGTCATCCGCATCGTAACGCCGGGCACGATCATGGATGAGAATGCGGATGAGAAAAACACCAATTACATTGCGTCGCTGTATGATTATCAGTATGGCATCTGTGTGGTCCTCTGTGAGATGACGACCGGTGAGATGAAGGCCCAGCTGATCGACAAGAGCGTGATCGCTCTGCAGAAGGTGCTGTTACAGAACAATGTGCGAGAGATCGTGGTGGAGCACAGTTTTGATAAGCGCCTGCGAAAGATGATCGAAGAGCTGGAGACGATCACCATCTCCGCAATGAATCACGATACGGTCAAGGAAACGTATCAGCGGCTGTTAAACGGCATCAGCGATCAGCGGGTGCATCATGCGTTTGGACTGCTGATGAACTATCTCGATGAGACACAGAAGCGGACCATGACCCATTTACAGCCGGTGGAGATGATCTATGAACAGGAATTTCTGCAGATGGACTATGCGACGAAGCAGAATCTGGAGCTGACGGCCTCTCTGCGCGGCAGCGGGAAACAGATGTCACTGTGGAGCTTCATGGACCACTGCATGAGTGCCATGGGCTCGCGTTTGTTGAAGAAATGGATCGAATATCCGCTGATCCAGGCAGCAGAGATCAAAAAGCGTCAGGATGCGGTCGCCTACCTCAGCGATGACTTCATGATCCGGGATGAACTGAAGGAACATCTGCGCTATGTCTATGATCTGGAGCGTCTGGGCGCCCGGGTCGCCTATGGCAGCGCATCCCCACGGGATGTCCTGCGTCTGATCCGCACGCTGGAACATGCGCCGGTCATCTTCGATCTGTTCAAGGGATGCCCCAGCTATCCGGAATATCGGACGATCGACACCTGCATGACGCTGCACGATCTGATCGATGGAGCAATCGTGGAGGAACCACCGCTGACGGTCAAGGATGGCGGTGTGTTCGTCGACGGCTACAATGAACGGCTGGACGAACTGCGTCGGATCAGCCGGGATGGAAAGAGCTGGATCCTGGAGCTGGAGGCCAGAGAACGGGAGCGTACCGGCGTCAAATCGCTCAAGATCGGCTATAACCGTGTATTCGGTTATTATATTGAGGTACGCAAGGGAAATCTGGAGGCCATCAAACCGGAATTTGGCTATGTGCGCAAACAGACACTGGCCAATGCGGAACGCTTTATCACCGAGGAGCTCAAGGAACAGGAAGATACCATTCTGCATGCACAGGAGGAAAAACTGCGGCTGGAGGCTGAACTGTTTACCGATCTGCTCAATCAGATCAAGGTGTATCTGCCAAAGCTGCACGATCTGGCGAATGCGCTGGCAACCATCGATGTGCTGTATTCCCTTGCGCAGCTGGCCGGGGAAAACGGCTACGTACGTCCACAGTTCCATGAAGGGCACCGCATCGAGATCATCGAAGGCAGACATCCGATCCTGGAGAGCATGATGAAGACGAAGCGGTATGTATCCAACGACCTGAAGATGGAGGAGGAGCAGACCGTCAGCATCATCACCGGGCCGAACATGGGCGGTAAGTCCACCTTCATGCGGCAGAACGCCCTGCTGGTCATCATGGCACAGATCGGCAGCTTTGTCCCGGCCCGTTCTGCCCTGCTTCCGGTATCTGATCAGATCTTTACGCGGATCGGTGCCAGCGATGATATCCTGAGCGGGAAATCGACCTTCATGGTGGAGATGATGGAGGCCAATCATGCGCTTCAGCATGCGACCGAGCATTCGCTCATCCTCTTTGATGAGATCGGCCGAGGCACTTCCACCTATGATGGAATGGCATTAGCCCAGGCGATGATCGAATACATCGATGCGAACATTCATGCCAAGACCCTGTTTTCCACGCATTATCATGAGCTGACCCAGCTGGGCGAAGAGAATGAGACGATCCGCAATCTGCATGTGGAAGTACATGAAGAAAAGGACGAGGTGACCTTCCTGTACCGCATGCTCGATGGCAAAGCGGATAAGTCCTATGGCATCAATGTCGCACGTCTGGCAAAACTGCCGGAGATCGTTCTGCAGCGTGCCCGTCAGCTGCTGGAAGGCTGGGAGCTGCAGGGAGATGGCGGCATCTATCAGCCGCAGATGATGGTGGTCGAAAAGGAAGACCCGCAGATGCGGGAGATCGCCGATATGATCGATATGGTCGACATCAACACGATGACGCCGATGGAAGCGATGAGCTTTCTCTATGAGCTGAAAAAGAAACGAAGCGCCTGATGACGTTCGATACCGATGATTTCCTGAACAGGAGATCATCTTTTTTATACCGGTAAAGCTTGCACATTTCGATCACAGTTATCAACAGAATAATTATCAAAAAAGGTACGAGCAAAACGATAACCAAATGGCATGATCCTATATGCAAAATAAGCATGGTCCACTATATTGACACTGTGTCAGAATGATTTACAATAAAGCTGACAGGATAACAGAAGCGACTGTTCAGGGAGCCGTACCAGCCAAGGCTGCAGGCAGTCACGACAGCTGTTGTCATGTGCATGGGGCAGGATGATTTGACAGGAGAAAAACGGAGAGATGTGTTGAAAAGGCGATCGGGCTCCGGTGGTTCCTGTTTGTGGATCTTTCGACCCTGCGCTTCTTCTGGATAAAAAGAAGAAAAGACAGAAATGGAGGAACATTACTATGAAAAAAGCATTGGTAGCCTATTTTTCAGCCAGCGGTGTGACCGCTCAATTGGCCAGAACGCTGGCAGAGACGGTCGACGGAGATCTCTTTGAGATCGTTCCGGCACAGCCTTATACAGCGGCCGATCTGAACTGGACGGATAAAAAGAGCCGCAGCACGATCGAGATGAAGGATGCGAAGAGCCGTCCGGCCATCGCTGAAACGGTCCGTGATATGCAGCGTTATGATGTCGTATTTGTCGGTTTTCCGATCTGGTGGTATGAAGCACCGCGCATCGTTCAGAGCTTTTTGGAGGCGTATGATCTCAGCGGCAAGACGATCGTCCCGTTTGCGACTTCCGGCGGCAGCGGCATGGGAAAGAGCGCATCGATCCTGCAGAAGAGCTGTCCAGGTGCTCATGTGGTCGAGGGCAGACGTTTGAATGGCCGCGCTTCACAGGCAGAACTGAGCCAGTGGGTCGCCTCTCTGCAGCTGTAAGGAGCAAATTGATATGAAACGAGCATGTTTGTGTGTACTGAGCCTGCTGCTGATGCTGGGGATGACGGCCTGTTCCCCAACGAGCGAAAACGAACCGGAAACGGACGCAACCGCTGAAGGGGAAGAGACAACGTCCGGATCCGATGCGCTGGTCGTTTACTTTTCGGCTACCGGCAATACCGAAAGCGTTGCGCGGACACTGGCACAGCTGCAGTCCGCAGAGCTGTATGCGATCGTTCCGACGGAGCCGTATACCGAGGAGGATCTCGATTACAACAATGAATCCAGCCGCGCCAACACCGAACAGAATGATGAAAACGCCCGTCCGCAGATCAGCGGAACGATCGAAAACATCGAAGACTACGATGTGATCTATGTGGGATTTCCCATCTGGTGGGGAACACTGCCGCGCATCCTCTGCACGTTCTTTGATACCTATGACCTCTCCGGCAAGACGATCGCACCGTTTTGTACCAGCGGCAGCAGCGGGATTGACGAAGCGGTCCGGATGATCGAAACGCTGGAGCCGGATGCAGATGTGCGAGAAGGCGCGCGCATTGATGTAGATGAGGCAGAAAGTCAGCTGAATGAATGGCTTTCCCTGATCCAGCTGAGCGAACAGTGATAAATGGGTACGCTGTCCAATATGTGGGAGTAAAACAAGATTGAAAACTCAAGGAGATATAGAACTAAAAAACGTTCCGTTGTTCCGCCCGAAATGTAAGCAGGAAACTCTAATCAATTTGCGACAACTTAATAGGTCAGTTATCCAAGAGCCGAACGCACAGCTGATCACATGCAGATTAAAATGCGGTTATCGGCTTTTTCACATGAATATAAAAAGCCGCCATACCGACAATCTTTTCTTGACCTATTAAGGAAATAGCAAAGAAAAGCCGTCAAGGGTCAAGATGAACGCTCCGCGCCCTTGATGGTTTTCCCGTCTTTGCTCACAGGCAGACAAGAGGGCGCAAACGGACAGACCGCTTGCGCCCTCTATCATACTGTCTTGTTGTCATTTGTTTACAAAAAGCCTTGATTCATGCGGCTTTGCGGGCGTGAAAATAGAGAGGTAAAGTTATATATTCACCTCCGCAAAAACATCGCTCTATTGCATAACAAAGCGGATATACCGCATTTCGTGATATACCCGCTTTCTGTTATTACAACCTGTTTGTCAGCCGTTGAATAGTTCCTTCTCCCTCTTTATCTGATATACAGAATGCTCATTTTTCTTGACTTACCAGAGATTCAGCAACAACTGCATGGATAAAGAGACGCCGGTGATCATGATCCAGCACAGAAAGCCCAGAAGGATCGGCTTGCCGCCGGTCCTGACCAGGTGGACGACATCTGTATTGAGGCCGATTGCCGCCATCGCCATGATGATGAAAAACTTAGAGAGCTCTTTGAACGGCAGAAACAGCGCAGCATCTGCTCCCAGAGAAGTACACAGAGTCGTAAGGATGCTGGCGAGCAGGAAAAAGAGGACGAAGAATGGAAAGACCTTCTTTAAGGAGAAGGAGGCAGAAGAACGACCCTGTGCGGTCTGTCTTGCCTGTCGAAAAGCGAGGAACAGAGTGATCGGAAGGATGGCCAGCGTACGGGTCAGCTTGACGATCGTCGCGTGATCCAGCGTGTTTGCCATAGCGTGCATTCCATCCCATGCAGAAGCAGCAGCCGTCACCGAAGAAGTATCATTGATGGCAGTACCGGCAAACAGACCAAATCCTTCATTCGAAAGGTGAAGCAGAGAACCAAGTGCAGGAAAGATCAGAGCCGCGATCACATTGAACAGAAAGATGACGGATATCGATTGTGCGACTTCCTCATCCTTTGCCTGGATGACCGGCGCAGTTGCGGCAATGGCCGAACCCCCGCAGATCGAAGAGCCAACACCGATCAAGGTTGCAATATTTGTCGGAATCTTGGCGATCCTATGAAACAGCCAGGCGGTGACCAGAGAGATCGAGATCGTCGATACGATCACCGGCAGGGAAGAAACGCCCACACGGGCAACTTCCATGAGATTCAGTCCGAAGCCCAGCAGGATGACTGCCAGTTGCAGGACCTTTTTTGACGTATACGTAATGCCCTTTTGCAGACCGGGACCCCAGTGACAGAGCTGTGCCAGCACCATGCCGGCGAGGATCGCAAAGATCGGTCCGCCGATGACCGGGATCTGTTTGCCCAGCAGCCAGCAAGGCAGAGCAATCACAAAACAAAAGGCAATTCCAGGTAATGATGATATTCGTTCTGACATTATGATTCCCCCTAAACAGAAACAGTATAAACAAAATTACAAATAATGTATAATTATAATATGGAATAGATATATAAAAATTTATTATGATTTAGGAGGAGCTATGCTGGATTATCGGGTAGAAACATTTTTAACTGCTGCAAAAACGCTGAATTATACGATTGCTGCGAAGCTGCTGCACATCACACAGCCGGCGGTCTCCACACACATTCGCCAGCTGGAGGAGGAGTATCAGACAAAGCTGTTTGAACAGAAGGGAAAGCAGCTGTATCTGACCGAAAACGGACGCCTGTTCTTTCAGCTGGCCTCCCGTATGAAAAATGATGATCATCATATGCGGCAGCACTTTCTGTCGGATGCGGCATTTCAGGAACTGAGCTTTGGAATGACGCTGACGATTGCGGACTACTGTATGAAAGAACCGCTGACGCGGCTGTGGAAACAGTTTCCGAATCTGCGTCTGCGGCTGACGGTCCAGAATACGGATGTGCTGTTGGATCAGATCCAATGCGGGCAGCTGGATCTGGCGATCGTGGAAGGTTATGTTCCAAAAGAGGCTTTCGATCATGCGTTGTTTCAGACGCAGGAATACATCGCGGTCTGCCATCCGGACCATGTCTTCTCACGCGAAGTGCGCTCGCTGCAGGATCTGTGCGGGGAACCGCTGTTCATCCGTGAACCCGGTTCCGGTACCCGGGCGGTCCTGGAACATGCGCTGTCGATGCAGGAGCTGTCGCTGCAGGACTTTCTGATCGTGGGGGAGATCGGCAGCTTGCATACGATCAAACAGTGTGTGCTGGCAGACCTCGGTCTGGCATTCTTCTACCGTCCGGTCGTCGAAAGAGAACTGCGGGATGGGCGGCTGCGCCAGGTGCCGCTCAGAGAGCGGATCACACATACCTTCTCCTTTGTCTGGGCGAAGGACAGCATGTTTGCCGAACCATATCGAACGCTTTGCGCGCTGTTGTGTGAACCGTGTAAAGAGTGATCGGCTGTGCGAAGGAAACGGGGCACACAGCGTTCCTGTTTGTTTCGCATCGTTTCTTTGTCCCGTTTTGATTCGCTGAAATAGGCTTCTGCGAAAAAATGGTTTATAATAATTGAGAAACCGATAGGAGATGAACATATGGGAAAGATCAATGTGCTCAGTGAGCATTTAAGCAATATGATCGCCGCCGGTGAAGTGGTAGAGCGGCCCAGCGGGATCGTAAAAGAGCTGGTCGAAAACAGCATCGATGCGCAGGCGCAGACGATCGCGATCGATATCGTGCAGGGCGGCATCGAAAGCATCACGATCACCGATGATGGGGAAGGGATGGACGCACAGGATGCGACGACGGCCTTTGAGCGTCACGCCACCAGCAAGATGAAAGAGGAAAATGACCTGTGGAACATTCATACGATGGGGTTTCGCGGGGAGGCCCTGCCTTCGATCGCTTCCGTGTCCCATGTGTTTCTGGAGACGAACAACGGCAGCGAATCCAGTGCGGTCGAAATTAGTTACGGTAAGTTTGTCGGCGCTCGCCCGGCTGCGTGTCCGCTGGGAACGCGCATTCGCGTTGAGCATTTGTTTCAGCGTACCCCGGCGCGTTTCAAGCATCTGAAGTCGCCGCAGTATGAGTTTTCGCTGATCTCGGATGTCGTGCAGAAATTTGCGCTCGCCTATCCGGAGATCCGCTTTACGCTGAGCCATGACGGCAGGACCGTCTTTCAGACGAAGGGCAGCGGCAATCTGCGTGAGATCCTGATGCAGATGTATGACCGCAGCGTGGCCAAGAGCGCGATCGAGATCGATGGAGAAGACCTCGATTACCGTCTGCGCGGCATGGCGGTCCAGCCAAAGTACAACCGTGCCACCAAGTATTTCATCTTTCTGTTCATCAACCGGCGGATGGTACGCAGCTATCATCTGCAGAAAGCGGTGCTGGATGCCTATCATCCGTATCTGCCGAAAGACCGCTTTCCGATCGTCGTGCTCAATGTGGAGATGGATGCCCATCTGGTCGATGTCAACGTGCATCCCAGCAAGTGGGAGATCCGTCTGTCAAAAGAGCGGCAGCTGGAGAAGCTGATCTATGATACGCTGCGCGAAGCGCTGAAGGAAAAGTTTGAATTTGTATCGATGGAAAAGCGGAAGGAGAAGCCGAAGGTGGAGGTGCAGCGCCTGGCGTTTGACTATATGGAAGATCCGCAGCTGCGAAAGCTGACACAGGAAGTGAACGAGAGCTTTGCATCGGTTGGTGACGCAGCATCGACGCAGACCGCTGTTTCCGATTTGACACGCGATCTCGCACAGGCAGTGTCTGTCACCGTCACGAGCGATCCTGTGCCGGAAGAAGCAGCGCCGCCGCAGACGGACCAACCTTCACAAAACGAAGTGCGGGAAGAAGATGAGAGCGAGAAGGAGCCGATCGAGCGGCCCACAGAGGAACCGAGTGCCTCATCGGCACTGACCGCAGCGGCTGCGGATGAGAAAGCAGTGGCGGAGGAAGAAGCATTGCCGGAAGAAGCACCGAAAGAAGCGGTGACCTCCGTCCGTCAGCAGCTGCCGCAGCTGCGCATCCTCGGGCAGTTTCACAAGTCGTACATCCTGGCGGAAGGCGATGACGGGCTTTACATCATCGACCAGCATGCCGCACAGGAGCGTTATCATTATGAACAGATCCGCTCAGCGATCCTCTCCGGCAATACCGATACCCAGCAGCTGCTGTTGCCGCTGCAGGTGGAAACCAGCATTTATGCCGTCAGCCGGGTGGAAGAGCTCAATGCCCTGCTGGAGAAGATCGGCATCCGCTTTGAGGCATTTGGTGAACAGACGCTGGTCTGCCGTGCCCTGCCGCTGTGGATGAAGCAGGTGGACGAGCGCGCCTTTCTGGTGGACATGATCGACATCTGGCAAAGAGATCAGCAGATCGACATCGGATCGCTGCGGGAACATGCGATCGCGACCATGGCCTGCCACAGCTCCATCCGCTTTAATCGTTCCCTGACGATGGAAGAGATGGAAAAGGTCATCACAGATCTTCGCCAGTGTGAACAGCCGTTTCACTGTCCGCATGGCCGCCCGACCATCATCTGCATGAAAGATGCACAACTGCGAAAGGAGTTTGAACGTGGCTGATCGAAAAGAACCCATCATCGTCATCATCGGTCCGACCGGTGTCGGGAAGACTGCGCTCAGCATCGAGCTGGCGAAGAAATTGGACGGAGAGATCATCAGCGGGGATTCCATTCAGGTGTACCGTAAGCTCGACATCGGAAGCGCAAAGGTCACCAGAGAGGAACAGCAGGGCATTGCGCACCATTTGATCGATGAATATGATCCTGCCCAGGAATACAATGTCCGGCTGTTTCAGGAGCGCTGTCGTTCCTGTATCGAAGCGATCCGCTCCAGAGGAAAACAGCCGATCCTCTGCGGCGGTACAGGACTGTATATCAAGGCGGCGCTTTACGATTATGTATTTGAAGAAGAACAACCGGATGCGGCACATCAGTCCTTTCTGGAAAGCCTGAGCAATGATGTACTGTATGCGGCACTGACGCTCATCGATCCAAAGGCCTGCCAGTCGATCCACCGCAACAACCGCCGTCGGCTGATCCGGGCCCTGATGATCGCACACAGCGGAACGAAGAAGAGCGAGCGGGAAGCACGGCAGGAACATCAGCCGCTGTATGACATCTTCTGGATCGGTCTGACGATGCCCCGCGATCAGCTGTATGCCCGCATCGATCAGCGGGTCGATCAGATGATGCAGGACGGTCTGCTGGAAGAGGTCCGTGGGCTGGCAAAGGATCCAAACATCTGGCAGACACCGGGGTTCAAGGGCATCGGTTATAAAGAATGGTACGGATATTTTCACGGCGAATGCGACATCGACACCTGCGTGGAAGCGATCAAGAAGAATTCCCGCAACTTTGCCAAGCGTCAGTATACGTGGTTTCGCAATCAGTTTGCGGTCAACTGGTACGATGTCGGCACATCCGGCTGGAAACAACAGCTGTGGAAGGATCTTGAGGGATGGAGGAAATGAGATGGAACAGGCAGATACACGAACAAAGCTGCTGATCGGAGAGGAAGGAGCCGCTGTGCTGAAGGCGCGTACCGTGTGTGTGCTGGGCATCGGCGGGGTCGGCTCTTTCTGTGTGGAAGCGCTGGCCCGCAGCGGGATCGGACGGCTGATCCTGGTCGATGGCGATGTGGTCGCTCCCAGCAATCTGAACCGGCAGCTGATGGCCGTTCAGGAAACGATCGGAAAAGCGAAGACGGAGGCGATGGCAGAGCGGATCCGGCAGTATCGAAGCGACATCGAGATCCGCTGTGTGAACCGGTTTTACGATGCGTCGCTCAATGAAGAACTGTTCTGTGAACCGATCGACTTTGTCGTCGACGCGATCGATACGCTCTCATCCAAGCGCGACTGCATCGAGTACTGTCTGCTGCATCAGATCCCGTTTATCTCCTCCATGGGCATGGCCAACCGCCTGGATCCGACCAAGCTGACCATCATGGAGCTGATGAAGACGACCTATGATCCGCTGGCAAAGGTGATGCGTTCCATGATGCGTAAATCAGTGCTCAAGGGTAAGATCCCGGTCGTCTGTTCGCTGGAACAACCGATCCGGCAGACACGCATCATCAATGAAGATGGAAAGACGCGAAAGGAACAGATGCCGCCGGCAAGCTCTTCGTTCGTACCTGCGGCAGCCGGTCTTGCCTGTGCATCGTATGCGGTCCGCACCCTGTTAGGAAAGGCTGAAAAGTTATGAAGCATGTATTCATCATCAATTCACAGAGCGCAGAGAAAAAAAGAAAACGGCTGACGGAGGAGATCCATCGGCTGTTTACAGAGGACGAAGCGGTGATCGAAGTGACCGATCATCCCGGACATGCCAAGCAGCTGGCGCGGCAATACGCATCCGAGGGCACTATGCTGCGCATCTATGCCTGTGGCGGTGACGGGACGCTGCATGAGGTCGTCAACGGCGTCCTGGGCTTTTCGCATGTGCAGGTTGCCGTCATTCCGATCGGGACCGGCAATGATTTCATCAAGGCCTTTCCTTCTTACAGCTCACAGGATTTTCTCTGTCTGGAAAACTATCAGGACGCAAAGCTGGCCAAAAGCGATGTGCTGATGGTGGATGAAGAAGCCAGCATCAACACGGTATCGGCCGGACTGGATGTCAAGGTCGCCTATCATGTGGACAAGTTCAAGCAGCTGCCTTTTGTCCATGGGATCCTTCCGTATTTTCTGGGATTGCTGGTGTCCATGGCAGGAGAGATCAGCGAGGATCTGATCGTGGAGATCGATGGCCGCAGGGAAGCGTTCAGCGACTATCTGTTTGTCGTCGCCGGCAACGGCCGCTGTTATGGCGGCGGTTACTGTCCTGCGCCCAAGGCGCGTGTCGATGACGGCTGGTTTGACTACTCGCTGATCCGCAAGGTCTCTCGCGCAAAGATCATCACCCTATCGGGAAAATACAAAAAAGGGACCCATCTGGCCTATAAGGAATTTGTCCGTGACGGACGGGCGAAGACGATGCGCATCTGGACCGGCGGCAAGCGCATACGCCTGAACCTGGACGGAGAGCTTTACGAAACCAGCGATCCGTTGATCACGCTGGCCGAGCAGAAGATCCACCTGGCCCTGCCAAATCCGCGATCCAGCGCATCCATATCGGCGGAAGACCTTCCAACGGTGGAACGGCTGACCAAGGTCACTGATAAAAATACAGAAAAACAGTCCTGCGGACGATGAAGATCGAATGCAGGACTGTTTTTTACAGACCGATGGACTGCAGATACTGCCGCACGCCTTCTTCATTGTTGGTAGCGGTGACGTGTGCGGCCTTCTGTCGGGTGATACGGTCGGCATTGCCCATGGCGACACTGTTGGGAAAGCGTTCAAACAGTGGGTGATCGTTGGCACTGTCGCCGAAGACGATGACCTGCTCTGCCGGAATGTGCAGCCGCTGACAGAGCTGAGCGAGTGCTTCGCCTTTGTCGACGTGTTTCTGATTGACCTCGATGCAGCTGCCGGAGAGATGAAAGATGCTGAAACGATCCGGCAGCCGGCTGTCCAGATAGGCGCCCATCCGGCGGATCTGCCGGGGACTGCCGCGAAAACACAGCTTGTTGGTCTGTTGGCTGAGCGCGCGCTCCAGATCCTCAACGATGATGACGAGCGAAAACAATTTGGTGAGCGGGTGCGTCGGGTGAGGGAAACGCTGTCTGCCAAAAGCAAACAGCCGTTTCATGCGGGGACCGCCTTCCAGGAAGTAACAGCCCTCCTGCGGCGCATAGATCAACAGATGGAACGTACGCCCGATACGCAGCAGCGTATGGATCTGGGAAGCGCTCAGCGAGGGAAAACGCAGAGACAGATCGCTCTGACATCCCTCGATGCCGCTGCCGTTGGTGTAGATCAGGTAGCCGTCATACACATCCATCTGCAGCTGGCGGGCATACACCTCCATCTCAAAGGGGCTTCGCCCGCTGCACAGCACGATGCGCAGCCCGTTTTGCTGGAGAGTGATCAGATGATCGACGGTCTTCGTCGGGATCTGCTCACGGCCATCCAGCAGTGTGCCGTCCAGATCGATGGCGGCCAGCTTAATTGTCGGCTGCTTCCCCGTGTTTGTCATCTCCATCCTCCGATGCTGCTTTTTCTGCTTCCGCACGTTTGTTGCGCACATAGGTCTGGATATCGAGCAGTCGCTTTTTCGTCCGCCGTACACCGGCCGTCTTGGCAAACAGGGCGCTGAAGCCGCTGTCGCCGCTCTTTCCGTTGCTTTTGATCAGCTCTTCCCGATAGGAGACACCGATGCCGTCTTCCAGCGGCTCAACGGTATAGCTCATCATGTTAGAGCCGCCGGAGGAATCGATCCGGGAGCTGTAACACTTCGGATAATCATATTCGGTGATCGTCACATGATACGACTGCCGCTTGTTTGCTTTTTTCGTATAGGACATGCCGCGCTTGATGTTCTTTACGCGCACGTGCTTGCCGGTCGCCTGCTGAATGTCATAGACGATCGCTTCGCCGATGGCGTCAAAAAATTCTTCTGCTGTGATCTCCAGCTTTACATTTACTTCCATACTGTCCTCCTGTTGTCTGTGTCTGCGTTGCGTGTGGATCTATCGTGCAGGATGGCGATCGCCTCTGCGATGTCATCCACCGTGTGTCTTGCTGCTGCTTCCAGCACCTGATCGCCGCGGATGGCAAAACCATAGAAGTGCTCCAGCAGACAGAGATCGTTGCGTCCATCGCCGATGGCGGCCACCTGCGATGGATCGATGTGAAAATGCCGGGCGACGGCAGACAGCGCCGTGGACTTGTTTACGCCTTTTGCACTGATGTCGATGCTGTTTCGGTTGACAGCCGTCTGTGCCTGCGGATAACGGCCAATGAGGAAGGCGGCCAGCTGTTCGGCCTCCTGTGCGCTCTGACACTCTGCACTGATGATGCAGATCGCATCGATGTCCGAGGGATGATCGACGAGCGGATACAGCGACCGGATCGTCTGCACATAGCGATCACACATCTCCTCATGCCCGTTGATCTGCATCCAGACCCGGTCACGTCCATAGACGGCGACCAGCAGAGAGGCGCGTGCACAGAGCACATCGATCATGTCGCGCAGATCATCGGACAGCGTGTGCTGAAAGAGCATGTTTCCTTCTGCGTCAAAGGCCGCGCCGCCGCCATACGTGATCAGAAAATGATAAGGGATCTGCAGCTGCCGGCAGGCAGCCTGTAACGAACGAGGGTCACGCCCGCTGACGATACCGAAGACATGGTCTTGGATAAAGGAACGGACGGCCTTCAGATCCCGGTCGGTGATCTGTTGAAAGCTGCGGCACAGCGTGCCGTCAAAATCCGAAGCAAGCAGTCGCTGAACGCTCATGACACACCTCCTGTCGATAAATATACAGGTATATTCTAACATTTTTTCCTGCGGTGTGACAGGAAAGATGGATGCTTTGTGCAGGTATGCAGAGAGCAATGGTCCGGTTTCGGCACAAACGGGATTTACGAAATTTCCAAAGCCTTAGGAAATAGTTTAGTTGAGAATGAGGGCCGCTGATTTTATAATGGAGCACGAAAGGACTTAGGATAGAAGTGAGGTAAGGTTAATGAAACAAAAATTTTCTGTTGTAATTGCCGGAGGAGGAAGCACCTATACTCCGGAGATCATCCTGATGTTGCTGGATAATCTGGACAAATTGCCACTTCGCTGCATTAAGCTCTATGATAATGATGAAGATCGTCAAAATAAACTGGCTAAGGCATGTGAAATCATCGTAAAAGAAAAGGATCCGGACATTGAATTTGTCGCAACCACCGATCCGCAGACGGCATATACCGATGTGGATTTCTGTCTGGCACACATTCGTGTCGGACAGCTGCCGATGCGGGAGATGGATGAGAAGATCTCCCTGAAACATGGGGTCGTCGGACAGGAGACCTGTGGTCCGGGCGGCATTGCCTATGGCATGCGTTCGATTGCCGGCGTACTGGAAAACATCGACTATATGGAAAAGTATTCACCGAACTGCTGGATGCTGAACTATTCTAACCCGGCGGCGATCGTCGCGGAAGCGACCCGTCGTCTGCGTCCGAATTCCCGTGTGATCAACATCTGCGATATGCCGATCGGACTGGAGAACAGCTATGCGCAGATCCTGGGCTTCAAAGACCGCAAAGAGATGGATATCCGCTATTTTGGATTGAACCATTTCGGATGGTATACGTCCATCAAGGATAAAGATGGAAACGAACTGCTGCCAAAGCTGATCGAACATCAGCTCAAATACGGCAACTGTCCGGAAAATGAGGCCGAGGGCAACTATACGGACGACAGCTGGATGGAAACGGCTCGCAAGGTGAAAGATCTGGTCCGCCTCGATCCGACGACGACCCCGAATTCCTATCTGCAGTATTATCTGTATGGGGATGACATGGTCGCCCATTCCGATCCAAACTACACCCGTGCCAATCAGGTGATGGACGGACGTGAAAAGCGTGTCTTCGGTGAATGTGCACGGATCGCCGAAGCCGGTACGGCGAAAGATACGACGCTGGAGATCGGGATCCACGCTTCCTTCATCGTCGATCTGGCGACCGCGCTGGCGTTCAACACGCATGAGCGGATGCTGCTGATCGTAGAAAACAACGGAGCGATCGAAAACTTCCCGGATGATGCGATGGTGGAGATTCCATGCATCGTCGGAAAAGACAGCTATGAGCCGCTGTCCATCGGAAAGATCCCGACCTTCCAGAAGGGACTGATGGAACAGCAGGTTGCCGTGGAGAAGCTGGTCGTTGACGCATGGATCGAACACAGCTACCTGAAGCTGTGGCAGGCACTGACACTGTCCAAGACCGTGCCGAGCGCCAATGTCGCCAAAGCGCTGCTCGATGATCTCATCGAGGCAAACAAAGGCTATTGGCCAGAATTAAAATAAAGGAGGAAACTACATGAGCAAGGATTACAGCCTCTGGGCAGAGGCAAAGACCAAACACGGCCTGGCTGCAGACGAAGTCGTTTCCGGTCTGCAGAAGGCGATCCGCCGTTCGATGACCGAACTGGCATGCCGCTACGCATACGAACTGTATACGACATCACCGGTGCTGCTGGAGAAAGTGTGGAGCCGGCTCATGAGCATCTCGGTGGAAGACATCGGCTTTGGCAATCTGGATGCGGCACGCCACATCTATGTGCTCAATCAGATGCGCAAGGAATATGCGTACGATGATCCGGACCAGCCGATGTATTTCATCCATGCGATCCGCATCTTGTGCGCGAGCGAAAAGGATCGTTCCAGCGATTTCCTCAAGAACATCGTCATCAAGACAGCGGCGATGGGCGAGGTGCCGGAGATCATCGACCTGGCGCTGGACAAGCACACCAAGCGCGGCAAGGCGATGGGAAGAGATTCCAAACACTTCTTCAATGAAGCCTGCAAGGTCATCCCGCAGGCAGAGGTCGACAACGATTATCGGGAGCGTTACGGCAAGATCCTGGAGGAATACGATCCGGACAAGGTCGAAGAAGATGCGTTCCAGTATGCGATCGGCCGCGTATAGAGCCAAATGAACCTGAAAACGATCCTCCTTTTCCGGCCGATGACAGGACCGTCGAAAGGAGGATCGCTTTTTTCTAAAAAGGCAAAGGAATGATATGTTTCACCTCAAAAGTGTTTTCAATCCACAGTCGGTCGTGTATAATAGGTTCGGTACAAAGAACGGTACGGACAGATGATGAAGTCCCATTTCATCATCGCTCGCTTTGCATAAAACATCAGAAACTATCGAAGTGAAGTCACAGGAACCCCGGGGTTCCTTTTTGTATGTGTAAAGGAGGAAATCAGATGAAGGAAAATAAAATGGGAACGATGGAGGTCCGGCGTCTCATCCTGACGATGTCGCTTCCGATCATGATCTCCATGCTGGTACAGGCGCTTTACAACATCGTCGACAGCATGTTTGTCGCCAGGGTCAGCGAAGCGGCGCTGGCGGCGGTCTCACTGTGTTATCCGATCCAGATGATCATGGTGGCAGTGGCCTGCGGAACGGGGGTCGGGATCAATGCTCTGCTTTCCCGCTACCTGGGAGAAAAGAAACAGGAGAAGGCCAGCCAGGTGGCCATGCACGGTTTGTTCTGTGCCATCTGCAACTGGCTGGTGTTTGCTGTGATCGGACTGTTTTTCTCAGAAGCCTTTCTGCGCCTGTTCTCTGACGATGTGCAGATCATCATGATGGGGATCAGTTATATGCAGATCTGTACGATCTGCTCTTTTGGCGTCTTCGTGCAGATCACGTATGAACGCATCATGCAGTCGACCGGCAATACGATCTACAATATGGTCATCCAGGGAGTCGGTGCGCTGATCAACATCATCCTCGATCCGATCTTCATCTTCGGTCTGGGACCTGTGCCGGCACTGGGAACGGCCGGTGCGGCGATCGCTACGGTAATCGGACAGATCGTGGCGATGTTTTTGGGTATCATCATCACGCAGAAAAAAGTCCGAGAGATACAGCTCTCCGTGCGCGGCTTTCATCTCGATGGCATGATCATGAAGGCGATGTATCGCATCGCAATACCGGCGATCCTCATGCAGTCGATCATGAGCTTCATGACCGTGATGATGAATATGATCCTGGCGCCGTTTTCAGAGATGGCGGTATCGGTCTTCAGCATTTACTACAAGCTGCAGCAGTTCGTATTCATGGCGGTGCTGGGCATGAACAACGCACTGATCCCGATCCTCTCTTACAATTACGGTGCCAATCAGATGGAACGGATCAGGGAGGGCATCCGTTTTGCGCTTTGGATGTCCTGTGTCATCATGGCCATCGGTACCGTGGTGTTCCAGCTGTTTCCGACCCAGCTGCTGTATCTCTTTGATGCGAAGGAGACGCTGCTGTCGATCGGGATCCCGGCCTTGCGGACGATTTCGGTCTCCTTCGTGTTTGCCGGGATCTCCATGGTGCTGTGTTCCGTATTTCAGGCGCTGGGAAGCCCGAACCATTCGCTGCTGGTCACCCTGCTTCGCCAGATGGTGATCCTGCTTCCGCTCGCCTATGGCTTTTCCTCTGCTTTTGGTCTGGATATGTGCTGGTGGTCGTTTCCGATCACCGAGGTGCTCTGTGCGCTTTTATCGCTGTATCTGCTGCGAAGCGTGCAGAAGCGAGTATTTCTGCAGTTGCAGTGATCCAAGGAAGCTCTCTCAGCCGATCGGCTGAGGGGCTTCTTTTTCTTTCTCCAGCAGTCGGGCGGCAGTGGCGTCGATGCCGATCGCACCCAGCGGTGCGCTGATCAGGATGGACAATACGGCGACGGAAAGCACGATCTCTCCGCAGGCCAGTCCCATGCTCAGCGGAAGCGAGCCGATGGCAGCCTGTACGGTCGCTTTTGGCAGGTAGGCGATCACACAGAACAGCCGTTCTTTTCGGCTGAGCGGCGTACGCCACAGACAAAGCAGGACACCAAGGGAACGGATGCTCAGCGCAAGGAAGATCATGAGGACGGCAAGTGCGCCTGCATTCATCGTGTAGCGGATGTCGACGGCGGCACCGACCAGGACAAACAGCAGGATCTCTGCCGCGATCCACAGCTTACCGAGCTTTTCAGAGAGGCGTGCGGTGACCGTGGAAGGAGCGCTCCGCTGCAGCGTGCAGGCCATGGCCACGACGGCCAGCAGCCCGGACAGGGAAAGGATGCCTTTCAGCCAGGTCTCCGCTGCCAGCAACAAAAAGGAGGTTCCCAGGATGAGGATGATCTTGTTGCTGTTTCGGATCGTGTGTCCATGATGAAAGGCGAAGTCGAACAGGCGGGAGAGCAGGATCCCGGCAAGGATGCCGAGCAGGGCGCCGAAACAGATGGAGACCGGTACCTGAAGCAGATCACCGGCGTGAAAACTGCCGCCCTGCGCCATGGCGACAAAGGTCGTAAACAGGACGATGACGTAAATATCGTCACAGGAAGCACCGGCCAGGATCATCTGCGGGATCCCCTTGGCAGTACCGCGGCGTTCCTCCATCAGTGCGACCATGCGGGGAACGACGACTGCAGGAGAAACGGCACCCATCACCGCTCCCATCACTGCGGCATCCGTCAGCGAGATGTGCAGGATGGAAGGGGCGAACAGCACATAGGCGAGGATCTCAAAAGTAGCCGGAACAAATGCCATCATCACGGCCGGACGCCCTACTTTCTTCAGATCGGCGATGTTGAGCGACAGTCCTGCCTTCAGCAGGATGATGACCAGCGCCATCTGGCGCAGATCTGAAGAGACGGAAAGGATCGAAGGATCCAGCAGATCCAGTACATGCGGCCCCAGCAGGATGCCGGTCGCCAGCAGACCGATGATGCGCGGAAGTTTCAGCAGCTGAGCCAGCGATGCCAGCGCAGAACCGATCAAAAAGATCAAAGCGAGCGAAGTCAACATAAGATATTCCTCCTGACAATAAAAAAGCCGATGGTTCCTGCGATAAAAAAATCACAGAAGTCATCAGCTGAACAGCGGTTTAGGGGGCTTCCCCAGGGGAGAACTTCATTCCCAGACATTATTTTATAAAATGTTTCTGAAATTGTAAAGAGAAGATACGCTCAATTCCAGAAGACTTGTTTGCGAAAAATCACTAAGAAGATATAACAGACAGAAGAACTTCAGAATGAGCGTCATTCGACTTGCCTGTGTAGTATGAGAAAGTCTTGAAGAGAGTAATAAAGCGATCTATAATGAAGAGGATGAGAACACCTATCCTTTGTTACGATGCTTGATAAAACAAAGATGATATTTTGTAAAGGAGGCGATCCTGTTATGGAACAAGCATTTTTAGAGCTGATCAAGAGTCGGCGCAGCATTCGTTCGTATCGTCCGGATGCCATACCGAAGGAACTGCTGGATGCGGTGCTGGAAGCGGGAACGTATGCGCCAAGCGCCATGGGAAGGCAGTCAGCGACGATCGTTGCCGTAACGGACAAAGTGGTTCGTGACGAGCTGATGCGGCTGAATGCGGAAGTGATGGGGACCCAGAGCGATCCGTATTATGGAGCGCCGGTCATCGTGCTGGTGCTGGCCGATGGAACGATCCCGACCTATATCGAAGACGGCAGCTGTGTGCTAGAGAATCTGATGCTGGCGGCGCATGCTGTTGGACTGGGCAGTGTCTGGGTCAACCGCGAGCGGCAGATCTTTGACAGCGAACGAGGAAAACAGTTGCTGCGGGAATGGAACCTGCCGACGACGCTGCGCGGCGTCGGAGCGATCGCCCTGGGCTATCCACAGGGAGAAGCCCCACAGCCAAAAGAACGCAAAAAGGATTATATCGTACACATCTGAATCGATCGCAAAGAACAGGTCTGGCAGCCCAGGCCTGTTTTCTTTCGGCTCATAGTCTGGATTGAATCGAATGAGTGGAAGGAGGAAGCGGAATGAATTTCAAACAAAAGAAATTCGGATGTGAACAGGAAAACAGAGCATTACAGCAAGACAACTGCTGGGATTGTGCATGCAGCTGTACGTGTCCACCGTGTGAATGCTGCCCGGGGCCGACCGGACCACGGGGACCAAGAGGCTGTGACGGCCGGCCGGGAGAAAGAGGGCCGCAGGGCATTCAGGGGCCATATGGTCCGCAGGGGCCAAAAGGCGATCGTGGAGCGACCGGAGCGACTGGTCCAACAGGTCCGCAGGGACCTGCCGGAAATACCGGGCCGACCGGCGTAACCGGCCCGGCTGGTGTACAGGGGCCGATGGGACCAACCGGTGCAACCGGGCCACAAGGTCCAACCGGCCCGAGCGGTCCTCGCGGGGAACAGGGCCCACAGGGTCTCCAGGGCCCGATCGGAGTCACCGGTCCACAGGGTCCGACCGGCTCGACTGGCACAACTGGGCCACAAGGTCCGACCGGCCCGACTGGTCCAACTGGTCTACCGGGCCCGATTGGCATGAATGGATCGACCGGTCCAACGGGGCCAACCGGCGCAACTGGGCCACAAGGTCCAACCGGTCCGACTGGCCCGCGTGGCGAACAGGGCATTCAAGGGTTGCAGGGCGTACAGGGGCTTGCTGGTGTAACCGGTGCAACCGGCCCGACTGGTCCAACTGGTCCACAGGGCCCGATGGGCATGAATGGATCGACCGGTCCAACGGGACCGACTGGACCAATGGGTCCAACTGGGGCTACCGGCCCTACAGGTGCGACCGGTCCGACGGGACCTTCCGGCGATACGGCACAGTCTCTGGCATCTGCCAATAACAACGACACTACTGTATCCGGAAATGGGTTACTGAGCTTCTATCAGAACCTGGCGACCAATGGAACAGCAATTACACATACGTCTGGTTCTCCGTTTTTTGAGATTACGGAACCTGGATTGTATGAAGTTTATTATCAGACCACAGTGGGAGTAACTGCCGGTTCTTATCCGGTAACGGCAGAAACGGTCATTGTTTTTGATGGTGATACAGTTCCGCATACACAAGACAGCGCGGCCATATCTTCCAGCAGTGACAGTGAACCTCTCAGCGGCTATGCTGTTTTCTATGCCAGCAGCGCATCAACGCTGTTCTTACGAAATACCTTAGCTAACACACATTTTAACAACAGTATCCTCATGGTGAAAAAAATCTCATAAATAGGCCGCCTGTGGGCGGCTGTACATAAGGGGGAAAACAGTGATAACCATCAGCGTCTGCATGATCGTAAAAGATGAGGAGCCGGTGATCCGCCGCTGTCTGTCCTGTGTGAAGTGTTTTGCGGACGAGATCATCGTCATCGATACCGGATCACAGGATCAGACCGCAGCAATTTCCCGGGAAATGGGAGCTCTGGTCGACACCTTTGCGTGGAACGATGACTTTGCGGCGGCACGCAATTCCTCGTTTTCCAGGGCGACAAAAGACTACATCTTCTGGCTGGATGCCGATGATGTGATCGATGAGGTAAATCAGAGGAAGCTGTGTGAGCTGAAACAGCATCTGGATCCCTCCGTCGATGTAGTGATGATGCGCTATGCGATGGCACATGCGAAAGGAGCGACACCGATCGTTTTTGAGCGGGAGCGGCTTTTAAAGCGAAGCTGCGGTTTTCACTGGCAAGGGCGCATCCATGAAACCATCGCAACGAAGGGAACGATCCTGCACAGCGACATCACGATCTGTCATCAGAAAGAAGTCGTCAACGATCCGGACCGTAATCTTCGCATCTTTCAGATCATGCGTCAGAACGATGAGCCGTTTTCGCCCCGTGACTGGTTTTATTATGCACGGGAGCTGAACGACCATGGCCAGCGGGATGCGGCAATTCAGGCGTATGAAACATTCTTGTCACAGGAAGGCTGGGTGGAAGATCAGCTGCAGGCCTGTTATGATCTGGGTGTTTGTCATCTGCAAAACAACGATCGAGAACAGGCATTGCAGGCATATCTGCGCAGCTTCTCCTATGAAGTGCCCACCAGCCGCATCTGCAACGCCATCGGCTTCTGGTTTTTGGATGTGCAGCGCTATGCACAGGCCGCTTACTGGTTCGATCAGGCGTTGCGTTCGACTCACCGCGGCGGCTTTGAAAATGAGGATGAGCACTTGTTTCTGCCGATGCTGGAGCTGGCGATCTGTTATTACTATCTAAAGGAAAACGAGCTTGCCCGGGCATGGTTTGAAGCGGCGAAGGCCCAGCATCCCTCCCATTCCCTCATCATAAAAAACGAACCGTACTTCAAACGGGAACAGGGATGAGATGCATGTGCGGGCATGCGTAACGGTATTCCGGCGTGATAGCGGAAGGGAAGAAAAAGCGTGTTTGACAAAAACCCGGCAGAGGTCGCCGGGGAGGGTCGGATATGAGAGTCCCTGCGTCTGCTTTGCGGCAGTGCAGGTTGCAGAAAAACAGGCGGTGCGATCCGGATGATGGTCCATGGATCTTGCGCCGCCTGTTTGGTGCTTTCAGAGATTTTTGATCGGACAGAGCGAGTCGTCTGCGGCCACGTGTCCGAAGATGCAAGTTTACTGTGTGTCGTACTGCCGCGGCCCAAAGATGTCAGAACCGATCCGTACCATGTTGGATCCGTGCTGAACGGCCAGCTTCCAGTCCGCACTCATGCCCATGGACAGCCAGCAGATGAAATCGCCAAAGCGCTCCTGTGCCTGCATGTAAAGCTGATGCATCTGTTCAAAACACGCTTCGATCCGTTTCGTATCGTCGGTGTTTGGTCCTACGCACATCAGTCCCTGTACTTCGATATGCGGAAATTCTCGGCGGCAAATATCGATGAAATCCATCGTTTCCTCTGCCGTGATGCCGCTCTTGTTCGTTTCCTGGGAAATGTTGACCTCGACCAGGACCGCCACCTTCTTGTCGATCTTTGCGGCCTGCTTCTCGATCTCCTTCGCCAGTGAAAGAGAGTCCAGGCTCTGGATCATATCGACCAGCGGCAATACCTGTCGAACCTTGTTGCGCTGCAGATGACCGATCATGTGCCAGTGATAGCGAGGATCGTGTTTGCGGACGATCTCCTGCACCTTGTTTTCACCAAACACCGTGCATCCGGCCGCATAGGCTTCATCGATCTCTTCCTTGGTGCGTGTTTTGCTGACGGCGACCAGCGTGACATGGGCCGGCAGTGCCTCCTGTATCTCTTTCAGCTTCTCATGATTCATACGATCACCCTTTCTGCATCTATGATACACCAAAGCGGACGAAAGTACAAAAGGAACGGATGCATCCCATCGGGGATCGATCGCTTTTGTGTGGCAGCGATCCGTCCGGGCAGCAGATGAAAAAACAGAGCATTGTTCAGAGATGCCCTGTCATGGAGTCATGTCTGGGAAAAACGCTCGGGATCAGTCTGCGAGGAAATGCAGCTTTGTCGAGTAAAACAGGCGCCGCCAGTTTAAGCGGTACGTGACAAAATAGAGGATCCCGCTCAGTGCCAGCCCGGCGATCACATCGATGATGGAGTGCTGCTTGAGGAACATCGTTGAGAGAATGATGGAGATTGCGATCAGTGAGGTGCCCAGCTTGGTCCAGGACGGATGTCGGAATTTGGAATAACGCAGGATGACGAGCATGATCGAAAACGTGCTGGCCACATGGATCGACGGACATACATTGGCAGAATCATCGACATTTTGAATGAGGGAGACCATCCACGCGCAGATGTTGTCCACCGAAAAGTCCACGCGCAGGTCCAGTCCGTTGGGCAAGACGAGATAAGTGAGCAGAGAGACGGTCATACCGGAGAACATGAAGAAACAGAGATCCTGAAAGGATCGCTTGTCCTTGATGAGAAAGTACAGCAGGGAGCCGAACATGAACGGGAACCACAGCAGATACGGAAGGATGAAATATTCGTTGAACGGGATCTGATCATCGATCGGTGTGTGGATGATGAAAACAGGAACAGCGAAGCGTTCCAGCAAAACGAAGCAGATCAGATAGGGAATATAATAAAGCAGCCAGAGGCTGTATGGGTGTTCTTTGATCCATGAGAACAGCTGTTTCATAATTACCATCGTCCTTTCAGGTGCTTGTCTTATTTTAACAATGAACATGGAAAAAGAAAAGTGACCGTAAACAAAAGTGACAAAATTGTCTGGGTTCTCCGGAAAAGAATGGCGTCATTCCAGGCGGGATCATTGCAGGAAGACGATGAACATCGTCAATGATGTCATGACCGTCGTGTGCGCGTTCACAGAGAAAGTCTGTTTCCACCAAAAGTGAAAAGTGCTAAAATGAGGGTATATCAATTGGAAGGGCAGGTGTGTATATGAAGCGATATATCTTAGCGATCGATCAGGGAACGACGAGCTCCCGGGCGATCCTCTTTGATGAGATGAGCAATATCCTGGCGGTTGCGCAGAAGGAAGTGGATACGTATTATCCGCATCCGGGATGGGTGGAACAGAACGCCAATGACATATGGGCCAGCGTGGTCGGTGTGATGAACGAAGTGGTTGCCCGTTCCGGTATCCGTAGCGAGCAGATCGCGGCGATCGGCATTACCAATCAGCGGGAGACCAGCGTCATCTGGGAAAAGGAAAGCGGCCAGCCGATCGGTTTTGCGATCGTATGGCAGTCCCGCCAGAGCGATTCGTATTGTCAGCGGCTGAAGGAGGAAGGAAGGGAAGCGTGGATCCGGGAAAAGACCGGTCTGCAGCTCGATCCGTATTTTTCCGCCAGTAAGATCCGTTTCCTTCTGGACAGACACGGACTGCAAGAACGCGCAGAGAGGGGAGAGCTGTGCTTTGGCACGATCGACAGCTGGCTGGTATGGAAGATGAGCAACGGCAGGAAGCATATCACGGATGTCTCCAACGCTTCCCGGACGATGCTCATGAATCTGGAAACGCTGGATTATGATGAGGAGCTGCTGGCGCTGTGGAACATTCCGCGCTGTCTGCTGCCAAAGATCGTCGACACCAGCGGGATGCTGGCTGTCTGTGAAACGGTGTTCGCATCTGCTATTCCGATCACGGCCATCGTCGGTGATCAGCAGGCGGCGTTGTTTGGACAGACATGTTTTGATGGCGGAGACGTTAAGAACACCTATGGAACCGGCTGCTTTCTGCTGATGAATACGAAGGATCGCATCATTCGCTCGAAGCATGGCCTGGTCACCTGTGTCGGCTGGCGCATCCAGGGAGTCTGTGACTATGTGCTGGAGGGCAGTGTATTCGTCGCCGGTGCGGCAGTACAGTGGCTGCGGGATGGCCTGCATCTGATCACAACAAGTGCAGAGAGCGAGGAGCGGGCCCGTTTAGTGGAAAGCAGCGACGGCGTGATCGTTGTTCCGGCCTTTACCGGTCTGGGAGCCCCTTATTGGAAGCCACAGGTCAAAGGCGCGATGTTCGGGCTGACTCGCGGGACCCGACAGGAACACATTATTCGGGCGACCCTCGAATCGCTGGCTTATCAGAGCTGTGATGTCATCACAGCGATGGAAGAGGATGCCGGCATGAAGATCCATCATCTGCAGGTGGATGGTGGTGCCAGCCGCAACAGCTTCCTGATGCAGTTTCAAAGCGATCTGCTCAATGCGACGGTCATCCGTTCCACGATATCCGAGACGACCGCGTTGGGGGCTGCCTATCTGGCAGGACTGGCCATCGGATATTGGAAGGATCAGGCGGCGATAAAGGAACAGTTTCAGATCGCGCGGCGTTATGTGCCGACGATCGATCCGCAGACGCGAGAACGATTATTGAAAGGATGGAAGAAGGCAGTGCAGGCGGCCATTGCCTTCGCATGATATGAAAGTACGATGTTTACGAACGCTCAGTTCACAGGCGATGGAAGAACTGAGCCAGTGGTATGAATTCTGTGAAGATCACAGTGCGCAGATCCTCGTCGGGAATCCGGATCCAGAAAGCATCCCGAACTATGCACATCTGTCTTTGATCCAACTGGAAAGTGCCGGCTATGATCAATACGATGTGGAGGCCCTGAATGAACATAAGATCCGGCTGTGCAACGCTTCCGGCTGTTTTGGAGATGTCATCAGTGAATATGTGATCGGTGCGCTGATCCTGATGTTTCAGCGGCTGGATCGTTACGTGCGCCGGCAGCAGGATCACTGCTGGAAAAAAGAGGAGCGGGTGCGGATGATCAGCGGATCGACGATCGTGGTCGTCGGTATGGGCAACATCGGTGCGACGCTGGCGCATTGTCTCCATCATCTGGGAGCCAATGTGATCGGTGTGCGGGCACATCCGGATCAGAAAGTGCCGGGCGTGGAGCGCATGATCGCGCTGGCGCAGCTGGACGAAGTGCTTCCCATCGCGGATGCGGTCGTCCTGTGTGTCCCTGCCAATGCGGCGACCCGAGGTTTTTTTACCCATCGACTGTTTACGCTGATGAAAGCGGATGCGATCTTTGTCAATGTGGGCAGAGGATCGCTGGTCTCTCTGGCGGATGTCTGCCGGGCGCTGGATGAAAAGAGCATCGGCGGCGCCGTGCTGGATGTCATGGAGGAAGAACCGTTGCCAAGCGATCATCCGCTCTGGGATCATGAGAATGTGCTGATCACTCCGCATGTGGCCGGCACATTTGCAAACGCAGCCAGCTTTTCTCAGTTTGAAGAGCTTGTCATCGAGAACCTGCGCCGTTATCATGAGGGACGGCCTTTGTTGAATGAACGGCGTCATTGACAAGCGTGCGGGAATCCGTTAGTGTAGATACAGAAAGATAGAAAGTGGAGGTCAGCTATGAAAATTGCAGTTGCTTGTGATCATGGTGCGTATGAGTACAAAGAAATGATCAAGGAGATGTTGTTGTCGCAGGGGCATGAGGTGGTCGATTTTGGTACGGATTCGACCGCATCCATGGATTATCCGGATACGGCATTGCCATGCGCAAAGGCAGTGGCGAGCGGCGAATGTGAGCGTGGCATCGTCATGTGCGGCACCGGTATCGGTGTTTCCATTACGGCCAACAAGGTCAAAGGCATCCGCTGTGCCCTGTGCAGCGATCCGCTGAGCGCAAGACTCACCAGAGAGCACAATGATTCCAATATGTTGGCGTTTGGTCAGCGCATCATCGGCAGTGAGATGGCGAAGGAGATCGTCAATGTGTGGTTGGGCACGCCATTCAGCAATGGCGAGCGTCACATTCAGCGCATCCGAAAGGTCATGGCGATCGAAGAAGAATGAAAACAGCTGTTCCCGTGTGGGAGCAGCTGTTTTCATTGCCCTTGTCTATGGTGTCAGCAGCGTGTGGATCAGAAAGAGGCAAAGCAGGCCGAAGATGAACACTGCGCCTTCCAGCAGCAGAAAGCGAAGCAGATGCCTGTGCCAGATCCCTTTCAGCAGCGATGCGGCAAGGGAACGGGAATCTTCCACCGGCAGTGTGCACCAGCTCTTTCGGTGGCAGTGCGGGCATTGCATCCGATAGCTCTGTGCGATCGGATGAGAGATGCCGGCCTGTACACGCACGCTTTTTTTGGGAAGAAAAGGGTGCCGGTAAAAGTGGGCAAGCGGTACGGGGAAGGAACGTGAACAGTGTTCGCAGGTCAATGTCAGCGTGTCGTTGCTCTGTCTTGCCCTGCGTCGAAGGTCGAGATAAAACTGCAGGGCGCACAGGAGGAGGATCAGAAGCAGCAGACAGCCCCAGATGATCAGGGCAACCATCCAGATCTGATTGCGCAGCTGCAGCATGGCGACCCGCTCCATCTGCTGTGTGGTCAGTTGTTCCATCATATCCACCTTGCCTTTCTCAAGGGGCATTATACCACAGG
>NBJMR02800__coassemble_1666_pt1 | contig 26601 bp, 26 predicted proteins | sample NBJMR02800__metabat2_low_PE_026 | metagenome-assembled genome bin NBJMR02800
CTCTGCAGCTTTGCGGTCATAGTCCTCCTTTACCTATGTGTTCTATTATAGCATATTCTTTTTCAGATTTTCACATGAACTGTCATAGAAAAATGATGTGCGTTTTTCCCTTGTCGGGATGGGCACAGGTAAGAATATCCGTTATAATAGGAACGAGTCATGCATGCAAGCATGCGGAGAGGATGATGTCTGTGATCCGGAATATCATATTCGATATCGGAAATGTGCTGGTTTCCTTCCAGCCGCGCCACTATTATAAAGATGTGCTCAAAGAAGCGTGTGAGACGGTCTGTGATGCCGTGTTCGCCTCCAGTTGCTGGGGCAACTATGACAACGGGCTGTGCACACTGGAAGAGGTGAAACAGCAGCTGCTGGAGCGCCATCCTGATCTGCGTCAGGAGATCGCGCTGGTCATCGACGACTGGTTTCATCTGATGAAGCCGATCCCGGCGATGTGGGAACTGCGGGAAGAATGCCGGGAACGCGGATATGGCATCTACATCATATCCAATTTGAGCAGGGACAGCTATGAATACCTGCAGAGGGAATATCACCTGTTTGATGCGCTGGACGGGCGGGTGCTCTCCTTTGAGGAAAGATTTGGGAAGCCGGATGCGCGCATGTTTACGCGTTTGTGTGAACGCTGTTCGCTCCTTCCATCTGAGTGTCTGTTTCTGGATGACCACCTGCCAAACATTGAGGCCGCAGAGCGTCTGGGCATGCATACGGTCCACGTGAGCGATCCAGAGGCGGCCGCAAAGGAAGCGAGGGAACGCTTATGCTGAAGCTGCAGCAGCGCGTTCAGGGGGTGATCACCGCCATCGATGCCCATGGGCGAGGCATCCTCCCTTATGGGAAAGATCGGATCTTCGTCCCTGCGGCCCTGCCGGATGAACAGGTGGAGGTCACGATCGTCAAAGTGATCAAAGAGGGGTATATCGGAGCGATCACACGACTGACGCATCCCAGCCAGGACCGTGTGGAGCCACCCTGTCCTCATGCGCAAAGCTGTGGCGGCTGTCAGCTGATGCATATGGCGCCCGCTGCCCAGCTGCGCTGGAAACAACAGCGGATCATCGCCGCCGCAAAGAAAGAAAAGCTCTCTCTGCGCATCCACGATGTGGTCCCATCACCTGCGGCCGCCTGCCGCAACAAGGTCATCGCCAGCTTCGGCAAAGATCGCAACGGTATGATCACGGCCGGTCTGTACGAGGAATCCAGCCACCGCATCGTGGCGATCGATCGCTGTCTGCTGCACCCCGCCTCCTGTGATGCCATCATCCAGACGATCCGCACGCTCATGAAGGAACTGCGCATCGAACCCTTCGACGTCCGTAAACGACAGGGATTTCTGCGGCACGTACAGCTGCGCTGGGGCGTACGCAGTGGAGAGATCCTCGTGACGCTGGTCGCGAGCGAATCTCGTTTTCCTGCCCGCAAGCGGTTCGTACAGGCACTTTTGCAGGCACATCCTGCCATCCGCAGCATCGTCCTCAACGTCAACCGCCGCGATACCAGCATCGTGCTGGGCAGCGAAGAACACATTTTATATGGAAACGGATGGATCTGCGATGAACTGCTGGGCAGGCAGTTTCACATCTCATCCTCTTCGTTTTATCAGATCAATCACGACCAGTGCGAACGGCTCTACCAGAAGGCCTACGACCTGCTGGAACTGAAAAAAAGCGATCGGCTGCTGGATGCTTACTGTGGGATCGGTACGATCGGACTGTGTGCCGCTTCCCAGGTAAAGGAGGTCATCGGGGTCGAACTGAATGCCCAGGCCATCGCCGATGCCCGCATCAACGCAAAGCGCAACAAGATCACCAACGCCCGCTTCATCTGCGAGGATGCCAGCCGGTTCCTGCTGGCGGCGGCGAACCAGCATCAGCGCTATGATGCCGTGCTGCTCGATCCGCCAAGAGAAGGCAGCACACCGATGTTCTTAGATGCCTGTGCCCGGCTGCAGCCCGCCAGGATCGCCTACATCTCCTGCAATCCCCTCACCCAGCTGCGCGATCTCAAGATCCTGGCACAGTACGGTTATGTCTGTGACGAGCTGTTTCTCTATGACATGTTTCCGATGAGCACCCACACAGAAAGCGTCGCCCTGTTAAAAAAGGGTGGACAACGAACCACAAAGGTGCGCAGAGGGAGCGTTGCCCGCACACAAAAGGACAGAGGGGCACACGAAAAGAGGTACCGCCATGGCAAATGAACTGCAGCCATTGTCGCTGATCTTTCAGAACCGGTTGTTCCGGATCCCCGATTACCAGAGAGGATATGCCTGACAGCAGTCCCAGCTGGCAGATTTCTGGGATGACCTCATCAACCTGCAGCCGAACCGTTATCATTATACGGGGCTTTTGTCGCTGAAACCGCTGAAGCGGCAGGAGACAGACGGCTGGGGAAGCGATCGATGGATGATCGAAAAAGGCTTTCAGGCGTGTCATGTCGCAGACGGACAACAGCGGCTGACCACCTTCGTGATCCTGCTCAACGAGATCGTCTGCTTTGTGCGCACGCTCGACGAACAGTAAGGCAGCTGTTATCGATCCCGGTGAACAGGAAGCGATCTTCGACTGGATGATCCGTACCTTGGATTCTCTGATGGATGCCCTCGCCTTCGCCGGCGTATGGGAGAGATGAGACATGGCGTGCACCTGCCGCAACGCCCCTGTACAAAAAAGACCGCTCGCACGAACGGTCTTTTTTCATCTTTGGATCGCCCTACTCCTTGTTTTCCTGCCGCTGGCGGATGAGGTTCAGCGTTCCGCCGGCCTTCAGCGTCTCCACATCCAGCGCGCTCAGCTCATAGCTCACCGAAAAGGAAGTCTGCCTGCTTCTGTTGTATACGGTCAGTGTCTGACCCGGTGTGATCGAACGGACATGCTCGATGACCAGTTCATCCATCTCATCGATGCCATCATAATCCGCTTCATCGACGAAGGTGAGCGGAAGGATGCCGAAGTTGATCAGATTCGCCTTGTGGATCCGGGCAAAGCTCTTGGCGATGACCGCCTTGATCCCCAGATACATCGGTGCCAGCGCCGCATGTTCCCGGCTGGATCCCTGTCCATAGTTGTGGCCCGCAACGATGTAGCCGCCGCCGTTTTCCTTGCAGCAGTCATGGAAATCCGCTTTGTTGTTCATGAAGACAAAGGTGCTGATCTTCTCGATGTTGGAACGGTATGGCAGCACCTTGGCACCGGCCGGTGCGATGTGATCGGTCGTAATGTTGTCGCCGACCTTGATCATGACCTTCTTGTCGATCGTATCCGCCAGCGGCGTATTGACCGGCAATGGTCGGATGTTCGGCCCGCGGACCACCTCGATCGCTTCCGCCTCTTCCGGTGCGGCCGGTGCGATGAACATCGCATCGTCGATCGGCATCTGCGCCGGTTCCTTCGGTTCTTCATAATCCAGTCCCAGCGGCGAGCGCAGCTCTCCGCAAAGCGCACTGTAAGCGGCAGTCTCCGGTGATACGAGGCAGACCCTGGCGCTCAGCGTGCCGCTGCGGCCATAGAAATTGCGGTTGAAGGTCCGCAGCGATACCGCATTGGTGATCGGTGACTGTCCCATGCCGATACACGGACCGCAGGTGCACTCCAGGATGCGTGCGCCGGCCGCGATCAGATCGCTCAGCGTGCCATTGCGCGAAAGCTCCATGAAGATCTGTCTGGATCCCGGTGAGATCGTCAGCGAGACATCCGGATGCACATGCTTCCCTTTCATCAGATTGCCGACGGAGACCAGATCGTGATAACTGGAATTCGTACAGCTGCCGATGCAGACCTGATCGATCTTCATCCCCTCGACCTCTTTGACCGTGCAGACATGATCGGGCGAATGCGGCAAGGCGATCATCGGCTCCAGCTGCGCCAGATCGATCGTGATCACCTGGTCATACACCGCATCCGCATCTGCCTGCAGCTCTTCAAAATCTTCCGCTCTTCCCTGCTGTTTCAAAAAGGCCAGTGTACGTGCATCGCTTGGGAAGACGGAGGATGTTGCGCCCAGCTCTGCCCCCATGTTCGTGATCGTCGCACGCTGTGGCACGCTGAGGCTCTTCACGCCATCACCGAAGTACTCCATCACACAGCCGACGCCGCCTTTGACGCTCAGCAGCTGCAGCACCTTTAAGATGATGTCCTTGGAGCTGACCCCTTTGCGCAGCTCATTTTTTAATTCGATGCCGATGACGCGCGGCATGCGCAGATGAAACGACATCCCCGCCATCGCACAGGCGACATCCAGGCCGCCGGCGCCGATGGCCAGGGAACCGATTCCGCCTGCGGTCGGCGTATGAGAATCCGATCCCAGCAGCGTCTTTCCCGGTTTCGCAAAGCGTTCCAGGTGGACCTGATGGCAGATGCCGTTTCCCGGACGGGAAAACAGGACCCCGTGTTTCTTGGCCACCGTCTGCAGATATTTATGGTCATCCGCATTTTCAAATCCGCTCTGCAGCGTATTGTGATCGACATAGCTGACGCTCAGTTCCGTCTGCACCTGGTCGACCCCCATCGCTTCCAGCTGCAGATACGCCATCGTACCTGTCGCATCCTGTGTCAGCGTCTGATCGATCGTAATGGCGATCGGTTCTCCACTGACCACATCCCCCTGGGTCAGGTGTCGGCGAATGATCTTTTCTGTTAAATTTGGCATAGTTTCTCTCTCCTTTCGTCGAACGCTCTCCGATATTATAACACAATATGGAAAAAGTTTCATAATTTATGAAAAATATGATATAATTGAAAAATCAATGAAAGGGAGTGAAAGAAATGGGGTCTATGGATGCCTATTTTCATCAGGCGGTCGTCAGGAATAAGATCGAGAACGAACTGTACCGCCGCTACAATGTAAAAAAAGGGTTACGCAACGAAGATGGCACCGGTGTACGCATCGGTCTGACACGGATCGCAGACGTCATCGGTTACACGTACGAAAACGAACAGAAACGCCCCTGTGAGGGAAAGCTGCTCTATCGCGGCTATGAGATCCGCGATCTGGTCAAAAACAAGGCGCCGATGGGATTTGAAGAGGCCGGCTTTCTGTTGCTGTTTGGCTGGCTGCCGACACAGAGGCAGCTGCAGGAATTTCACGATGTGCTGGCACAGGCCTATGAACTGCCAAAGCACTTCATGGAGACCAACATCCTGCTGACTCCTTCCTCTCATCTGATGAACCGGCTGCAGCAGATGGTCCTGGCTCTGTTTGATTATGACAAAGCACCGGAGGATACCTCGCCAGCCAACATCCTGCGTCAGGGCATGGATCTGATGGCGCGCATGCCGGCTCTGATCACTTCACTGTTCCAGGTGAAGCAGCACCACTGCGACCGTCAGTCGCTGACGATCCACTACCCGCAGGAATCGCTCTCGATCGCCGAGAACATCCTGTATCTGTTACGGGAGGACCACACCTACAGCGAGGCAGAGGCACAGACGCTCGATGTGCTGCTGATGCTGCACGCAGATCACGGCGGCGGCAACAACTCCACCTTTACCAACGTCGTCGTCGCTTCGACCGGATCGGATCTCTATTCGACGATCAGCGCCTCGATCGGTTCGCTGAAAGGTCCGCGCCACGGCGGTGCCAACCTGCGTGTGGTCGAGATGATGCAGTGCATCCGTGAGGAGATCTCGTATCAGGCAGATGATGCAGCGCTGCGGCAGGTGCTGCTGCGCATCCTCGATCACGACTTCTACGATCACAGCGGACTGCTGTACGGCATCGGACATGCGATCTATACCACATCCGACCCGCGTGCCGAGATCATCCGCTCTTACTGTGAGCGACTGGCCAAAGAAAAGGGAATGGAAGATGTCTTTTCCTTTTTCCTGCGCTATGAACGCTGTGCCAAAGCGCTCATGAAAGAGATCAAGGGCGTCGATGCCTGTGCCAACGTCGATCTGTACAGCGGCCTCGCCTACACGATGCTCTCCATCCCAAAAGATCTTTACACACCGCTCTTCGTCTGCAGCCGCATCGTCGGCTGGATCGCGCACAACATCGAAAACAAGCTCTATGACGGCCGCATCATGCGCCCGGCCACCCGTTATGTCGGAGAGCTGCATTCTTATGTCAAAATGGAGGATCGAACCTATGAAGAAGACGATAACCGTATTTAAAGGCGACGGCATCGGACCGGAAATCACCGATGCGGTCCTGGCCATCCTGCAGGCGGCACAGGCCCCGCTTGCCTATGAGGTCTATTCGGTCGGCATCCCGCTGTACGAACAGTGCGGAGAGCTGATCAGCGAAGAAGCATTCGCTTCCTTTGAACGCAACAAGGTCCTGCTGAAATCTCCGATCACCACCCCCATCGGATCCGGCTTTCGCTCGATCAACGTCCTGCTGCGCAAAAAGTATGATCTGTATGCCAACGTGCGCCCGGCCAAAAGCAACCCGGCGATCGTAACGCCATTTCCAGATGTCGATATCGTGACCTTCCGGGAAAACACCGAAGATCTGTATGTCGGCGTCGAGGAACAGATCGATGCCGATACGGTGCATGCCACCAAGATCATCACCCGGAAGGCCAGTGAACGGATCATCGAGGCGGCCTTTCGCTATGCGGCAGACAATCAGCGGAAACGTGTGACCTGTGTGCATAAGGCCAATATCCTCAAGATGAGCGACGGACTGTTCCTGTCCATCTTCCACGACATCGCCAAGCGCTATCCGACGATCGAAAGCGACGATCGGATCGTGGACAACATGTGCATGCAGCTGGTCCAGTACCCGCAGCGCTACGATGTGCTCGTCATGCCCAACCTCTACGGCGATATACTCTCGGATCTGACCAGCGGGCTCATCGGCGGACTGGGCCTGATGCCAAGCGCCAATCTGGGCAGTGAATACGCCATGTTCGAAGCGGTCCACGGCAGCGCACCGGACATCGCCGGCAAGCACATCGCCAACCCGACCGCACTGTTGTGGTCGGCCTGCATGATGCTGGACCATCTGGGCGAACAGACGGTTGCCGCTCGCATCCGAAAGGCGGTCGATCAGGTGCTGGCAGACAAAAAAGCGCTCACCCCGGACCTGGGCGGCAGCGCTACGACCCAGCAATACACACAGGCGGTCATCGAAGCCCTGTAAACAGAAGACCTCTGCCACATCGGCAGAGGTCCTTTCAGTTATGTGGGAGGGGCAGCATGTGAAACTGACAGCGGATCTGCCCGTTGTCGAGATCGACACAGGCGTAGGAAGCGAGTGCTTCCTCCCGGTTGAAGAACAGTGATCCCGGGTTGAGGATGCGCACCCCTTCCACTTCCTGATCCAAACGCATATGAGTGTGTCCATGGAAAAGCGCCTGACAGCCGCAGGCCCTTGCGCGGCGGGCACCGGCGATCTCGATCTGTCGGAGAAAGGCCGCATAGGTATCTTCTTCGTCCGCACGGCCCTGCATCGCCGCCGCTGCCTCCATTTCCAGCTGATGCCCATGCAGCAGCAGGATGCGGCAGCCTTCCAGCTCGAGGATCTGCTGCTGCACGAGGCCATAGGAAGCCGGATCATGATTGCCCTGCACGATGTAAAAACCACGCAGCCGCTTTGGATCAAAGCCGATGTCCCCCAGATGGATGCAGACATCCATCGAAGCATGCATCCTGCGGATGCGGCAGACACGTGCCTGTTCCCCATGGCTGTCGCTGATCAGCAATATCCGTTTCATCTGCTCACCTCACAACAACAGGCGCATCTGCGCCTGTTGGTTACTGTCTGTTCAGGATATCGATGATCGGCTGATAGTAATCATAGCGACCGTCGACGTACTGCAGGGATTCATAGGCGATCCCCTTCGCCTTATCCAGGTCGATGTCCTCATAGACATGGGCAAAGCGATAGTAGACATAATCCTTGATCTGGTTTTCACGGATGAGATAACCATAGTCCGCATCGCCATGTCCGTAATCCTCATGCAGGATGTAGAGATCGGCAACGTCCATCATCAGCTCATTGTTGTAAAGGCCAAAGAGATCGGTAAACTGCGAGAGCAGCGCATAAGCGAAGTTCTCATAGTACTTCACATCATCGTACTGCCACTGCGGCAGGACCGTACGCGCCAGCTGCATGAAATGCTTCATGAACGCTTTGAGGTCCACCTTGATCACGCTGCCCAGCTCCTCTTCCGTTCGATGGCCCTGACGCTGGGCGATCATCAGCAAACGCTCCCACAGATGGAATTCGCTGAGATACTCCTCACCGTCTTTCTCCATATCCGTTCCGATCACATAGTTGATGGCTGCAGCGGCATCGGCTTCCATCTTCGGATAGTCACTGGCCTTGAAATCCACCGTATCGGCGATCTTGGAAAGCACGACTTTGATCAGATCGACATCATAGCCGTCATCCTCATAGGAGAAGGATGTCTTTGCCAGACGGAAATCATCCAGCAGCTTCTTCTCGATCGCCCCCAGATCCGCCTCATTCATCAACGTGGCCGCATAATCGTCATAAGTATACGTGATGCCCATCGCCTGCATCATCGCAATGCAGGTATCCAGGCTGAGACTTTCATATTGTTCCAGCTTTGCCTTCTTGCTGGTGGTCTTGGCAGCAGTCGTCTTCGCTGCCGGCTTCTTCGCCGCTGTCTTTTTGGCGGCCGGCTTGCTGGCGGTCGACTTCCCGGCAGCCGGTGCTTTTGCCTTGGCTGTCTTGGCGGCCGGTTTCTTGGCAGCCGGCTTTTCTTCTTTCACCGCTTTGGCGGCAGCCGTCTTCTTGGTCTCTGCCTTTACCGTCGGTTCCGTTTTCGTCGTCTTCTTTACGGTGCCGCTCTTTCTGGCAGACGGTTTTTTCTTTGTCGCCGCTGCCGCGCTCTCTGCACTCGCTTCTTTTTTCGTATCTGCTGTCTTGACCTTAGCCTGTGCTGTTTCTTTCACAGCCGCTTTCGTCGAAGGTTTTGCTGCACTTTTCTTTTCTGCCATTGAGTAACCCCTCCAATACCTCTCTTTTCACAGAGAAACTGTTTACATGGACATTATAGCACAGTTTGAAAGTGAACAAAAGATTTCCGACATTTTTTAGAAAGCACTTTCATTTTTCGACATTTTAGCCCTTCTTTTGCGGAGGATCCTGGGCGGATCATGGAAGGCCATGATGATCCGCAATGGAACGAACAGACCTGAAGTTCACCGTCCCTTCATATTATGTCGATCCTGTGAAGGAGATTTCACCTCGATTTCATACCGCCGACACATTACCTTGCTTTACAAACCTTACCGAGACGAGTATATTAAAAGTCGTAGATTTCACATCATTTCCGTGAATTCCTGCGGCATTGTCCTGTTATCATCAGCAATGCGAACAGATCAAAAGGAGGTCTTTTTATGAATGAAGACAACAGATTGAGTGAAAATGAATTTCAGGAGGCTCCACAGCCATCGCCCGAAAAGCCAAAGCGGGCAAAACGGGTCATCCAGCTGACCTGGGGAAAGCTGACGGCGATCATCGCCTGCTGTCTGGTCCTCTCCATCGGATGTGGGATCGGAGGTGCCTATCTGATCGCACGCACCAATCAATCCAGCGTAATCTATCAGGATACCTCCAAGATCGTCAGCACCGGATCACAGGATTCCAGCACGATCAAATCGGTCGTCGATCAGTGTGCAAACTCGGTCGTTGAGATCCAGACCGAATCGGTCACCAACGGCAGCAATCCGTTCCAGCAGTATGTCAGCAGCGGTGCCGGCAGCGGTGTCATCCTGACACAGGACGGCTACATCGTCACCAATCATCACGTCATCGAAGACGCAAATTCGATTACGGTCCGCACCCGCAGCGGTGATGAATACAATGCTTCTCTGGTCGGTTCCGATGAACAGAGCGATCTGGCCGTGCTCAAGATCGATGCGACCGGACTGACACCGGCCGTGCTGGGAGATTCCACCACCCTGGAAGTCGGAGATCTGGCCATCGCCATCGGCAACCCGCTGGGTGAACTGGGCGGATCGGTCACCAGCGGCATCATTTCCGCACTGGATCGTGAGATGACGATCGACGGACAGACGATGACCCTCCTGCAGACCGATGCAGCGGTCAACCCGGGCAATTCCGGCGGCGGTCTCTTCAACGCCAACGGAGATCTGATCGGTATCGTCAATGCGAAATCCAGCGGTGAAAATGTGGAAGGCATCGGTTTTGCCATCCCGATCTCCACTGCCACCGATATCATCGACGAACTGATCGCCAATGGTGAGGTCACCTCCCGTCCGACCCTGGGAGTATCCCTGTACAACGTGGAAGATGAGATGACCGCCTCACAGCTGGGTGTCGACAGCACCGGGGTCTACATCGTGCAGATCGTCGATGGCGGTGCTGCGGATAACGCCGGCCTGCGCAGCGGGGATCGCATCGTCAGCGTAGACGGCAGTGAAGTGAGCAGCGCAAGCGATGTCCGCGCCGCTTTGAACAAACACAAGATCGGGGAATCCATCTCGATCACCGTCGAGCGAAACGGACAGACGCAGGACTTTGACGTCGCTTTGTAGAGCGGGCGGACAAATGAATACAAAACACACCGGATTTTCCATTCTTTGGGCGTTCCGGTGTGTTTTTTATCCCGTTTCGCGGTATAATGATGATATACGGAGGTAAACAGATACTATGGAAGTGAAAATCAGAAAGAGGAAAATCGTCCTGGTGGGTACCGGCTTTGTCGGAATGAGCTTCGCTTACTCACTGCTTTCAGAAAAGGGGATCAATGAGCTGGTACTCATCGACATGAACAAGGACAAGGCGATCGGCGAACAGATGGACCTCAGTGATGGTCTGCCATACGCAGATTCCAAGATGACGATCAAGGCCGGCGATTACGAAGAATGCGCTGATGCGGATATCGTCGTCATCACTGCCGGTGCCGCACAGAAACCGGGACAGACCCGTCTGGAGCTGGTCGGCATCAATGCCCGTATCACAAAAGATGTGGCCACACAGATCCGAATGTCCGGCTTCAGCGGCATCCTGGTCGTCGCCAGCAACCCGGTCGACATCATGACCTATGTTGCCTATCGCGCCAGTGGTCTGCCTAAGGAACAAGTCATCGGTTCCGGTACGATCCTGGATACCGCCCGCCTGCGTTACAATATCTCCAAGCGCCTGGGCATCGCACCGAGCAACGTTCACGCCTACATCATGGGCGAGCACGGAGATTCCAGTTTCGTCCCTTGGATCCACTGTTATCTCGGCTGCAAGCATCTGCTTGAATACATCGATGAAGAGGACAACCTCACACTGGAAGACCTGCAGAACATCTACCTGGAGGTGCGCAATGCCGCCTATGAGATCATCGACCGCAAGAAAGCGACCTACTATGGCATCGGCCTGGCGCTCAAGCGTCTGATCTCCTGTCTGCTCAACGATGAAAAAGCCATCCTGACCGTCTCCACCTACCAAAACAACGAATACGGACGTGAAGGATATTACATCGGCACGCCGGCCGTCGTCGGCAGCAACGGCGTAGAAAAGATCATCAAACTGCCGCTCAACGAGATGGATCAGAACAAGTTCAATCACTCATTCGATACGCTGAAACAGACGATCGAAGAGAACCTGCAGGAAGTCCTGGCCGACCTCGACTGATCACGATCAAACAAAAAAATGCCCCGCAGCGGGCATTTTTTTCATCCTGTTTCTTCGATGGGTCGCATCGAAAGCTCTTACAGCCGTTTTTCAAAGTTTCCGCTGATGCTCATGCCTTCACTGAAGATGACAAAGGCGTTCTCATCCAGCGTATAGATGATCTTTTTCAGCTGATTCTCTTCGTATTTATTGATGGCACAGACCAGGATCAGCGTTTCCTCATCGGTATAGGCACCAGCACCCTTCCAATACGTGACCCCGCGTCCCGTCTCCTGCATGATCGCAAACTGCACATCGATGTTCTTGGTGAAGATCATCGCCGTCATGTTGATATTCTGATAATGGGTACGATCGCAGACGCTGTACATCACGACCATGTAGATGATCGAGTAGATGGCCGTTTCCAGGTTGAACAGCAGGGCGCATACGCCGAACACACCGATGTTGATCACGATGGAAAGCTGTCCGACCGTAATGGGAAAGTTCTTTTTTGACAGATAGAAGCCGATGATATCCGTACCGCCGCAGCTGCCGCTGGCACGCAGGGTGATCCCGACCCCAAATCCGCTCAGGATCCCGCCGATCACACAGGAAGCCAGCACATCATCCAGGATCGGCTCCTGCGGGATCATCACGAGCGACATCACCAGCGTCTGTACGACGATGCTCAGCAGCGTCTTGAAGAAAAAGCCGCGGGAGATCGAACGATATGCCAGCAGGAACAGAGGGATGTTCAGCATCAGATTGATGATACCGGCGATATCAAACTGTGCCCCAAACGGCAGCAGCGGCGAAAGGACGGTACGCAGGATCTGTGCGATACCGACGATCCCGGCGCTGTACAGACTGACCGGCACGATCAGCAGATTGACGCTGGCCGCAAACAGCGCGCTTCCCAAGATGACATAGAGGTACTGTTTCCAGCCCTGAAGCTTTCTCATATCCAACACTCCTTCAAACAACAGGAATTGTAGCATATTTTCCCCTTCGTTTAAAGCGTTTCTCCACCGATGTATTTACCGGCATCACAAAAATGAGTATAATGGAGATACCGGTGTCCGACCCTCTGCGATCGCCGGACACAGAAAGAGAAAAGCTGGAGGAAGGGATCCACCATGGTACACATCGGCAATGACTGGGACGCTCTGTTAAAGGATGAGTTCCAGAAAGAATACTATTTGCGGCTGCGGCAGTTTCTCGCCTATGAATACCGGCACGCCGTCGTCTATCCGGATATGTATGACATCTTTAACGCGCTGAAATACACCCCTTATGAAAAGGTGAAGGTCGTGCTGCTCGGACAGGATCCCTATCATGGAAGAGGGCAGGCACACGGTCTATGTTTTTCTGTCCAGAAGGGCGTGACACCACCACCTTCCCTGCAGAACATCTATCAGGAACTGCACCGGGACATCGGCTTTCAGATTCCTGCACACGGCAACCTGAGCGCATGGGCCAGACAGGGCGTGCTGATGCTCAACACCGTTCTGACCGTGCGTGCCAACCAGCCAAATTCCCATGCGAACAAGGGATGGGAACAGCTGACCGACCGCATCATCCAGCTTCTGGATCAGAAAGATGCCCCGCTCGTATTCCTGTTATGGGGAAAGAATGCCAAGTCCAAGCAGGCGTTGCTGTCCAACCCGCGTCATCAGATCCTGACCACGTCGCATCCGAGCCCGTATTCGGTCCATTATGGCTTTGCGGGCTGTGGACATTTCTCAAAGACCAATGCATTTCTGACAGCGAATGGCTGTACGCCGATCGACTGGCAACTGCCCATGACCCTGTAAGATCAAAAAAAGATGGCTGACAAAGGAATCTCACCGATTTCCTCTGCCGGCCATCTTTTGTGTTTTTCCGTTCGCAGGAGCCTGCCGCATCACGCATGCCGGATCATCGCATCGATCGCCGCCTTGCGCTCGGAGAGCTCCATCCAGCGTTCCATCGTCTCTTCCATCTGCGTCATGATCGCTTCTCGCTGTTTTGCCAGGGCGTCCAGTTCTCTGAAATCGCTCGCCTCTTCCATCTTCGCATCCAGACGGGCAATTTCCGCTTCCAGCGTTTCGATACGTTCTTCCATGCCGGAAAGTTCCTGTTTTTCCTTGCTGCTCATCTTCGGGAGTGTCTGACTGCGCACCGCCGGCCTGGAGACAGGTGAAGGCTCCTCTGTCCGCAGCAGTTCCATATTGGCGCTGTAACCGCCGATGCAGGTGCGGATCGCGCCCTGTTCAAAGATCCATAGCGAATCACAGATGCGGTCGAGAAAATAGCGGTCATGCGATACGGTGACGATGATGCCGGAAAAACTGTCCAGATAGTCTTCCAGGATCGCCAGCGTCGTGATATCCAGATCGTTGGTCGGCTCATCCAGCAACAGCACATTGGGTTCCTCCATCAGCACCTTCAGCAGATACAGCCGACGCTTTTCCCCGCCGGAGAGAAACCGGATCGGCGTATACTGCACCGATCGCGGAAAGAGGAAACGCTCCAGCATCGATGCCGCATTCAGCGTCCTTCCCTCCAGGGCAAAGCTGTCCCGCTGCTGCTGGATGTAATCGATCACCCGCTGCTGTGGATCCATCTCCTCATGTCCCTGGTGAAAATAAGCGATCCGGATCGTCTCTCCGTAGGTGATCGTCCCTTCATCCGGCGACAGTTCTTTGGCAAGCACGCGCAACAGCGTCGTCTTGCCACAGCCGTTTTCCCCGATGATGCCGATGCGGTCATGCCGTCCGAAGACGTAGCTGAAATCCGAGAAGAGCGTCCGTTCGCCGTAGCGCTTGGCGATCCGTTCGCATTCGATCGTCTTTTTCCCCAGACGGGCCGATCCAAACGAAAGATCGATCGCTTCATTGACTTCTTCATAGTGCACCGCATTCAACGCCTCGAATCGCTCCAGACGCGAACGGCTCTTGGTGGAGCGCGCCTGTACACCGGCGCGTACCCACTCCAGCTCTTTTTTCAGCAGACGCTGTCGTTTTTCCTCCTGTGCACGCTGCAGCGCGAGCCGTTTCTCCTTCTCCTCGATATAGGTGGAGTAATTGGCTTCATACAGATACAGCTTCCCCTGCGACAGCTCCATCATGCGATTGCAGATGCGCTCCATGAAATAGCGGTCGTGTGTCACCATGAGCAATGCGCTGCTCATGCGTTTGAGATATTGTTCCAGCCAGGTGATCATCTGTGTATCCAGATGATTGGTCGGCTCATCCAGGATCAGCAGATCGCTGGGAGACAGCAACACCTTCGCTAATGCCACCCGTTTTTTCTGCCCGCCGGAAAGCGTCTGGCAGCGCTGTTCCAGATCACGCATCCCCAGACGGGTCAGGATGCGCTTCGCCTCATAGACCGCGCTCTGTCCGGCGCTGGCCATCACCTCTTCGAGGATCGTCGCCGCATCGTTGAGCTTCGGCTCCTGTTCCAGCATGGCGATCCGCAGATCTTTTTTTCGAATGATGGTGCCGCTGTCGCTTGTTTCCTGATCGTTCAGCAGACGCAGCAGCGTCGTCTTTCCGGTACCGTTGATGCCGACGAGGGCGATCTTATCCCGCTCCTCGATGGCAAAGCTCACATCATCGAGGACCGGCTTCACCGCATAGGTCTTGCTGAGATGTTCGATGCTCATCAGCATAAGCGCACCTGCTCACCGATCCGCATCCCTTTGGGATAACGGTTTTTGACCCAGGTCCCGTCTCCCTTGCCAAAGCCCAGCGGAAACCCCTGATAGCGCATGCAGAGGAATCCCCGCTGCGAAGAAGCGATCGGATGCCCCTTCAGAAACTGTTCACATTCCCTCTGATCCATATCATGAACATGCAAAAGATGTGACTGATGAACGGAAGCCATATAAAAGTGCTGGTGTGGTTCAAACCGTTTTTTGACGCTTTCCCCGCACAGGATCCCCTGGCGGACCACCTTCAGCGGTTCCAGGAGGACAAATGGCTGCGTGCGCGCATAGACCTGTGTCCCCTGCGTATACAGGTACGCATCCGGTTCCTGCAGCTGGTCTTTCAAAAATGCCTGTGCATACGCATCTGCCTTCATCGACGGCAGGGTGCGCATCCGGACCCGCGGGGCATCCCCTTTTTTTCGCATCCGGGCGATGAAATGGCCCTCTCCGCCATCCATCGGAAAGATCCTCCGCACCTTGGCGGCATCGATCCCAGGCTGCACAAAACCGCTGCGACCAAATGACACGCCACAGTCGAGAAGCTCCATGTCGCTATACGTCGCCAGAAAGGCAGCGACCGTCTCCTCATTTTCCTCTTTGGCGTAAGTACAGGTCGAATAGACCAGGATCCCGCCGGGACGCAGCGTTTCATAGGCGCTGCGCAGGATCTCCTGCTGCCGAAGCGCACAGCGACGGACATTCTCTTCGCTCCAGTCCTCCATCGCCTGTTCATGTTTCTTGAACATTCCCTCGCCGCTGCAGGGCGCATCGACGAGCACCTTGTCAAAACAGCCCTTCAACGTATCCGCGATGCGCTGTGGCCGCTCATTGGTGATGGCATACTCACTGAAGCCCAGCCGCTCCATGTTGGAGAGCAGCACACGGGCACGCTTTGGCTCGATCTCGTTGCTGAGCAGAAAGCCGGTATGCGCCAGTTTGGCGGCGATCTGCGTGCTCTTACCGCCCGGTGCCGCACACAGATCCAGCACCCAGTCCCCCCGCTGCACATCCAGCACCTCGACCGCACTGCTCGCACTGGGCTCCTGCAGATAGAAGACCCCGGAGAGATGATAGGGATGATTGCCCAGGTGTTCCTCATGAATGTAAAACGACTGCGGACAGATCGCGCTGGGACGGCACTCCCAGGGAGCGATCGATAAAAAACGATCCGTGCTGCAACGGGTCTCATTGACACGCAGGCCACGAAAACGCGGCTGTTTCAGCGATTCCAGATAAGCGGGATATTCCTCACCGAGATATTCCTGCATCCGTTTCAAAAAAGCTTCCTTCATCGCTACCTCCTCTTCATCCTTCCGTCTCGGCCTCCGCCGTTTCCTTTGCCAGATAGACGATCTTCTTTGCGACCATGCGGGAAGCGAAAGCCAGGGTGATCAGGCGGATCGGCACATTGTTGCGGTGAAAGCTCATCAGATATTCACTGACCTTGCCCTCCTGTTTCTCCAGCACCTGTGTGGCGATCATCTGCAAGGCATTCTCCTGCTCATCGCAGAACAGATCGAAGGCTCCCTTTGGACCCAGCTGCGCGATCTGAAAGGCGATGCCATCCTTCACCTGAGAGATCGTCAGCACCTGTTTCATCAACGTGATGGCCAGCAGATAGGCGATGTGCTCCCGATTGTAGCGTTTTTTCACCGGCTTGGGGATCAGGTCCATCTTGACATAATTATTGATCATCGAACTGGTGATGATCACATCCTCTTCATCGAAGAGATCTTTCAGATACTGTTTGACCAGGGTGATCAACTGGTCCATATAAATATCGAACGTAGGCAGATCCTGCCAGCGCGGCAGACGATAGGCAATCATCTGCTGGCAGAATTCCTTTAATTTTTCATTATCCATGTATCGTTCAGCCTCCTTCTCGCCAACATCTTGTATTTATTATTATATTCACAACCATTTGATTCGTCAATTTGGTCTGCATTACCAAACCTCCCGCATGACCACATTCCTCTTTGTGCGCAGATGCCTCTCTTCCCTCTGCACCACCGATTGCAAAACACAAAAATCCCCGGCAGTTGCCGGGGAATCTCTTCTCCTCTGTCGATCGATCAGAATGCTTCCTTGCCTTTGACATAGGTCATCTCAACGGAATAATCGTCATTGAGAACAACGATATCCGCATCACAGCCTACGCGCAGCGCACCTTTTCGATCGTCGATCCCCAACAGACGCGCCGGGTTCAGCGTACAGGAATTGATCGCATAGTCCCATGGAACCATCGCTTTTTCGACCAGTACCTTCAGTCCTTCGTTGACCTTCAGCGTAGAACCGGCCAGTCCCTTCGTGCTGGTCAGATGCGCGCTTCCATCCGGATACAATTCGATCTCATTGCCGCCGAAGAGCACCTTCGTACCGACCGGCAGGCCCTTGACCATCAGCGCATCTGTGATCATGATCGTGTAATCACGGCCCTTGGTCATGAACAGATCATTGAGCGCATTGACATTGGAATGATTGCCGTCACAGATCACTTCGCCATAAGTATCACGGAAGCGCATCGCTGCACCGACCAGCCCCGGATTGCGGTGATGGAACGGTGTCATGCCGTTAAAGATATGCGTCATGCTGCGGGCACCGTTGGCGATCGCCATCTGCGCCTCTTCAAAGGTCGCACCGGAATGACCGATGCTGACGATGACCCCATGCTGTGCCAGATAACGGGTCAGCGTAAAATCGTCATCGTGCTCCGTTGCCATCGTAATGATCCGGATCAGGCCCTTGGCCGCCTTCTGGTAACGCTCAAACTGCTCGATCGTTCCCTTTACACAATACTGCTCCGGCTGTGCGCCCTTGTATTTCTGATCCAGGTAAGGTCCTTCAAAGTGAATACCGAGGATCTCCGCACCTTCATAGCCTTCATCCACGACCTTTGCCACATTGGCGACCGCCTTGGTGAGGACTTCCTCGCTCTGTGTGATCGTCGTCGGCAGGATGCCGGTAACACCTTCCTGCGGGATGTTCTTCATCCAGTTGCGCAGGCCCTCTTCATTTGCGTCATTGGTATCAAAACCATAAGCGCCGTGTGTATGAATGTCGATAAAGCCAGGAACGATCCGCTTGTCCCCGTAGTCCTTATCCGCTGTCTTTTCGCCGTATGGGAGAATGGCACTGATCTTTCCGTCCTCCACTTCGATTTGTGCTTCCAGCCAGTTGCCGAGCACCCAGACCTTCTTGCTTTGAATAATCATAGAAAGATACCTCCTGTATAAGTAAGATGACTGATCTCTGTTATCATTATACTCCTATTTACAGAAGATTCCAAAGGGGAACGCTTTCTTTCTGCCAATTTATGCAAACATCCCAACAAAATGTCCAAATGTTCATTTCTGTCCGCTGCCAAGCAGCAACGCATCCAGTTCTCTGGCCGCCTCATAAGCCCCGCAGCGCTCCTTACATGCAAGCCAGCATCGAAGATAACCGGTCGCTCCATAAAGCAGGAAACTGCGCTCTGCCTCATTTGCAAACGTGCGTTCCTGTTCCAGCAGGGAACGAAGCCCAGAGGCCAGTGCGCTGTCATCGTTCAGCGAACATCTCCGATAAAAGGGCAGATCGCGTTTGAGCCATTCAAAATAAGGGAAGGTCCGTGGCAGCAGCCGTTCGTTGAGCGGATCTTCATGAAACGCACGCAGCGCGCTCTCCAGTTCTCTGAGCCGGTCCTCTTCCAGTGTCTGCCGCACCTCCATCATCGAAGAAAAATGCAGGTAAAACGTCCCGCGGGTGATCGAAAGCTGCGCACAGAGCTCCTTGATCGAAGGCAGGGTGCCATCCTGTGCCAGTGCATCGTGGACGGCCTGCAGGATCCGCTGTCGGGTCTTGGTGGAACACCGGTATGTCTTCGCCATCACTATCCGCATCCTTTCCGCAGTCATTATAGCGGATCCCTGCGGGAAACGCAACGCACGTAGATCCACGACGAAAAATGAAAAAAACTGTTGCTTCTTTTTGAAAATGCGGTATAATAGACATGCTGATAACGGAATGCCGACTTAGCACAGTTGGTAGTGCAACGCACTCGTAACGCGTAGGTCGGGGGTTCGAGTCCCTTAGTCGGCACCAGATAGGCAAAAAACCGCATCATGCGGTTTTTTTCTGCTTTTTTATCAAAAGAGGCGGACATCACTGATCCGTCTCTTTGTGGTTTCGTTTCAACATGCGGTTTTTCCGGATCGCATACGCTTTCTGGGAAGCGTGATACAGCACTCGATTGACCGGCAGGTCAAACTCACCGATAAACTCATTGATATGCGGATGGAAGTTGGCCTTGAACTTTGTCAGCCCGTCTTGAAGATCGCCTTCGACCCCGCCCATGTTCGCATAGCGGCAGCCGTTGGCAAATGCGTATTTCATGATCTCCGTATAGAGATAATACTGCGGCATGAACTTCTTGAAGCGCTCATTCATGCCCGCATACAGCATCTCCAGCGTATCGCCCACCTTGATGGACAACACCCCGGCGATCACGGTCCGCTGCGGATATTCCCGAACGATCTCTTCAAACTCGGCAATGTCCCTCGCCAGTGACCGCTGGATGTCCTCCAGGCGGCGTTTTTTCTTTGGTGCGCCTTCTTTCAGCTGTGCCAGCTGTGCATCGTTCTCCTGGCGCTGTTCATACAGCCCTTCCAGCATGGCGCGCACATCGACCTCTGCCAGAAACAGATAACAGTCTTCCTGATAGATCTCCATCAGCTGATGAAAATACTCCCGATTGCGCAGGCTGACATGCTTGCGCTTTTCGGTCAGTGCGACCACGTCCGCGAACTCATCCAGGCGCTCTTCCCCGACACGGACAGCCTCCACATTTCGCTTCAGCGCATCTTTGATCAGCCGTCGGGTATGTCTTGGCAGGGAAGCGTCAAAATCTTCACAGGCATAGACATTGGCCTGATAACGCGGCTGGATGCTCTCTTTGATGTACGTCGTAAACCCCTGATGGATGGCCCCTGCCGCCCGCAGGTTTTCCAGGATCTCCTTCATGCCCGCATGGACCTCAGCCGTTTCCTGCTCCTCGATCAGATAATCCCGGTAATGAATGCCGGGATCCATCTTGATGAACAGACAGTGATATCGTTTTGCCCAGCGTTGCAGTCCCTGCAAGAACACGACCGTCAGCTCCTTGTTGTGATAATCCATGACCGGCCCTCTGGGCACGTACATCATCGTAAAATGCAGCGGTAGTTGCTTGATCAGGACGAGCGCGCTGGCCACCAGCTGTTCCCCCGCTCTCACACCGACGATGGCGTGATCCCAGTTATCCTTTACCTTTGCCCAATCTGATGTCTGCAACAGGTTGCACAGCGGATGCGCCGCGATGAATGCGTCATGTTCCTTCGGATCCACCTGTTCTACAAAACGATACATTGTCAAGCTCCTTTCCATCCTGTGCATCTGCCCTCGCAGATGCCGCACGCCAGAAGCAGTTCCCATTTCTTCACGAAACATGCTCCGGCCCGCGCTTGCCAGCAGTATTATATCATTCCCCGCCAAATAAGCCAAGGTCTGATCCTTCGATGCAACGGGAAGCCCGGCTGTCTGTCCGGTCCCTGCCGATACAAAAGCGGAGCACCTGCGCTCCGCCTGCTTCCTCATTCGTCCTGCGATGCCATCTTCACCGGCGTTCGCAGCACTTCGATCTCCACCTGATCCAACAGCGCACGCACCGCCTCACCATCTGCGATCCCGCTGGTAAACGCGCTGGCACTGCCGGCAGCCAGGCCCATGCGGAACGCGTGTACGTACTCATTTTTCTCCATCCAGCCATACAGGAAGCCGCCGACCATCGCATCCCCGCAGCCGATCGTGGAAACGACCTTCCCCGCAACGCTCTTTCCATAATAGATCGCACCCTGTTCATCCAGAAGGTAGGCGCCCTTGTCGCCACAGGACACCAGCACATTGCGCACGCCTTTCTGCTGCAGCGCCTGCATGCTGGAAAACAGGATCCCTTCCCGCATCGGGCAGCGAAACAGCTCCTCCAGCTCCTGGATGTTCGGCTTGATCAGAAACGGCTTTTCTTCCAACACGTGCAGCAGCGCCGCATTGCTCGTATCCACGATGCAGAGCGCGCCATTTGCTTGCAGCATCCGTACGATCTGTGCATAATACGTATCCGGGATGCTGGACTGCATGCTGCCGGCGATGACCAGGATATCACCCTGCCCCAGCTGTGACAGCCGCTGAAGCATCTCTTCCAGCTCTGTCGCATCCGGCTGTGGTCCCTGACCGTTGATCTGTGTCTCCTGATCGGCGAAGATCTTCACGTTGATGCGGGTAAACCCCTTTTTTACAGGCAGAAACGATGCATGGATGCCTTCACCGATCACGCCCTGTACATACATCTGCGCACTTTCTCCTCCGACAAAGCCATAAGCGATCGACGACAGTCCCAGATGCTGCAGCATGCGCGACACATTGATTCCCTTTCCGCCATAGATGATCTCTTCCTCACTGGTCCGCTGGATCTCTCCGATCCGCAGGGCATCCAGCTTTATCATATAGTCCAAAGACGGATTCACGGTTAATGTATAGATCATAAGCCCCCTCCTTACATATCGACGTACTGACGACAACAATAACATTCTATGCAACAGGTCCTCTTCGTTTCCATTATACTATTCGCTCCATCAGCGTCAAGCAGATCCAGATGGCCCTGCATCACAAAAAAAAAGACAGAGCAGGTGCACCGGATCCATCCGATCACACTTTCTCTCGTCTTTCGTCGCTCGTATAGGCACGGTCAAACGTGATGACCGCAAAACAGTCTGTCCGGTACGCATGGATATGCTCCGTGATCCTCTTCATCAGCTCTTCATCGCCGCACCCGAGGTCAAAGGGAACGACGACATCAAAGATCAGATTGGTATGGGTCGTTCCCGGGACAACGCGGAAATCATGAAAGCTCAGGCGCGGATCCACTTCATCCAGCACCTGCCGCACCAGCTGGCGCAGCTCATTGGTCAGCGCATCATCCACCTTGATCGGATCCATGTGCACGACCGTCTCGATGCCCATCTCCTCCTTGATCTCCTTCTCGATGTTGTCGATCATATCATGGCTTTCAAAGATATCTTTGCGGTAATCCACCTCTACATGAACGCTGACAAACAGACGGTTCGGCCCATAATCGTGTACGATCATATCATGAATGCCCAACACGCCGTCATATTTTCGGATGCGGTCCACGATCTGATCGACCAGCTGCGGGTCCGGCGCCTTTCCCAGCAGGTCATCCAGGGCGCTGCGGATCAGAGAAATACCGGTGTACAGGATAAAACCGGCCACGATGATGCCCATATAGCCATCCAGATTGAAATGCAGGATCGGTGAGAGCAGCGTCGATGCGAATACGGCCGTCGTTCCCAGCGCATCGGATAATGAATCGGCGGCGGTCGCCTCCATCAGCGAAGAATGTACGCGCTTGCCATAAGAACGGTTATACGCAAACATCCACAGTTTTACCAGAATGGAAGCGAACAGAACGATGAGCGCCACCCAGGAAGATACGATCTGCTGCGGATGCAGGATCTTGGAAATGCTCTCCTTGCCCATCTCCACGCCGAGAAACAGGATCAGCACCGCCACCAGCAGCGATGCCAGACATTCATAACGGGCATGGCCAAACGGATGTTTGGCATCCGCCGGACGCGAAGACAGACGGAAGCTGATCAGAGAGATGATCGAACTCCCGGCATCTGAAAGATTGTTGATCGCATCCGCCGTGATGGAAACGCTGTGTGCGAGCGATCCTGCGATAAATTTGAACAGACATAAAAAAAGGTTGCTGATGACACCGACGAATGCCGTCAGATTTCCGATTGCCTTCCGCACTTCTTCCTTCTCCGTATGTTCGTGATCCTTCACAAACAGTCGTACCAACAGATGCATCATATGCCTCTCCCCTTTGCTCGTTTCTATATAATCTATCATATTTCAAAAAAAAACGCAAAATTCCCATCCCGCTGCCCTGCACGCATCCCTTTCCCGGTCATGATCGATGAAACGTGATGTTTTCAAAGAACGATGAAATTCTGCTCATCGAAAGACATACACTGGAAGTGGTGATCGACATGCGTCGTTTGGAACATCTTCTGCTGTTTTCGCTGCTGGCCCTGCTGTTGTTGTTTGGCCGCGATGTCAGCGAGAGCGTGCGGACCTCTCTGCAGATCTGGTGGAACACGCTGCTTCCCGGCATGTTCGTACCGATGATCCTCATCCGCTTCCTGCATGCCCGCCAGGGATTTGATCATCTGTATTCCAACCTCTTCAATCGGCTCTTTCACATGGAGGGCAATGCGTTCGCCTACGTGATGTGTGCGCTCCTGCTGGGGTTTCCCGGCGGTTCGCTGTTTTTGGATGAAGCCGGTGAACAGGGCCGCCTCAACGATACCGGCTGTCAGCGCCTGATCGCCTGCTGCTGTTTTCCCACGCCCGGTTTTGTCATTCTGAGCGTCGGTTCTTCTCTGTATGGTGACAGTGCCATCGGCTGGAAACTGTATCTCTGCGTCATCGCTTCCGGTCTGGTGCTGCTGATGCTGTCGCGGCGACACGTCGTCTGTGCATCGTCGGTCCTGCATACGCCGCCATCTTTTTTCTCTGCACTGACACAGGCGATATGGGACAGTGCTCGCTCCATGCTGCTGATCGGCGTTTATCTGCTGTTGTTTCTGGTGATCGCCTCTCTCATCGAACAGCTGCTGCCCGCCGCATGCACCCTGCCGCTTCAGCTGCTCTTTGAATTCAGCAGCGCGGTATTGCTGTGTGCCAGGCTCAGCTGCACGCTGAAACTTAGGCTGATGCTGACCGCCGCATTGCTTTCCTTTGGCGGTCTCTGTGTGCATCTGCAGATCTTTTCCGCTCTGCGCCACTGCGCGCTCCCCTATGCGTCCTTTTTAAAAGCCCGCATCTTGCAGGCTTTCTTTGCCCTGTGCATCGCCGCGCTCATCTTCTGAACGATCCGCAATGAGCACAAGCAGAAAGCTCAGACACGCGCATCCCACAGAAAAAAAGGAGCCTTTCGGCTCCTTTCGGCTGTTTATGCTTCTACTTCGCTCTTCCACAGCCCATGCAGGTTGCAGTATTCGTATACTTCGACCGTTCCTTTATAGTCACCCAGCGCAAAGACAGCCTTCGGTGCTTCTCCCGGTTTCAGCTCTGCACGCAGGACCTGATTGCCTGCAACGGCCCATACATTGGTGATGTAGTGCTCTGCCAGCATCGGATGCTCCACGCTGCCGACGACCACTTCCAGCTGTCCGTCCTTCACCGCAGCGACCGGCACATGTTTTTCCAGTGCGCCATCGCTCGTATTGGCGGTCAGCTCCACCATCGGCTTTCCACAGCACATGACCGGTACACCTTTATCGATGACCTTTTCAATGATATTTCCACAGATCTCACACTTAAATACTTTCATTTCTCTTACCTCCTGACATTGTCATTTCCTTTACGATGTCAGTATAACACACTCAACGAACCGCGTCATGTCGAATGCTCAGACATTTCTTCATGAAAGATCTCTGTCATGACGGTCTTTGCCGTCAAACCTCCGACGTCCCCAGCCAGCGTCTGCACAGCTGATGAAAGATCCAGCGACACAGGATCCAATCGATCGGCAGCAGGAACAGAAACAGCACGGCCCAGCCGATCCATCCGATGAGGTTGGACAGCTGCAGATCGACCACTCCATAGAAATGCTGACTGATCGATGCCAGGATCGCATGAGCCGCCAGAATAAACAAAAGAAAACACCACCCGGTCACTGCATAAACGACCATCTTTTTCATGAACGCCACCTCTTTTCACCATTATTATATCGAAACAATAACCGGCGGAAAACGTCTTTTCATCGATCGTTTCTCTTTTTGTGCATGCAACGGCTTTTTTTGCAGGATGTTTCGAAGCGGCCGCTCGCTTTGCGACAGCAGCAGTTCAAGATCAAGCCCCGCATCCAAACAGAAAGAAAAGCTGCCGATCCTTACAGCAGCGAGCGGGAACGCCGTTCTCTCATCTGTGCTTCTCTTTTACAGTCTACATACAGTCCTCTGGCGGCAAATGCCATGATGACAGCGACCAGCATCGCAAACGCCTGCATCCCATCACTCCCTTATCTGTCTATATCCTATCATGTTTTTTGTAAATGCCCGGTTAAACACTGTCAAGTTTTGATCAAATGAAAATTGACAGCGGCCGGAGGGCTGCGATAAGATGATAGACACGACAGGAGCGAACACATCCTCATGCAGGCCGTTGAACACACGGACAGCTGCGGAGCTGATCTCTCCTGAAAGAAAAGGAGGAACTGCGTATATGAAACTGTCTGTCTGTGAACAGCAGCTGCACATTTCCATCCAGGAACCGACGGATTGTGACCATGTGCTGGAAGATCTGCATCTGTCGCGCAAGAGCCGTTATCTTCTTTACCAGGAACGACGCATCCTCTGCAACGGACAGGCGGTCACACGATCCATACCACTGGGCAGAGAAGATCAGCTGGTCCTTCTTCCAACGCCGGTGGATGAACCGATTCCTTTGTGGGATCATCCGATCGATATCCTGTATGAGGATGAGGTGCTGCTCATCGTCAACAAAGAGCCGAACATGCTGGTTCACAGCGATGGAAACAATACTTCTCATACTCTTTGTAACTGTGTTGCCGGCTATTATGCCCGAACACATCAGGATCATCTGATCCGTCCGCTGCATCGGCTGGATGTGGAGACCAGCGGCATTCTGCTGTTTTGCAAATGCTCGCTGCTGCAGCCGTTGTTTGATGACCGCATGAAAAACAAACAGATCCGCCGCAGTTATCTGGCCATCGTACAGGGACGTTTCCCCAAACGAGCGCAGCTGTATACCGACCCGATCGGTCGTGACCGTCACGATGCCCGACGCTACATCACCCACCCGAAAGGAAAACCGGCCCAGACCAGCGTATCGCTTGTACATTACGATCCGCAGCATGATCGTTCTCTGATTCGCTGCCGTCTGTTCACCGGACGCACCCATCAGATCCGCGTGCATCTCGCATCTCATGGTTTCCCGCTGCTCAATGACCCTCTCTACGGCAAAAAAAGCAGAGGCAACGGTCGTCTGGCACTGCATTCTGCCAGCGTTTCCCTGCAACATCCGCTGAGCGAGAAACCATTGGTGATCGAATGTCCGCTCCCGCAAGATCTTCGCCTTTTGATCGAATAAAAACGTATCCCCTTTGATGAGATACGTTTTTTTCATGTAAGCGATCATTTTTGTCCATAAAAGATCCGCTCTTCTGCACAGGACCGCCTGCTGCCGCCTTCTGAAGACATCAACCTACTTATTTTCCCTTG
>NBJMR02800__coassemble_1672_pt1 | contig 26389 bp, 16 predicted proteins | sample NBJMR02800__metabat2_low_PE_026 | metagenome-assembled genome bin NBJMR02800
ATCATGGGACTGTTGGCAGAGAAAGAATAAGAGAGAAACAGGAGGAAGGCTGTCCATGCGGGCAGCTTTTCTTTGGAGATGCATCAAGGATGGACAGCGAGAAGGCGGAGCAAAGGACGATCGCTTTCGACAGGAAACGCTGCTGTGTTATAATAGCAGGGAAAGAAGGGATCATATGAACATTCGACGAGCACAGGAAAAGGATCTGCCGCGCATCCATGCGCTGCTGGCACAGGTGGAGGACGTGCACCATCGCGGACGTCCGGATCTGTTCAAGAGCGGTGCGCGCAAATACAGCGATGAGCAGCTGGCGACGATCCTGACCGATGACACACGTCCGGTCTTTGTCGCCTGCGATGAGCAGGATCAGGTGCTGGGGTATGCGTTCTGCATCTTCCAGCAGCACCGGGATGACAACATCCTGACGGACATCCGGACCCTGTACATCGATGATCTGTGTGTGGATGAAGCGCTGCGGGGCGCACACATCGGGAAGCGCCTGTATGCGTTTGTCGTGGATCATGCAAGGGAACAGGGCTGTTACAACGTAACGCTCAATGTGTGGGCATGCAATGAGGCGGCGATGCGCTTTTATGAATCATGCGGGCTGCGACCGCAGAAGATCGGCATGGAGAAGATCCTGGACGAAGGATGATGCGGTTTTCTGTCTGCGCTCTTTTCAAGTGTGCCGCGACATGATAAAATCGGAGAAAGAAAACGGAGGGGATGGAATGGCTTTTTTACCGACGACACGTGAAGAAATGCTGGAACAGGGATTTGAACAGGTGGATTTTGTGTATGTGTGCGGGGATGCGTATGTCGATCATCCTTCCTTTGGCTGTGCCATCATCACACGAACCTTACAGGCGTTCGGTTACAGCTGTGCCATCCTCGCTCAGCCCGACTGGCACAGGGATGAGGAGTTTCTGCAGTTTGGCACTCCGCGGCTGGGCTTTCTGGTCTCTGCCGGCAACATCGACTCCATGGTCAACCACTATTCCGTCAACAAACGCCGCCGGGACAAGGACTCGTACACGGATCGGGGCGAGATGGGAAAGCGTCCGGATCGGGCGACGATCGTCTATACGCAGATCCTGAAGCGGCTCTTTCCGCATGTGCCGATCCTGATCGGCGGCATCGAGGCCAGCCTGCGCCGTCTGGCACACTACGATTACTGGGACGACCAGGTGCGCCGTTCGATCCTGATGGACTCCCAGGCCGATCTGCTGATGTTCGGCATGGGGGAGAATACGATCATCGAGGTGGCCGATGCGCTCAACAGCGGCCTTCCGGTGGAACACATCTGTTACATCCGCGGTACGGCGTGGAAGACAAAAACGATCGACTGGATCGTGGATGACTACATCCTGTTGCCATCCTACGCACAGGTGCGGGACGATCAGCGTGCGTATGCGAAGAGCTTTCTGACGCAGTACGAGAATCAGGATGCCATCAATTCCAGGCTGCTGATCGAACCGTATGACGGCTGGTACGTCGTCTGCAACCAGCCGCCGCTGCCGCTGACCCAGGAACAGATGGACTTTACCTACTCTCTGCCGTATGAGCGAACCTTCCATCCCAAATATACTTATGTACCGGCCATCGAAGAGGTGCAGTTCTCCATCACCGCGAACCGCGGCTGCTTTGGCAGCTGTGCCTTCTGCGCCATCACCTCGCATCAGGGACGCGTGATCTCTTCGCGCAGCACGCAGAGCGTCGTCGAGGAAGCGAAGAAGATCACGGAGATGCCAAACTTCAAAGGGTATATCCATGATGTCGGCGGCCCCAGCGCCAACTTTACCCGGCCGGCCTGCGACAAGCAGCGCACGCACGGGGCCTGTGCGAAGAAACAGTGTCTGTGGCCAAAGCCCTGCCCGAATCTGAAGGTCGATCATCGACCGTATGTGGAGATGCTGGATGCGGTGCGCGCCCTGCCGAAGGTGAAGAAGGTGTTCATCCGTTCCGGCATCCGCTATGACTATCTGATGTACGATGAGGATGAGACGTTCTTCGACCGGCTGATCCGCTACCACATCAGCGGACAGCTGAAGGTGGCGCCGGAACATGTGAGCGCCCGCGTGCTGGACAAGATGGGCAAGCCGCGCAAAGAGCTGTACCTGAAATTTGTCGACAAGTATCATGAGAAGAACGAAGAACTGGGGATGAAGCAGTTTCTGGTGCCGTACCTGATGAGCTCGCATCCGGGCTGTGAGCTGAGCGATGCGATCGAACTGGCGTGCTATCTCAAGAAGATCCATCACACGCCCAAGCAGGTCCAGGACTTCTACCCGACACCGGGCACCCTGGCGACCTGTATGTATCACACCGGGCTCGATCCCCGTACGATGAAGCCGGTCTATGTCGCAAAGACGTATGAGGAGAAGCTGGAACAGCGGGCGCTGATGCAGTTTTCCTATCCGAAGAATTACGCCATCGTCCGCCGGGCGCTGATCAAAGCGCATCGGGAGGATCTGATCGGGAATGGGCCAAAGTGTCTGATCCCGTCCCGTCCGCCAAAGGGCAGTGAGGGCGGCCGTCGATCGGGCGGACAGCGGCGAAGGCCAAACAGCGGAAAACGCACATGACGACGAGAGAGCTCACCCGCATCGCGTTGATGGGGACGATCCTCTACGTGGTCTTTCACGCGTTTTCAGACATCCTGTATCTGGAACTGATCACGTTTACGATCCTTTCCTTTTCACAGGTGTTTTCCCGAAGGGATACGACGATCGCCTGCGTGCTGTTCGCATCGCTGCATATGCTGCTGCACGGGGTGATGATCTGGAACATCGCCTATCTGCTGATCTTTCCCGCATATGGGTTTCTGTTCGCATCGCTGAAGCGTGTGCGGAAGGGGCGGACGATCGCGCTGGCACTGACTGCCGGCATCGGTTCGTTTCTGATCGGTCAGCTGGTGGATCTGCCCTTCATCCTGTTCAGCAGCACGATCACTGCGCTGTATCTGCTCATGGGCCTGAAGACATCGCTCATACAGGGCTGCCTGACCTTTCTGGCAACACTGTTTCTCTATGAGCCGGTACATCGGGTGCTGTTGCGGTTGAAGGACAAATGATGCAGCCAAACACAGGAGGAATGAATGATGAAAAAGAAATGGATCGCGGCAGGGATCGCCGTAGCGATCATCGCTGTCGTACTGGGCGCCAGCTGGTGGCTTTCCAGAGGAGAAGGAACGACCGGTGCGAAAGAGATCGAGATCATCGTCGTCGATCGCAGCGGCGCACAGGAAGAGGAAGTGCTGCGAACCAGCGTACATACCGATGCCCAGACCCTGACACAGCTGTTAGAAGAACAGGAAGAGCTGCAGGCGGAGATCGAACAGAGCACCTATGGTTCTCTGCTCACCAGCATCGGCGGACTGGATCAAGATATGGAAAACGGGCCGTGGCTGGTATTTGAATCCGAAAACAATCCGTCCTGCAAAGATGCGGGCGGCATGTGTCCGGCCATGGATGAGGTCCGCATCGCAGATGGAGACCGTTTTACATTTGCGCTGATCGCCGGTTTTTAGGCACGGCTTCTTCTGTGGAGGACAGAGGGGCGATGCCGGAAAGCCGATGGGTCATATAGAGAATAGGACAGAAACAGCGGCATTCTTCGTTCATTGAACGGGAACGCCGCTGTTTGTCTTTAAAAGCGGGATATTACCGGCATTTTACATCATTCACCCAAATTTTAATTCCGGCTGACATTGCGTACGATCCCTCCGATAAGTTTAAAGATCATTTTACCTTCCGTTTACCTCGCTGTTTTTCCATCCTGTTATAATGGCCTCGGTAACAGGAGGGAACCTATGAAGAATCGAAGAGCCAAAAAGATAGTAACAGCCGGGATGGGCGTGCTCATGGCAGCATCGTCCGTCAATGCCGGATCTTTGCAGATCGTTTCCGCACAGGAAAATGTCGTACAGCAGAGCACCTCGGTCATCAGCCCGCTGATGATCAGCGAACTGGTCGCCGATACGCATCAGAGCGATCAGACGACTGCCAGCGGTACCGATGCATTTGAATACATCGAGATCTATAATACGAGCGATCAGCCCGTTTCCATGGATGACTACCGCATCCGCAACGTCAACGGATCGACGCTGACGGACTGGGAGATCCCGCAGGGGACGATCATCCGGCCCAATGAGGCGATCGTCGTCTGGGTGCAGAATGCAGAAAGCGTAAAGAGCGATGAAGAGACCTTCCGCGCATACTATGGGATCGAAGATCCGGATGTGCGGATCATCAAGACGCTGGAACAGGTCAACGGTTTCAGCAACTCCGGTGAGCGCTCGATGCAGATCGTCGTAAAGAACACCGGACAGATCGTCAATGCGATCACCTACAACGACGGTACGGAAAAAGCGCAGACGAAGAAGGGGATCCGCTTTGCCTATCAGAGCGCACAGGTGCAGGAACAGACACTGGCGTACGATGGAACGCCGACGCCGGGCGTGCTGGAGGCGGATCAGCAGCTGGATGGAACCTACACCATTCCGGGTGCAGGAGATGCGAGCATCCAGGCAGTGAGCAGCGATCGGATCACGGCCGGAGAGTCATTGGTGATCAGCGCACAGTGGGAGCTGGACAGCGTCGTAACGAATGCGTATGTGCAGAGCGCAGATGCGTCGAAGACGTATGCGATGACCTATGCGGACGGCATCTTCACGGCGGTGATCCCGGCGGCCGATCTGCTGGATACCGAGACATTTGCATATACGGTACACATGAGCGACGGCGTCAATCAGCTGTGCAGCGAGACAAACAGCGTACTCATCGATGCCGGCGATACGACGATCGCTTATGCGTCGCCGCTGCTGTTGACGGAAGTCGTGCCGAATACGGACAATGTCGGCGGATCCGATGCCTACGAATATTTTGAGATCTACAACGTCAGTGACTTTGACATCGACCTTTCCGATTATCACTTCCTGTATGACAATGGAAGCACGGTCGCTGAATGGCAGCTGGAGGATGCGATCACGCTGAAGGCGAAGGAAACGCTGACGGTGTGGGTGCGCAATGATGCGGTCGTTGAGGCCGGACTGACAGCGGAGGACTTCAACACGCATTATGGCAGCTCGCTCACTGAGGGCGAACAGCTGACGAGCGTGCGCAGCGACGGCTTTTCCAACAGCGGAACGCGGACGATGCAGATCGTTTCACCGGTCGGACGTGTGCTCAATACGCTGCGCTATACGGCCGGGGACAGCAGCGATGGTTCCATCGGGGTCGATGAGGCCATCCAGATGGATTATCTGACAGCGGAAGGCACGCTGCGTTATGATGCACAGCCAAGCGTTCATCAGATCGAAGAGGGACAGGTGCCGTATGCCTATGATGCTCCGGCGATGGTGGAAGACCCGCAGGTAACCGTCAGTGCACCGAGCGTCATGAGCGCACAGGACCGCTTTGATGTTCAGGTCGAGAGCAGTGATCTGGAACGTGTCCTGTCAGCCGATCTGCAGGTCTATGACGGAGCGACGCTGATCACCAGCCTGCCGATGACCGATGCGGACGGTGTGCTGCAGGCAACGATCGACTATGATACGGTGAAGGACCTGGATGCGTTTACCTATGTGGTCACGCTGTCCAACGGCGTGCAGGAAGCATCCTGTACTTCTGCCGGCATTCCGGTGGAAAATACGGCGGTGGATACCACCGGTGCACCGGCGCTGGTCGTCACAGAGATCATCCCGGATACCTCAAATACCAACGGTGCCGACGCATATGAGTATATTGAGATCTACAACAATTCCGATCAGGACATCGATCTCAAGGATTATAAGCTGTATTACAATTATCCGGACAGCGGCAGTGACAGCGTATGGTGGGAAAGCGATGAGAGCCGGATCCTGCCGGCGCATGAAACACTGGTATTCTGGATCAAGAACGGCGGGGATGATGTTCTCATCAATGGCGTCTGGAAATGACGCTGGCGGACTTCAATCAGAAGTGGGGCACACAGCTGACATCGGATCAGGTCATCGAGATCGAATGCGGCGGCATGGCCAACTCCGGTGCCCGCGGCGTCAAGATCGCCAGCAACGTCAAAGATGTCATCGATGTGGTGACCTACAACATGAATGGGGCCGACAATACGACGGCCGACCGCTCGATCAGCTTCCAGAACCGCTATGCGAACGGTGCGTTCGGTTCGGTCCTGGTCGAGGACGCCGACACTCCGACACCGGGAACGGTCACGGAAGCACAGCGTCCGGTGTATGAGGCGACACTGCCGCAGAAGGAAGACGTAGAGGCGCCGATCATCGAGGATCTGAGCCCGTCCACATTTAACGATGACGAAGAACTGCGGCTGTCTCTGCGCGCACAGAGCGAACAGACGACGATCAAGACCGTCCGTCTCTACATCAAAGACAACTTGTCGCAGGACTATATGGTCTACAATCTGCTGCGAAACGACGGGGATGTGTTCAGCTATACGCTGCCGGCGGTAGATCTGTTCGGCAAGTCGAGCTACACTTACTACTTTGAGGTCAGTGACGGCTACCAGAGCGTACAGAGCGATGTCCGCTCGATCGATAACGAAGAGACGATCGCGGTGGGCGACGGCCTCAACATTGCGGAAGGCGCACTGCTCAGCGGCATCCACCAGATCATCGGTACCGGTGCGGACCTGCAGATCGACGGTCAGTCGGTCGAGACGAACACGTCGATCCAGAACAGCGCAAAGATCGCGTTTGACGCTTCCCAGACCGATGTCTTCTTCAAAAATGCGGTCGCGATCGGTGATGAAGCGCTCGGTGTCTTCAACGAGGGAACCTACGATACTTGGACGACCTATGCCTACGATGTCGATGCCGCTTACTTCGATGCGGACAGCAAAAAGATCACGATCGCCTTCCATGCCGGAAACAAGGCCAACGCTCTGGAACATGACATCGAGAACAACGATGACTTTGTCCTGAAGAACATCCGTCTGCTGTTGCCGGACGGCACGACGCTGCGCCCGCAGAGCTATGCCGGGGTCAACGGCATCGGTGCGATCGAACACACATCGGACAACTGGCACCCGCAGGATCCGCAGGCATTGCGTACCTATGGCGCAGAGGATGAGATCAGCATGGGCGATGGCACGACGAAGATCGAGATCCTGTATGTGACCTTTGCCGTACCGGAAACGTCCTTCAACGGAAAGAGCTATCTGCTGGATACGACGACGCTGAGCGATGGTACCCATACGATCTCCAGCGGTACTGCCAGCGTACAGGTGACCGTCGACAATACGGCACCGGAGATCGAGACGAACCTCACGGACGGCACGATGGTCCGAAACGAAACGATCCGCGCTTCTGCGCAGGATGCGATCAGCGGCGAAATGGCGGTAACGGCAATGCTGGATGGGGAAGCGATCACGCTGCCATACACCTTTGATTCCACGACCCTGAGTGCCGGTACCCATACGCTGACCCTGAGCGCTGCCGATACGGCCGGCAATCTGGCGACAAAGACGGTGACCTTCACGACACCGCAGGAAAATGCCGTCATCTCTGATCTGACGCCGGGCAGCGGATCCATCATCAACGGGGACCCGACCCTTTCCGCCTTCGTTACTGACCCGACCAACGATCGGATGGAGGTCTCCTTCAAGCTGGGCGAACACTATTCCTTAGGGGATGCGAACATCACGAGCGAAAGCGGCATCGCCCAGAACAACGGCAGCACCGAGGGCAGCTTCACCGCTGACAGCGGCGATGGCTTCCCATATGAAGTGTTCGATATCGATCTGTCCGCATCACAGCTGCAGGCAGGACGCATGAAGGTGCGCTGGAGCGGTGTGACCAACAATGACAAGACGTTCCTGTACGCCTACAACCGGACAAACGGCACATGGGATCGCCTGGAAAGTGAAGCCGTGAACGAAAACGGCGAGCTGACGCTGACGGCCGATCTGACGCTGGAGGACTATGTGCAGGATCAGCAGGTGCGCATCATGGTACAAAACGGAGAAGGCTACACACCGCCGCAGTACAGCGCGGGAGAAGCCGGTGCCGATGCGACCTACAACGAGAACGATACACCGCGTGACGATTACGATTTCACCTTTGTCATCGAAAGCGATACCCAATACTACAATGAGGACTATGACGGCAATCCGAGTCAGGATGTCGACGGGCAGTACCAGTATCAGCTGGATATCCACAACTGGGTGCTTAACAACCGGGAGCGCATGAACATTCAGTACATGTTCCATGACGGTGACATCATCGATGATGAGCCGCTGATCCCGGAATGGGAGAATGCGGATCGTGCCTACCAGATGCTGGATGATGCAGATCTTCCATACGGCGTGCTGGCCGGCAACCACGATGTCGGACATCTCAGCGGCGATTATACCAATTATTCCAAGTATTTCGGCGAGAGCCGCTACCAGGGAAATCCATGGTACGGCGGCAGCTATAAAGACAACCGCGGTCATTATGATCTGATCACGGTGGATGGTATCGACTTCATCATGATCTACATGGGCTGGGGCATCGGTGATGAGGAGATCGCCTGGATGAACGAAGTGCTGGCACAGTACCCGGAGCGAAAGGCCATCCTGAACTTCCATGAATATCTGCTGGCCAGCGGCGGTCTGGGCGAGGAACCACAGCGCATCTACGATGAGGTCGTCGCCACGAATCCAAATGTATGCATGGTGTTCTCCGGTCATTATCACAATGCGCAGACCCGTGTGGACAGCTTTGATGACGATGGGGACGGTGTGGCGGAGCGCAATGTCTACCAGATGCTGTTTGATTATCAGGGACTGGCACAGGGCGGCATGGGCTACATCCGACTGCTGCATTTCGACATGGACAACGAACAGATCATCTTCCGCACGTATTCACCTTCTCTGGATGATTACGATGCCAAGGATGAAGAGAACATCGGCGATGTCGACGGCATCAACGGCGAGGAGACCTTTACCGTTTCCTTTGCGGATCTCGGCATCACGTCCAAGCAAAAGCAGCTGACGACGTCTTCTCTGGATGTCGACCTTTACAGCGAGGAGTCTCTGGCGACCATCGAGGATGTACGAAGCGGCACAAAGGTCGAATATACGCTGGAACATGCGGTCAACGGCACCTTTGGCTGGTATGTGGAAGTCCGGGATGCGAACGGCGGCTATGCGAAGAGCGATGTGCAGTATGTGACGGTACAGAAAGACGTGACACTGCCGACGCTGATCTTGCCGGGTGACAACACGCTGCAGCTCAACGACGCCTTCGATGCGATGGCCGGTGTCCGCGCAACGGATTATACCGGAGCGGATATCACCGATCGTGTACAGGTGAGCGGCAGTGTCGATACCACCAAGGCCGGCACATATGTTCTGACCTATACGGTCACGGATGCCTATGGCAACCAGGTGAGCAGCCAGCGGGTGATCACGGTCGAAGATGCACAGGAAAACGATCCTTCTCAGGGAGGTGAGACGGAGCCGACCCGTCCAGGCAGCGGAGAAACAAACGACACGCCGTCTGCATCGCAGGACGATGCACAGCAGACAGGATCTGATGCATCGAGTGCGGATACCGCGACCGTGCAGAACGATGCGACCGTCTATGCCGGCACGGGCATCCTGGCGGCGATCGCTGCGGCCTTCGTCCTTCTGCGAAAGAAGATGGGGCGTGCCGAAAGACACTGATCGATGCATCTGTTCGACGACTCTACAAGAAGGTTTTGATTAACAGAAAAAGCAGGAAAGAACATAAGGAATCTTTTCCTGCTTTTTGTTTTCTTGCGGGATGGTGAAAGATACAGGTTCGGATGATCGAACAGGATGAAAATTCTTTGTATCCGAACGGACCGATCAAAAAAAGGCGATCTCCGGTTTTTGTCAATGAAGGCATTGGTGAAAAGCACCGTTTCTGTGACAGGAACGGTGCGGATAAATTGGATGGATTCAGATCGATGCGTTGATGATCGCCCGTGACAGCAGCGGGACGATCTGATTTTTTCTGGAGAGGATGTCCTCCTGGAAGCTGTGTTCCCCGTTTTCGTTCGGGAAGGCTTCGGTGACGATCTCCTGCAGACGTCCGCTGGCGTAGAAGATCGAGCCGTTTTCCACGATGCTGGTAAAGGCGACGACGAACAGGTCCAGGCCTTGCTGGAGGGTAAACTGTTCCATCTCGCTTCGCAGGTCGGCCTCGATGCTGCGCACCTCGTCGACGGCAGCGATGATCACTTGGGCGATCATGACTTTCTTGTTGTCGATCTGGAAGGTCTTGACGTCCTGGGAGATCAGATCATGCACGCTCTTGTGTGAGATGTTGGAGCTGACCTTGAACATTTCCATCGCGAAGGTGTCGATGTCCAGTCCGGCGATGGTCGCCAGGGTCCTGGCCAGGCCGATGTCTTTTCCGGTCGTCGTCGGCGATCGGAATTTCAATGTGTCGGACAAGATCGCGCCCAACAGCAGTCCGGCCAGATTCTTCGGGATCTCCATCTGGTTTTCCATATAGATGGAAGTGATGATCGAAGCGGTGGATCCGATGATCTCATTGCGGAAATTGATCGGGCGGCTGGTGGCGATGTCACAGATGCGGTGGTGATCGATGATCTCCAGCAGATCGGCGCTTTCCACGCTCTTGACGGACTGGGCATATTCGTTGTGATCGACCAGGATCACCTGCTTGTTGTGATAATCCAGGATGTGATAACGGGACAGATAGCCCTTGAGATAATTGTTGTTGTCGATGACCGGGTAGCTGCGATAACGGCTCTTGAGCATCTTCTTTCCGACATCCTCCGCAAATTCATCGATATTGAAGCTGACCAGAGAGCGGATCATGATCAGACGGACCGGCGGAGCGAAGTACAGGTAACGGGAGGTGTTCATCGTTCCATGTCCGGAGATGATGATCGGACAGTGGTGGGCTTTGGCCAGTTCGAGGACCTCCTCGTGGATCGTATCGGTCCATACGACGATGAGCACGCCGGCACCTTTGCGGATGGCCGCTTTCTGTGCTTCCTTGTCATTTCCCAGCAAGACGAGACGGTCCTTGATGTCATAGTTGGCCAAGCCGGTCTCGGTCATGGCGATGATGCTGACCTTGCCGTTGAAATGATAGTCGTCATCCATGTAGACGAGCCGGCCGCTGAGGGTCCTGGCAATGTTGTCTAACGGGGTCTCCTTCAGCAGCTGGATGCTGGCAGCGGTATCGCCCAGACCGATGGAGGCGAGGTCGCTGCGGGTGACCATGCCCATCAGCTGGCCCTTCTCATTGACGACGCCGTAGGACTGCTTGTTGTGCTTCTGCATGAGCTGCAGCGTTTCATAGATCGTCGTGTCCGGGGTGATGGTGAGGGGAGGGTCCATCTCGATCTCGCGGATGGTTGCGCGGGCATCTTCAAACAGCATCGGCGCTTCAAAGCCGAATCGTTCCAGCAGCCATTTTGTCTCGGCGTTGATCTTGCCCAGACGGCAGGGAACTGCGTCCATGCCTTTGCGCTGCAACAGCAGGGCATAGGCGATCGCAGATACGATGGAGTCGGTGTCCGGATGGCGATGTCCCGTAATATACACAGTTCTTTGACTTTCCATTGGTTCCTCCTGGGAAGAGGTTACATCCGTCCCTCTTTCGATAATTTTAATCTATCATGATTTGTTTTTCTTTTCAAGCCGCAGCCATCGCGAAACGATGGCACGATCCTGTGGCAGGAAGTGATACATAGATCTTACGAAGAAAATCCATACTAGAGGATGAATGGAATGCGCGGGAGGGCGGTCATGAAAAAACGGATCCTGATCATCGCAAATGCGTACAGCTTTTTATATAAATTTGAGAGAGAAAATGTGGCGCTGCTGCAGCGGATGGGGTATGAGGTGCATTATGCGGCCAATCTGAAGGAACAGTGCTATGAGGAACAAAAGCGCATCGTAGAGAGGCTGGGTGTCTGTCTGCATCATCTTCCCCTGGCGCGTTCTCCATATCTCTACCGTCAGAACAAAGAAGCGTTCGATGTGCTGCTTTCGCTCATCCGGTGTCATTCGATCGAGGTCCTCCACTGTCATACGCCGGTGGCTGCCGTACTGGCACGTCTGGCATCCCGCTTTGTGAAGCGTCCGCTCTACATTATTTATACGGCACATGGCTTTCATTTTTACCGGGGCGCGCCGCTGCTCAACAATACGCTCTATTATCTGGTGGAACGTCAGCTGGCAAAAGAGACCGATGTGCTGATCACGATCAATGAGGAGGATCATGCGCAGGCGAAGAAGCTGCGGCTGAAGCCGGGCGGCCGTGTCTATCTGATTCCCGGGGTGGGATTAGACATCGCCCGCTTTCATCCGCTTTCGCCGATCACGATCCTGCGGCAGCGTCAGTCGATGGGCTTTCTGAGCGAGGATTTTGTCGCCGTCAGCGTCGGGGAGCTCAACGGCAACAAAAATCAGGAGGCGCTGCTGGATGTGTTTGTGAAGCTGCGGGCCATGGGGGCATGCATGGCGCATATGCACTGCCTGATCCTGGGGGATGGCGTGTATGAGGCACGTCTGCGCCGCCAGATCCGGGAGCGTGCGCTGCAGGACAGCGTCCATCTGCTGGGACATGTGCACGACGTGCGGATGATCCTCGGCAGCAGCGATGTCTTTTTGTTTCCCAGCAAGCGGGAAGGGCTGGGCATGGCGGCGCTGGAGGCACTGTCGATGGGGATCCCGGTGATCGCCGCGGACAACCGGGGAACCCGGGAGTACATGCAGGATGGGGAGAATGGGTTCGTCTGTGAACCGGAGGTGCTCCCTGTGCAGATGGCGCAGGGGATCTTGCGGCTGCAGCGGATGCGCCTGCTGGAGAAAGAGCGGCTGCGGCAGCGCTGCATGCTGTCGGTACGCATGTATGAGAAACGCTATCCGCGGCGGATCATGCAGGAGATCTACACACGGATGGATGCGCAGGTGTATGGCTCATGAAGGAAACCGCAACGGATCTGGTCAGTGTGATCATGGGCGTCTATGCCCCGAAGGAGAGGACGATCCTGTTTGCGGCCATCGCTTCGCTGTGTGCTTCCAGCTGGACGAACTGGGAACTGGTGCTGGTGGACGATGGCACGGAAGGGGAAGGGCGAAGATGGATCGAGGAAGCCGCCAAGATGGATACGCGCATCCGTCTGTTTCGTCATCCGCACAATCAGGGGCTGGCTGCTGCGCTGAATACGGCGATCGCGCACAGCCGGGGATCCTGGATCGCCCGCATGGATGGCGATGACCGCACACATCCGTGCCGTCTGGAGGTGATGGTGCGCTACCTGCAGACACATCCCTTTGTGGACTGGGTCGGCTGTGCCTGTGATCTGATCGATGCACAGGGGGTCTGGGGCGGCATCCGACCACCCTTTGAGCCATCGATCGAGGATTATCTGTCACATTCGCCGTTCATCCATCCTTCTGTGATGTTTCGAGGAGAGGTGCTGCGGCAGACCGGCGGTTATGCGCAGCGAGCCGGTCATTATCGCTGTGAGGATTATGAGCTGTTTTTGCGCCTGTTTGCGAGCGGGCATCGTGGCCGCAATCTGCCCGGGCGGCTGTATCAATATCGGGAGGAAAGGGACAGCTATCAGCGTCGTACGCTTTCGGCGGCACTTTGTGAGGCCCGGGTGCGCAGGGAAGGGGTCCGAAGGCTGGACATCCACGGAGTGCGTGCCTGGCGGTGCATCGCCAAGCCGCTGGCGGTCGCACTGGTGCCGGATGGTTTGCATGCGCGCATCAAGCGGCGATGGTACGCATACAACCGGTTTCAGACATACTGGGAGAGAGCCGGGGAACTGCGGCCGTTCCATGTCAGCGGGGATGCGCTGACCCAGTGTGCGGCGCATGTGGTAGCACCCGTCGTCACGGCGTATGTGGCGTGGGTGCTGCGGCAGGCCCTTCATCACGGGCATACCCGTCTGTATTTCTGTGCCCGGGATGGCTGGCTGCCTTATCACTGTGCCTGTCTGCTCATCAAACGCTGGCAGCTGCCGGTCGAATGCCGCTATCTGTATGTCTCCCGTGCTGCGCTGCGGCAGCCCTGTTACCACATGGATGTGGACCGTGCGCTGGAGTGGATCTGCCGGGATGCGATGCAGGTGACGCTGGCGGTGCTGTTTGTGCGCAGCGGGATCCCGCGCTCGAAATGGCAGAGGCTGATCACGGAGCTGGCACTGCCGTATGGGATGGAGGAACCGCTGTCGCGTGCACAGCTGCGGACGGTGCGGCGGGCATTTTCCCGCTGTGTCAGTGTTCGCGAAGAACTGCGGCGCGCATCCCTTGCCCGCTATGCGCAGACAAAGGCGTATCTGCGCCAGGAAGGGCTGATGGATGGCGCGGACTGGGCGATCGTGGACAGCGGCTGGAATGGTTCACTGGCCCTCGCTTTGTCGCTCGTGCTGAGTGATGGGACGGATGAAAGGGGCGTACATGGTTATTATCTCGGTCTGTTTGATCTTCCCCACGGGGCCGATCCTTCGCTTGCACATCCGTATCTGTTTTCCCCAAAGGATCATCTGCTGAGCAAAAGCGGGTTTTGTGTGGCGCTGTGGGAGGTGCTGTGCAGTGCGCCGCATGGGATGACGCTCGGGTATCAGAAGGTGCAGGGACGCATGGAACCGATCCTGGAAAAGAAAGGAAACAGGGAGGGGGCGTGGATGGCCGTGATGCGGCAGGCAACGGAGGTGCAGGCGATGCAGATCAGCGCTGGGCAGGCGACGTTTCTGTCGCTGGATCATGAAGCGATCGCCGCCTGTGCCCGACGTACGCTGTGCGCACTGATGAGTTTTCCCACACGAAGGGAAAGCGAAGCGCTGGGCGCCCTGGTGTTCTGTGATGAGATCGTTACGCATCATCTGCGCCCGCTCGTCGTGCCCGCTACCCGCTCACAGCTGCGCCGGCAGCTGCCTTTGAGCAGAGGGCTGTATCGTTCCCCATTGCCGCCTGCCGTACAGAGCGCCTGGTTTGGCGCTGCGGCGGCACAGCGGGGGAAAGCGGTACGGCTCTGGCAGCTTCGCTGGCTGTTTCAGCGGCTCATCTGGATGACACTCATGTACTGGAGGTGGAAACATGCATCAAAACAATGATCGTCGACAACAGTGGTTCATCCTGCAGGAACTGGTCGTTCGCGAACTCAAACGGCGCTATGCCCGTTCTTATCTGGGCGTGCTGTGGAGCGTGCTGCATCCGCTGCTGTCGATGATGATCCTCTCGTTCATCTTTTCCAGCATGTTTCAGCGCTCCATCGAAAACTATCCGATCTACTATCTCAGCGGGTATCTGATCTGGCAGACGTTTTCTGTGGCGACCACGCATGCACTGAGCGCGCTGACAGACAATCGCGCCCTGCTGCTGAAGGCTCGGCTGTCGCCTTCGCTGCTGGTGACGGCCCGTGTCGCTACCGCGTTTGTCAATCTGGGCTATTCGCTCATCGCCTATGTGGTGATGCTGGCGGTGTTTGGTGTCGGCGTGCATGTGCGCATGCTCACGGCCTTCTTCCTGTTTGCCCTGCTGTTTCTGTTCACGCTGGGGATCTCTTATCTGCTGTCGTGTGTCTATGTGTTTTTTGGTGACATCAAGCATCTGTACGCGGTCTTTCTCACGCTGTGGATGTATTGCAGCGCCATCTTTTACCCGGCATCGCAGCTGGAAGGCCTCATCCGCACCGTCGTCCACATCAATCCGCTGTTTTGTTTCATCGATGCATTGCGCGGCATCGTCTTATCGGGACAGCTGCCGGATGCAGGGGCGTTTGGCGTGCTCGTGCTCTGGAGCGTCGGGGCGCTGATCGTGGGGAAATGGGTGTTTCAGCGTTCGCACAGGGAAATCGTTTTGCGTCTGTGAGGAGGTCGGCATGGAGGAAGTGATGATACAGGCAGCGCATGTCTCGATGCGCTTTTACCGGGAGCTCAATGAGGCGAACAGCGTCAAAGAGCGGCTGGTGCGGATGTGGAAGGGAGAACGGCAGGTCGTGGAGGTGAAGGCGCTGAATGATGTCAGCTTCACCATCGGCAAGGGAGAGATCGTCGGCATCATCGGCGTCAACGGATCCGGCAAGAGCACGCTGCTCAAGCTCATCGCCGGGGTGCTGCCGCCCACACAGGGGCACCTGCTGGTCGATCATGACAAGGTGCAGCTGCTGACGCTGGGCACCGGGTTTGACCATGAGCTGACCGGGCGGGAAAACATTTACCTCAACGGGGCGATCAGCGGCTATTCTCGCTCGTTCCTCGATGCACACGTCGATGCGATCCTGTCTTTTGCCCAACTGCAGGAGGCGGCGGATGCCAAGGTGTGCACGTATTCCTCCGGCATGGTATCCCGTCTGGCATTTGCGATCGCCACGGCAGGCCGTGCGGCAGAGATCCTGATCCTCGATGAGGTGCTCAGCGTCGGTGATCTGTTTTTCCGCAGAAAAAGCGAAGCGCGCATCCGTGAGATGATCCGCAGCGGTTCGACGGTGCTCATCGTCTCGCATGCGCCTGCGGTGATCCGTTCCCTGTGTACGCGGGTGCTGTGGCTCAGACAGGGGGAACTGATCATGGACGGTCCCCCGGATCAGGTCTGTACGGCCTATGAACGCATCGGAAAGGAGATGAGCGGATGAAGGGACTGCTGCGAAGGAAGCTGGAGAGCGATCCGATCCGTGCACAGAGCTATGCGCGGCATCGCCTGCATCACGGACGGGCGTTCGCACTGTATCACGCGCTGAAAGACAGGGACGGTGCGAAATTGCTTCATCCTGACCGCCACCGGACGGTCGTCTTCGGCAGTGAGTCTGCCTTAAAGCGGCGCCCTTCCCCGACACAGGCGGCGAAGATGCTGGCGGATCATGACGTCATCAGTTTCGATGTCTTTGATACGCTGCTGTTTCGCTGTGTGGATGATCCGACGACGCTCTTTCACATCGTCGGAGCACAGCTGAACGTGCTGGATTTTCCTGCGCTGCGCATCGCGGCCGAACGGGAAGCCCGCCGCGGTGTGCCCCATGGTGAGGTGAACCTGGAACAGATCTACGCACAGCTGGCCCTCTGGGGGATCGATGCACAACGCGGCATGCGTCTGGAGTGGGAGCTGGAATGTGCGTGCTGTCATGCCAATCCGTATCTGCTGGACATCGTGCGCATGCTGGCGGCACAGGGAAAGCGGCTGATCGCGGTATCGGACATGTATCTGTCCGCAAAACAGGTCGCGCATCTGCTGGAGAAAAGCGGATATCCGCCCTTTGCGCAGGTCTTTGTCTCCTGTGAACATGGGGCGAACAAAGCAGGCGGCGAGCTGTTTGCGATCGTCCGCCGTCAGTGTGGGGAAGCGCACAGCTATGTGCACATCGGCGATCATCCCCACAGCGATCACATCTCTCCGCGCCGTCATGGCTTTTCTATCTTGCGGTATGCCAATGTACACACGCTGGGCGATCCGCATCGAGCGCACGATCTGTCCGTTGTGACCGGCAGCATCTACCGGGGCCTGGTCAACGCGAAGCTGCATGGCAGCGATGAGCGTTTCTCCATGGCGTTTGAGCTGGGCTATGTGTATGGCTCGCTGTTAGCGATCGGCTATTGTCAGTATCTGCAGGAACAGCGCCGGCGGCTGGGGCTGGATCAGCTGCTGTTTCTGGCAAGGGACGGCGACATCCTGCGTCAGGTCTATGCACTTTTGTATCCGCAGGAACGCGCGGACCTCATCTATGTGCCATGGTCGCGTTCGGCTGGCATCCAGCTGTTGGCCGAAGCGTGGAAGCCGGATTACTTCCGCCGCTTTCTCACGCACAAGTGCAATCAGGGGCTGACGCTGACACAGGTGTTTTCGGCGATGGGGCTGGAAGGGCTGCTGCCGCTGTTGAATCAGGAGCGTTCCCTGGATTGCGGCAGCGAGCTGACCGCGCATGAGGAAATACAGGTCCGCTCCTTTCTGCTGGATCATTTCGATCAGATCCTGCAGTGCTATGAGCGACAGCGCGCCGGTGCCAGACATCTGCTGGAGCCGTGGCTGTCATCGCCGGGAAGGGTCGGTGTCGTCGACATCGGCTGGACGGGAAGCGCTGCGATCGCCCTGCGGGCGCTTGGAGAACAATGGGGCTGGCAGAAGGAGATCATCGGCTTTCTCGTCGGCAGCGATGCCCTGCAGGACCATTTGCAGGGCGGCCGTACCAGCGGTGCCCATGCGCTGGGCATCCTGCACAGCTATGTGTTTTCTTCCGCGCAGAATCGCGCACTGTGGAAGCAGCATGATCCCGCATCCGGACACAATGTGCTGGCAGAACTGCTGTTTGCCTCGCCCGCTCCATCGCTGAAATGCTTTTCACAGACGGCAGAGGGTGCGACACAGCTGTGCTGGAAGCCAAAGGAGAAGCACAGTGAACGCTATGCGCAGATCCAGCAGGGCATCCTCAGCTTTACGAAGGACTATCTGCGGCTGGTGCCGGAGGTGCTGCGGCAGCGACGCATCCAGGGCGATGATGCCTATGCGCCGCTGTGTCTGCTCATGGATGCATGCAACCGCCCTTATCTGGAGGAAGTCCTCTCCTGGATGAAGGACAACCATGTCTGATCACGCTCCCGCTACCGAAGCACGCCTGCAGCCGGCGGATGGGAAAATGGCTGCTGGAAAGGAAATGTATGGCCGATCTGCCACTTGATGTGCGGATCTGCCATACCAGGATCACTATGGGATGGAAACAGAAGATCTATGATCGGCTCGTGCGCAGCGATCCCCGCATCCGGCGGGAATATGAACGCTACGTCATGGAGCATCTGGAAGAACACCGAACACATCGCTGGCGGCACTGGCGGCTGTTGCTGGCGCTGCACTGGCATTACCACATCCGAAAGCGGACATCACCGTATCTGCCGCAGCCGGCAAACAAGCCGCAGAAGCCTCTGGTGAAGAAAGCGGTGGGAAATCAAGAAAAAGCAGGGAAGGCGAAAGCTGCGGCACCGGCGCTTCTCTATCCGCAAAGCCATGCGGCCCGCCGTCTTTCCCCACAGGCATTTGCCCGACAGCTCGCCCGTTACGACGTCATCTCCTTCGACCTGTTCGATACGCTCGTCTTTCGCAGCACGGCCTCACCGCTGGATGTGTTCTGGCTGGTCGGGGAGGAACTCTACATCTCCAACTACCGAAAGATCCGCCATGACATCGAAGTGGAATGTCGCCAGCACAGCGAAACGGGAGAGGTGAGCATCGAGGACATCTATCGGGTGATCGAAGAACGGTTTGGTGTCGAACTGTCGGCAGGCGTTCAGTGTGAACTGGAGATGGAATACCGGGTCTGCTTTGCCAATCCGTATATGAAGGCCGTCGTCGAAGCGCTGACACAGATGGGCAGGCGCATGATCGTCACCAGCAACATGTATCTGCATCGCGATCAGCTGCAGGAGCTGCTGAAGCGCTGCGGCTATGCGCTGGATGAGATCTATGTCTCCTGTGATATGGGCTGCAGCAAGCGTCACGGCCAGCTGCAGCGCAAGGTCAATGCCCTGCTGGGTCATCAGCGGGTCGTGCATGTCGGCGATCACTATCGGATGGATGTCGAAGGCAGCCGCATGGCCGGCTGGAGCGCATACTACTATCCAAACGTCAATGAGCTGGGAAAACCGTACCTGCCAAAGGAGATGAGCGTCCTGTGCGGCAGCGTCTATGCGGCATTGGTGAATACGACCCTGATGAACGGTCTGCCGCAGGACCCGTATTATGAATACGGGTATGCCTATGTCGGCTATCTGGTCGTCGGCTTCCTGCAGTGGATCGACCGTCTGGTCCGCACGGAATCGATCGACAAGCTGCTGTTTGTCGCAAGGGACATGGATGTCGTCTATCGTGCCTATCAGCTGTATGCGCCCAGCGTTCCCTCTGCCTATGTCAAGGCTTCCCGGACTTCTTCGATCCATCTTTCCTTTGAACGGCACATCGATCATTTCTTCGACTGGCACATCCGCCGCCGCATCTCGAGCGTATCGACGCTGGCAGAGGTGCTGGAAGAGCTGGAGCTGAACGATCTGCTTCCGTATCTGGCTGATTTTGGTCTGTCCCAACAGGAGGTGCTGACCAGGGAGAACGCCGGTACGCTCAAGCAGGTGCTGTATGCGCATCGGGATCAGATCCTTGCGGATTATGCAGTGGAGATGGAAGCGGCGAAACGCTATTATGGTGAACAGATCGGGGATGCGAAGCACATCTGCTTCGTCGATCTGGGCTGGAAGGGCTCCACTTCCAATTCGCTGGAATATTTTCTCAAAGAGACGTGCGGTAGGAAGATCCAGGTCTCCAGCGCGCTGCTGGGAACGGAGGGGCATCCGTTTGTGGATGCCAAGCTCGATCAGGGGAAATTTCATTCTTACATCTTTTCGAGTCAGGAGAATGCGGACATCATGCGTGTGCATAACCGCAACGGCAACATCTGGCGGCGCATCTATGAGATCCTGTTCACTTCAAAGGAGCGTTCGCTGCTGAAGTTTACCCTGGATGAAAACGATCAGGTGGACTTTGTGTATCTGCGCAAAGAGTTGCGTGATCCGCAGATCATCGATTCGCTGCAGCAGGGCATCCTGGATTTTGTCCGTGACTATCGGCAGGTACAGGAGCGACTGGGACGTTCGCTGACGATCAGCGCCAGAGATGCGTATCGCCCGCTGTACCACATGCTGCACGAAACAGCGTATAACTTCGCGCTGTTTCAGGATTTTGAGGTCTGTTTCATCGCCGGCAATGTCGCCAGAGAGAATGCGGAGACGTTCCGGGATGTCGTATGGACAGGAGGAAAATAAGATGAATGACGTACTTTATGCGTACTATCAAGAATGCCGGCAGACGATGCCGGTCGATGCGGCACTCGTCTTTCTGGAGTCTCACAACGGCATGGAGCTGGCCGGCAATCTGTTTGCGATCGCCCGTGAGCTGACCACACAGCCCGCTTATCAGCACCTGCGGATCTGCGTCTGCTGCCTGCAAGATCACCTGCGCTCCCTGCAGGCGCTGTGTGCCCATTATGGCATGCAGCGGATCACGTTTGTCATCCGGGAATCGCGGGAATACCTGGAGGTGCTGGCCACGGCCGGGACGCTGTTTACGGATGTGGCCTTCCACCCGCTGTTCTTAAAGCGAAGCGGTCAGCGCTGCATCGCCACCTGGCATGGTACACCGCTCAAGACGCTGGGCTTTGACTATATGGCCGATGAATATGTCGTCGGCAATCAGAAGCGCGGATTTACGCTGGCAGATCTTCTCATCATGCCCAATGTCTACACATGGGAGCGGATCGAACATTCCTATCAGCTCGAAGGAATGGTGCATGCCCGGATCGTCTATGGCGGTTCTCCCCGCAACAGCGTATTCTTTGACGAAGAGCGACGAAATGCGCTTCGGCATTCGCTGGGAGTGGCGGATAAACGGGTCATCGCCTATCTGCCCACCTGGCGGGGCAAGGTGATCGATGTCGATGCCCGTGCGCAGAGCGAACAGCTGCAGGACCTGCTGGAGGAGATCGACGACCGGCTGGACGATGACATGGTGCTGTGGGCCAAGCTGCATCGCCTGAATCATCAACAGCTGCAGCTGGGACATCTGCGTCACATCGTCGCATTTCCGCAGGGACTGGATACCTACGATGTGCTCAACGCAGCCGATGTGCTGGTGAGCGATTACTCCAGCGTGCTGTTTGATTTTGCCTGCACCCGGCGCAAGATCGTGCTGTTCTGCTATGACTATCGACAGTATGTCCGGCAGCGGGGCTGTTATTTTGATCCGGCACAGCTGCCTTTTCCGCTGTGCACAGATGTCGATTCGCTGGTCGATGCTCTGCGTTCGCCGGATGGCTGGGAGGATGCGGCATTCGTACAGCGTTTTGTCGCACATGATTCGCTGCACGCCTGCCGCAATCTGTGTGCGCATATCTTTGGCGGGCCAAAACTGCACGAGGTGCGTCAGCCCGTTGATCCGGCCCGTCGCGTGCTCTGTTTCGTCGGTGAATTAAACAAAGGAAAAGAGACGGATGCGCTGTTTCACTATCTGCGGGAGACGTTTGGAGCGGATCGCTGTTTCATCACGTATATGAACCATCTGTTCAAGACGCATTACGAACGTCTGTGGCAGTTTCCGTTTGCCTGTCAGGTACCGATGTATATGTACCAGGGATACTACGCCCATTTTCTGCCCCAGGAGCGGATCGCGCTGGAGAAGATCCGCCGCTCGATCGCGGAGGGAAAAGAAGTGGATGCGGCAGCGGAAGAAACGCTGGCCGAACAGGGAAGAAGAGAGTATCGGCGCTATCTCTATGAAAACACTTATGATCGGTTCGTGCGCTGTGGCGGACTGGATATCGAATCACTGAAGTGGTTTGCCGTCTTCCCCAAAGAAAAATGGCTCATCCTGCAGGAAAACATGCTGGAAAAGGCCGGCCGTCATCCGGAATATGCATATTTCCTGAAGCGGGCGATGGGCAGGGCCGATCGGATCGGCTATGCGAATGAAGCGCTGGCGCGCAAAAGCGTCCGGCTGCTGGGGTCGTTTACCTGTCAGCAGCAGATCCTTTCTCTGTATCCGGATGAAACGGAAGGGATGTAAAATCCGCCGCTTTGTGCTATAGTGGAAGAAATGAAGAACGGGAGTGATCGACATGCAGGAACATACAGTGATCGGATTGATCGGATTTGGCAATATGGGACAGGCGATGGCACAGGGCCTGTTGAAGAGCGGCAGCGTCGGGAAGGGACAGATCTGCGCCTGTGCGCGCGATCAGGAAAAGCTCGAGCGAAACTGTGCAGCGCTGGGCGTCCGTCCGATGCGCAACGCCTCACAGGTCATCGCGGCCAGTGATGTGGTGATCCTGGCCGTAAAGCCTTATCAGCTCGAGGACGTGCTGGTCCCGATCCGGGAACAGCTGAAGGAAAAGCTCATCCTCTCCGTGGCAGCAGGCATGCCTTTCGCCAGCCTGGAGAGCATGCTGGCGCCGGGCTGCGCACATCTGTCCATGATCCCCAATACACCGATCTCTACGGGAAACGGTGTGATCGTCTGCGAACAGACCCATTCGCTGAGCGAGGAGCAGCTGCAGTTCATCAACGATCTGTTTTCTCCATGCGCACAGCTGGTCTTTGTGCACACCGACCAGCTTTCCGTCGCGGGAACGCTGAGCGGATGTGGACCGGCCTTTGTCTTTTTGATGATCGAAGCGCTGGCGGATGCGGGCGTGAAATACGGCCTGGAACGGGCGAAGGCCTATGCGCTGGCTTCTGCCATGGTCAAGGGAAGCGGCGCTCTGCAGATGGAGAGCGCACAGCATCCAGGCGCTCTCAAAGATGCGGTCTGTTCCCCGAAGGGAACGACGATCCGCGGGATCTGCGCGTTGGAGGAGAGCGGTTTTCGCGCGGCGCTCATCCGGGCCATCGATGCGATCGAAGGCAGATGATTCAGCGGGAAACAGTATAAAAATAATACGCAGCGGCATATCTACTAACTGATGGCGTATCCTGCTTCGTTCTCTATATAATCGAGATAGAGAGGGAGGGGAGCGCAATGGATCGAAATGAAAATTACCGGCGGGTACTGAAAGCCGGGCTGCGCCGTCGCGGCATGACGCAGAAGCAGCTGGGGAATCTCGTCGGTCTTTCTCAGCATACGATCTCGGATTACGTCTGTGGAAAATCCGTGCCGGCGGTCGGTGATGCGGCAGCGATGGCAAAGGTCTTGTCTTTCTCCCTGGATGCGACGTATGATCTGCGGGAAAATGAAGGGATGATCCAACCCAGCGCAATGGAGTGGACGCTGTTGCAGCTGTTTCAGCAGGTGCCTCCCCATCAGCAGAAAGATGTGCTGGAAGTGCTGCGCTGGACGGTCAAGATCGCGAGGGAAACAGATAAACGGTCACCGAAAGAATGACATCATCCGCCTCTTTGAATGGAAGGGGCATTTTTTTATGAAAGTGCGGGCAGTGTTCGATGAAGGAGAGAGGCACGGCCGTTTTTTTCGGCTGTTCAAAAATAAAAAGGGAGAACGGCGCTTCTTGTGTTACAATAGCAATAACGGACATGGAAGGAAGGGTTCAATATGCGGCAGAAGGATTATTTTGAGGCATACATTGACGGCTATGACAAGGTCGTAGTTTACATGTCGAAGCAAAGCTATGAAGGAAAAAGTGCACGGTTTTATCTGAAAGACAGCAAGGAACAGATCATCGAGCTGAAGATCTGTTCGATCGAGGATACGCAGAACAATTATCGAAAATACATCCTGGAGATCGAGGAAGAGCTGACGATCGGTGAAGAGTACTATGTTTATCATGAACACGCGCGCAAAACGATCGCGGAGTATTCCTATATCGTGAAGACCGACCGGTTCGATGAGGAATTTTTCTATGACGGAAATGATCTGGGGACGATGTACAGCCGTCGGCACACCTCGTTTGCCCTGTGGGCACCGACGGCGTACCGCATCGTTTTGGAACTGAAACGCAATAACGGCCTCTGTGAAGCATTCGAGATGAAGCGCGGAGAGAAAGGCGTCTGGCGAACGACGGTGCCGGGCGATCTCAATGGGGTCGCGTATACGTATCATGTGCGGGTGAACGGCCGCTGGCGGGAGACGATCGATCCGTATGCGATCTGCGGCGGTGCCAACAGTTCGGTCAGCGCCATCTGTGACCGGGAGAGCCTGCGGTTTCGGACCTATCCGCTGCCGCCGATGAGCAGCGCCTGTGATGCGGTCATCTATGAGACGAGCGTGCGTGACTTTACGATCCAGTCGGGCATCGGTGTGCATCATCCGGGAACCTTTCGCGGCTTTGTGGAAGAAAACCCGGTCACCCAGGCGATGCAGACCGGTTTCTCTTACCTGAGATCGCTGGGGATCACCCATGTGCAGCTGATGCCGGTCTTTGATTTTGGATCGGTCGATGAGGTCTATCCGCAGATGTTTTACAACTGGGGCTATGATCCGGTGCATTATCGCTGTCTGGAAGGAATCTACAGCACGGATATCCTGTCATACTCCGCGCGGATGCGGGAGTTTGGACATCTGGTGGAGGAGTGCCACAAAAACGGCATTCGTGTCAATCTGGACGTCGTCTTCAATCACGTATATGACAAAGAGAACTTTGCCTTTGAGAACATCGTGCCGAATTATTTTTTCCTGATGAACGAGCAGGGGGATTTTTCCAACGGTTCCTGGTGCGGCAACGATATTGACACCACCCGTCGCATGAGCCGCCGTTACTTTATCGATACCTGTGTCTGGATGACCCGCTTCTACCATATCGACGGTCTGCGTCTGGATCTGATGGGCATCCTGAGCATCGATCTCGTCAATGAGATCTATCTGCGCTGCCGCAGCATCAACCCGGATTTTATGGTCTATGGCGAAGGCTGGGACATGCCGAGCTTTTTGCCTCAGGAACAGCGCGCCTCCATCCGCAACACCGGAAAGCTGCCGTTTGTCGCTCATTTTTCGGACCGTTTCCGCGATGTCATCAAAGGAAGCACCTCGGCTTATGAAATTGCCAACAAGGGCTTTTGTACCGGAGCTGAGCATCTGCTGGATATCGTGAAAAACTGCCTGTGTGCCAGCTGTGTCGATTTCGGTGCCGGGCAGATGTTTGCCAATCCGCGCAATGTCATCAATTATGTGGAGTGTCATGACAATCATACATCCTGGGACAAGATGCGGGAGTGCTGCCGCGGGGAGGAGCGATGGGTCCGCAAGCGCCGGCAGGAGATGATGATCGCGATGGTGCTGCTGGCGCAGGGGATCCCTTTCCTGCACAGCGGACAGGAGTTTGCACGCACCAAGCATGGCATCGGGAACTCATATGATCAAAGCGATGCCATCAATCAGATCAACTATCTGCGCCGTAACGACTATCAGGATATGGTGGAGCATACGAAACTGTTGATCCGCATTCGTCGGGAACATCCGGCCTTCCGTTACAGCATCACCGAGGATCTTTATCAGCATGTATCCTTTGAGGAGATCGAAGGGCAGGCGCTGATCTATAAGGTGAAGGACGGGCAGGAGGAGATCTGGAACTTTTTCCATCCGGGCGCAACGACCCTGTATTACCATCTGCCAGGAAATGTCGATATCCTGTATTACAACGGTCCATCGACCCTGACCGATCAGCAGGATCTGGAAATTCAGCCGTATACGACCATCGTCTGTCGTTTTCGCTGAGCGAAGGAACAGAAAGAATCGAACCTGAGAGCAGACCGCTGGCACTGTATGTGATCCGGCGGTTTTTTTAGTGATCTCCAAGATCTTTCCGTATATGAGAAATGAGGGAAAGAAGGGGAATGAATGAGCGAAGAAAACAGGACGGATCAAAGGAAAACCAGGGAGATGCTGCGCTATGATGAGATCTGTAAGCACCTCCTCTCCTATAAGCCCATCCTCGCCCGCATCCTGAAGGAATGTGTGG
>NBJMR02800__coassemble_1748_pt1 | contig 24021 bp, 22 predicted proteins | sample NBJMR02800__metabat2_low_PE_026 | metagenome-assembled genome bin NBJMR02800
GTGGGCTGCTGTCTATCAATTCTTATGTGTTACTTTATGGCACATGAGCATTTGCGCAGGGCGTCCGTTGTGCCCTGCTGGCACCGACGGCGATGAATCAGCAGAAGTTTCGCTTTACGCTTCGAGACGGGAGTGTGTCGCTGCGTGCGTCGTTTGGACCTTACACAAAGGTGGATCTCGGGATCGCCCGCTGTCATTTTGCGCTTGGCGCAGGCAAGGGAGACTGGCAGTGGGCAGAGGATGAACGCTGAGAAAAGAAGCTTTCAAATCTGACATTTTGACAAAATGAGGAGAAGGCTGTGGTACAATGGGAGAAACAGGAAGGAGCGATCGTGATGAAAAAAATGGTCACCGTCCTTTGCGCGTGTCTGTTTGTCCTGGGTTCCATGGCCTTTTCCGCTTCACTGGTCAGCCGAAACCTCATCACTGACACATTGGGGGAGACGCTGGTGGAGCAGGCGGACATCAAGGAGCGCATCAGCAGTGCGATCAGCGAACAGCTGCCGCAAAGCGGCATGCTGGGCGAGCAGGTGGGAACGGCCGTCGCCTCGATCCTGGAGAGCGATGAGGTCTCCCGTCAGCTGGATGCGTATCTGCAGCTGTTCATCGATGATCTGGTACAGGGAGAGAGCTCTTCTGAAGAACTGAATGAGACGCTGCGCGCATCCATTCGGGAACAGATCGATCAGATGCAGCTGCCTTCACAGGACCTTCTGACCAAGAAACAGCTGAATGCTGCGGTGGATGCCGCTTTGGATCAGCTGGATGTGACGCAGATCTATGAGCAGGCGCTCATTCAGGTACGGGAAGAGCTGAGCCCGTCACAGATGGGGATGCTTCGGCTGTTGCAGTGGCTGCAGAGCGATGTGCTGTATTATGGTTCGCTGTGCGGGATGATCGTCTGTGCGGTGCTCTTCTTTATTCGCGGCGTGCGCAAAGGCTTGCGGATGGCAGCGATCAGCGCGCTGATCAGCGGAGTGCTCAGCGGCGTAATCTGGCTGGCATTGCGGCTGTTTGCGATGATGCAGGATACGGCCCTGGTTTCGGCCGTGATCATCAGCAGTACTCAGGTGTTGCTGTATCTCAGCGGCGGCATGTTCGTGCTTGCGCTGGCGGCATGGGGCGTTTCATCGTTTTTGCGCAGACAGAAAAACGGCTGATTTTGACAGGTGTCATGAAAAAACAGGCAGTTTTCCAATGGAGAAACTGCCCGTTTTTTCATGATGGAGGAAACCCGGTCAGGTTCAGGCAGTGCCGTCTCGCTCCCGACGGCGCACATCCTTTCCGATCAGACGATAGAGCATGGCGGCGAGCGGAACGCCCAGCAGCATGCCCGCCATGCCCATCAGCTCTCCGCCGATGCAGATGGCAAGCAGGACCCACATCCCCGGCAGACCGATCGAATGACCGACGGTGCGCGGATAGATGAGGTTGCCTTCCACCTGCTGCAGGACGATCAGGAAGATCAGAAAGATCAGCGCTTTTTGCGGGGAGATGAAGATGAGCAGGATCACACCGACCGCACCGCCGATATAGGCGCCCAGGATCGGGATCAGGGCCGTCAGCGCAACGACCGCGCTGATGAGGGCCGCATAGTCCAGCCGCAGGATCAGCATGCCGATAAAGCACAGACTGCCCAGGATGAGCGCTTCCCGCAGCTGTCCGCTGACATAATCCGTGAATACAGAGAGAAAGCTGTCATAGATCTCATTGAAGATGGTGATGCAGTGCTGCGGCAGATAGCAGTGTGCGACCCGTTTGATCTGCCGGAACAGCTTTTTCTTTCCAAACAGCAGATAGATGGATAGGATGAAAGACATGCACAGGGTAACGATGGTGGAGACGATGCTGCCGGTGACCTGGATGATCTGTGAAGCGATGGCATCGATCTGCAGGTCGATGGAGGCAAGCAACGTGGAGATCGTCTGTTGGATGTTGGAAATATCGATGCGGCTGATGTTGAGCGCTGTGGTGATCTGATCGAGAAATCCCTGCAGCTGATCCGAGTAATAGCCGATGTTGTCCGCAAACATCTGCAGATTGGCAGCCAGCTGCGGGACGACCAGCACCAGGATCATCACCAGAAAGCCGAAGGTAAGCAGATAGACGATCGTGATGGACAGCCCTTTGGTCACGGATTCTTTCCAGTGAACGTGCGACTGGAGAAACTGACGGACAAATTCATAAGGACGATCGAAGATAAAGGCGATGACCGCGCCGATCCACAGCGGCGTCAGCAGCTGAAAGCCATAACCGATGGCGCTCAGGATGGTTGAGAGGTTGTTGATGATCAGGATCAGAATGACGGTATACGTGATCAGAAACAGGATGTTCCTGCGGTTTTCTTTGTTCATGACATTCTCCCTTCCCGCTGCCGAGATCACCGGCAGCACATTTCTTGTTATGCGTGAATCAGATCACATGACCGTTGAAAGCCTTCAATCATATTTATGGTAAGGCCTCTTCCAACAGAAATGAAGGCACACTTTGACAAATCTGTCCAAAAAAGCAACAGTAATGACCATTCATCCCAAATGTTGACAGTTCCATGAAAATGGGCAGTACGCTCCGGTGTCGACCTCTTTACAATGAGGGTATCGCAGGAAAGGATGCTGAAAAGAAAATGTGCAGGGCGCAGCGGTGAAAAAAGGTGCTCACCTATCCGGGCAAGAACATGCCAAAGCTGCTTCCGTATCCGGGGCCGTAGGGCAAGGTGCGGGTGACGGTCGAAGATGAAACGTCCGGTCGAAACGGACCGCCAGCGTAGTCGTTTCGAGCCAGCATGATGCGCAGACCGATGTGGAAGATCTGCGAAAGGGCATCATGGAACGAAAGATCCCTCCGAATATTCCCCGGGAAATGCCGGATGTGCAGATGACGGTCTTCATCGATCCGACCGGCCGGTTCGTGGATGGCGGACCTGCGGCGCATCCTGCAAGAACAGCTGTATTTTCGTATGGCATCAATGCGATTTGACGCAACCCTTATTTTATGGTACATTTACAGCTATAAAGAAGTCGTCAGGGACGACCGCAAAACAGGCGGTCGGATCCGGGCGTTCTTTGTTCGATGAGTTCAAACAAATAGAGGAGTGATGTAGAGTGGACTCGATTCCCCGACAACTTTTGCTGCAGGTGGTTTTGATCTTGATCAATGCCTTTTTTGCAGCGACTGAAATTGCGGTAATATCTTTAAATGGAACAAAGCTGGAAAAACAGATCGAAGAAGGCGACAAGACGGCCAGAAAGCTGTTAAAGCTGGTGGAGGAGCCTTCCGGGTTTCTATCAACGATCCAGATCGGCATTACGCTGGCCGGCTTTTTGGGCAGTGCCTTCGCGGCTGACAGCTTTTCCGATCTGCTGACCAACTGGGTGTGGAACGATCTTGGGTTCACGGCGCTTCCGATGTCCGTGCTGGATACCCTGTCGCTGATCGTCATTACGATCATCCTTTCTTACTTTACGCTGGTCTTCGGTGAACTGGTGCCTAAGCGCATTGCGATGCAGAAGCCTTATGAAGTGGCGCGTCTTTCCTGCAATGTCGTTCGCGGCGTGGCGTTTGTCATGAAGCCGGTCATCTCACTGCTTTCGCTTTCCACCAATGCCATCCTGCGTCTGCTGCATCTGAAGACGGAGGCACAGGAGGATTCGGTCAGTGAAGAGGAGATCCGCATGATGGTGGATCTCGGCGAAAAGCGCGGCGTGCTGGATGAAGAGGAGAAGGAATGGATCACCAATGTCTTTGAGTTTGACGATACGCCGGTCAAGGACATCATGGTGCGTGCCAATGAGGTCGTTGCCATCGCTGTGGATGCGACCAAGGAGGAGATCCTCAAGCTGATCAGCGATGAGGGCGTATCCCGCATCCCGGTATATGGAAGGGATCTGGATGACATCGTCGGCGTCCTGTATGCCAAGGATTTTCTGATCGAATTGCAAAAGGAGCGTCCGTTCTCCCTTCGCAACATCCTGCGCGACCCGTATTTTGTGCCGGAACAGGTAACGGCAGATGTGCTTTTTAAAGATATGCAGACCCGCAAGATTCGCTTTGCCATCGTGCTGAACGAATTTGGCGAAGTGAGCGGGATCGTGACCATGGAAGATCTGCTGGAGGAGATCGTCGGCAATATTTACGATGAATATGACCAGCAGGAGCTGCCGGAGATCATGCGGGTCGGCCCGCATAAATGGAAGGTGAGCGGCAACATCGATATGGAAGATCTGCTGGAGGAGATCCCGCTTCCGGTAGAGCTGAATGATTCGTATGATACGCTGGGCGGTCTGGTATTATATCTGTTGGGCAGCATCCCGAAGGATGGCACACGCTTTCGTCTGGAATGCGGCAATTATATCCTGCATGTGATCAGCGTGCAGAATCACCGCATCCAGGAAGTGATCATCGAGGAGACGCTGTCTGTATCCGATACAGTGGAAAAAAGCGAGGAGACGGAACTGAAGCAGGCGTAGATCGCCGGCAAAGGACCGTCTCCTTTTCCATTTGCCGGAGAACGGGACGCTGTGGACGGTCAAAAAAACATGGTATAATAAACGCAGCCGGCATGTGAGGAAGAATACCGTTTCAACGGTAAGAGCCACAGGCTCACATGCGTGGAAGGAGGGAGATCGATGATACGATTATTTGCCTGTGATCTGGATGGCACGCTGCTGAATGAACGACATGAATCAGATGCGTTCATCGAGGGGGTCCTGCGCAGCGTGGTGGAAAGCGGACGTTATTTTACGGTTGCGACCGGACGAAGCACGTCTATGATCGATTTTGGAGAAATGAATGGGCGGATCTATGTGATCTGCATGAACGGGTCACTGATCCTGGATCCAAAGGGCCGCGTTGTTCGCTGTGAGAAGATCGACAAGGAGGTCCTGCGTCAGTTGCTGGAACAGTTCCCGACATTGCGCATGGAGTGCCTGAGCGCACAGCATTCCTACATCCGTCAGGACAAAGAGACATTTGTGGCAGCGATGATGGCCAACAAAGACCGGATGCCAAACGGGGAGCGCTGGGCCCGGCGTTTTCTGGAACACGTGGATGAACAGATGTGCTTTTCACAGCGCACGGAGGAGATCCTGAAGCAGGACATCTGCAAGATCAACTGCCGGGTGGACACGCAGGAAGAGGCTCGTCAGCTGCAGGAATATCTGCAGGCACATGCCGATGCGCTGGTCAATGCGCCAAGCAACCAGGGGCATTTTGAGATCACGGCCAGCGGTGTGAACAAGGGGACCGCGATCCTGCATCTGGCCGATCGGCTGGGCATCGATGCACAGGATGTCGCCGTGTATGGGGATGGCGGTAACGATCTGGAGATGCTGACGATGTTCGCACACTCGTATGCCCCTTGTACGGCACAGAAGGAGGCACAGATGGCCGCTTCTGCGATCATCGGCCCCTACCAGTCGTACAGCGTGGCGAAACACATCGCCGAAACGCTGGTAAAAGAGGGCGAATAAACCGGCAACAGAGATGATTTTTTCATCGGTCCGCAGCGCTATGTTATAATAAGGTCAGGAAAACGCATGGAAATGCAGGGAAAAGGGAAAGAGAAAGGACAGGAAGAGAATGAGAATGAGAAGAAGTGGAAAGGCGTTGCTGGCGCTGCTTTTGAGCGCAGCGCTTTTACCGGCAGCCGGCTGTTCGCAGAACCCGGATGCCCTGACACTGATGGAGACGGCGAGCGAGGAGATGCAGAAGCTGGATTCCTATGCGGCAGATGCGACGCTGAAGTTCGACATGGGGATCGGTGATGGTGAAAGCACGATCAACATGGGCATGAACGGGACGATCTCCATTGAGATGACACAGGATCCGTTTGTCACGCACGGAACATCGGAGGTCACGGTCCGCACGCTGGGACAGGAAGATACGACATCATCGGAATACTATCAGTTTGAACAGGACGGTGAACTGGTGCAGCTCACCAACGACGGCAGCGGCTGGGTATCACAGTCGAGCGGAGAAATTGATGTCGGTACCGCACAGGATGCGATGAAGCTGTTTGATTATGACATCGTCAAGGATCTTGAACCGGCAGTGACCGGATCAGAGAAAGTGAACGATGTGGATGCCTGGCGCATCGAATTCGAGGCGGGGATCGAGGAACTGATGGCATTGTCCGGTGAAGAGATGGACAGTACGACCGAAACGTTCATCAACGCCATGGGCGAAGACATCACGTTGAAGTGTGTGCTGTACGTCGATAAGGAGACCAACCGGTATGTGAAGTCGGATATCACGCTGAGCGGGCTGGAGGAACTGTTCCGTCTGGCGATGAGCTTCAGCGAGCTGCCGGAGGGCATGGAACTGACGATGGATGATATCGTCTTCAGCTTTACCTATGGCAAGTTCAATGAGGTCGATGCGATCGAGATCCCAAGTGAGGTAGCGAACCTCTCCGGCGGCGGTACGCAGACCAATGTGTGGGAAACGATGAAGCTGAACGTCGGCTCTGCTTCGCTGACGATCGGTGAGTGCACCGTGCAGGAACTGCTCGATGCGGGATTTACGCTGGATTCGGATCTTCCGGAGACGATGGAACCGGGAGATACTCAGTATCTGACGGTGCTGCGCGGGGAGGATGATTTCTCGCTGAGCGTCGAGAACATGACATCGGAGACGATCGATGCCACGGATGCGACCGTATACGGCTTCAGCGGCATGTACATCGCCGCAGAAGACATCGTGCTGGAAGGCGGGATCCATTCGGGTTCCACCAGCGCAGAAGTGCTGGAAGCCTACGGCGATCCGAACACGCTGTCCGATGAAGGCTTCTATGACGAATGGAAGTACGAGATCTCAGATACCTTTGGTTCCAAGTATCTGAATCTGGCGATCGAGGACGGTGTCGTGACCGATATCGATCTGTCGGTCTACTACTTCGGCGATCTGTTCGCATAAATGAAAAAGAAAAGCAGTGCTCTTTGCGTCGGTGACGCAGGAAGCGCTGCTTTATTCATTTCCTCGGATATATTCATAATAATAGATGGCCAGCTGGGTGCGGTCACGCAGCTGCAGGCGGGAGAGCAGGGAAGAGAGATAGTTGCGGACGGTTCCCTCGCTGAGATAGAGTTGGGCAGCGATCTCTTTGTTGTTCATCCCTTTGGCGACGAGCGTCAGGATGGACAGTTCCCGTTCGCTCAGTTCGACCGGAAGGGTCTCCCGGTGCGTGAGCAGCTGTGGGATCTTGCGGACGATCTCCGTGTTGAAGACGTTCTGTCCCTGTGCGATCGCTTCCAGGGCGGCGGGAATCCCTTCAAAGTTCTGTTTGAGGATATAACCCTTCACGCCGATGGTCAGCGCCTGAATGATGTATTCTTCATCGCTGAAGGTCGTCAGAAACAGGATGCGGGCATCCGGGTGCTGTTTCAGGATCTGACGGCTGGCTTCTACGCCGTTGGTCTCCTTCATGCGGATGTCCATCAACACGACATCCGGCAACAGACGATGATACGTTTCGGCAGCGAATGCGCCGTCATGGATACAGGCGGCGACCGTGTGTCCCTGTGCCTGCAGGATCGTCTGCAGCGAAGAACAGACCAGGGGGTCGTCATCGATGATGATCAGTCGCATGATGTTTCCTCCTTTGTGCGGATCGGCAGCGTGATGAAGAGCTGAAAGCAGTCCTTCGTACAGTGGATGTGGACATGTCCGCCCAGTTCATAGATCCGTTTTCGGATGTTGGCCAATCCCATGCCGCCTTCCCGGATGGGGTGGCGCACGCCGTCATTGCGCAGGATGAGCTGATAGAAGCCGGGCTGTTGCAGGACCTTGAGCAGCGCATGGTGGACATCCGCATGCACTTCCATGTTGTGGATGCCCTCGGTGATGACCGCCAGCAGCTGGGCGATCGTATGCGGAGGCAGCGGATCGCGGAGCTGATACTGCAGGGTGATGGGCAGATCGGCATGTTGATCGAGCAGCCGGTGCAGTTCCATCTGAAAATCGACCGATGTATCATAGAGGTCATGTACGCTGCGGCGGGCATTTTCCATTCCCTGCTGCAGCGTATCCTGGAGTTTGCGCAATGGTTCTTTCAGCTCCTGCTGTGTCAGCAGGGCGTTGATCGCACCCGCCTGCAACAAAGCGCTGGAGAGGATGTGACCGATGCTGTCGTGGATGTCCCGGGCGATCCGGTTGCGTTCATCCAGCGTGGCGATCTGGATCTCATATTCCTTTTCTCTCAGCAGAGAACGGTTCTGTTCTTCCAGCAGACGGTTGTTTTCGATCAGCAGATCCCGCTGCTGATGGGCCTGCTTTGCCATGACCTGATGTCTGGATGCCGCTTCCTGCAGCCAGCAGCTGATGAGCATCCAGAGCGCGATCATGAGAAAGAGCGGCTGTTTCTTTTCGATGATGCCATACAGACAGCCGATGCTCGGAAACAGACACAGCCAGCGATACGACCGCTCCAGATGGAAGGACCAAAGCGGGAGATAACAGGAGAGGACCGGAAAAAATGGAATCGTGCACAGTGAGAGGCAGGACAGGACGAGGGCGCCTTTGCTCGCTGTGCGCAGTTCCATCAGACAGGCAAAACAGAGCGCAGCCAGAAGATACAGGCTGATCAGGGAAGGGGAGGAAGAAAAGAGCAGTGAAAAGAATGATCCCTGTAACAGCAGGATCCCCTGAAGGAACAGACGATTCATCTCTCCACCTCCTGACTTGTGTTTATTATAACAAATGCAAAAAGCGCAAAAAAGGGCGAAGGAGGAAGTGGTGACATTTGTCATGTGGCCGATGACATCCGGCACTGGAAAGAGCGGGATAAACTTGTCATAATAAAGCTGTGAGGTGATCAACATGATCGTACGTGTCGAACAACTGGTCAAGCGTTATCAGGAACTGGTCGCACTGGACCATTTTTCACTGCAGGTGGAGGAAGGGGAAATCCTTGGCCTGCTGGGTCCCAATGGCAGTGGCAAGACGACGGCCATCAACTGCATGCTTTCCCTGCTGAAATATGATAAGGGATCTGTGGAGCTGTTTGGAGAGCCGATGCGGCCGGATGCCTATGAGATCAAGAAACAGATCGGTGTGGTCTTTCAGAACATCGCCGTGTTTGAGGAGCTGAGCGTGGAGGAGAATGTCCGCTATTTCTGCAGCTTATATGTAAAAGATAAAGCGGAGCGGGAACGCTGTGTGGAATGGGCGCTGGATTTTGTCGGTCTGCGGGAGTTTCGCGGTTTTCGCCCGCGCAAGCTCAGCGGCGGCATGCTGCGGCGGCTGAACATCGCCTGCGGGATCGCACATCACCCGAAGCTGATCTTCATGGATGAACCGACCGTGGCGGTCGATCCACAGAGCCGCAACAACATCCTGGAAGGGATCGTGAAGCTCAATGAGCAGGGAGCGACCGTGATCTATACCAGTCATTATATGGAAGAGGTCGAGCAGCTGTGTACGCGGATCGTCATTTTGGATGATGGCCGTGTCGTCGCTTGTGGAACGAAGGAAGAGCTCAAAGAGATGATCGCGTTGCGGGAAAAGATCACCATCGAAGATGTGGTGTTGAGCGAGGAACAGCGTGCGATGTTTGAAGAACTGCCGGCACTGCTGGATCTGCAGTATCATTCCCGTCAGCTGCGCTTGTCGTTTGGTGTGGGCAGCGGACATCTGGAATCGCTGCTGGGTCTGTTGCGCCGAGCGCAGATCAGCTATGGAAAGATCTACAGCGAACAGCCGACGCTCAATGATGTCTTCCTGGAGATCACCGGACGGGAACTGAGGGATGACGTATGAGGACGCTGTGGTATGACGTGCAGCTGCGCTTTCGCAATAAGGTGATCCTGTTCTGGATGTTTCTGTTTCCGATCATCCTGTGCACGCTGTTTTCGTTGGTGCTGCGGAATGTCTATGCGCTGGAGGAGCAGACGGTGATTCCACTGGGCATTGAAATGAATGAGGCCTACGAGCAGGATGCGACGCTGCAGGCGGTGTTGCAGCAGCTGAGCGAAGGGGAGGATGCACTGTTTTCGCTGGAGGCGGCAGGGGGCGATGTACAGGAACAGCTGGAACAGGGAAAGTGGATCGCTTACGTACAGGTGATGGAAGATGGCGAGATCGCTCTGACGATGAGCGGAAACGGACTGGAACAGACGATCACCGAGATGTTCTTCGATGAGTTTTCACAGCAGCGGCAACTGGCACAGACCTGGCTGGAACAGGGGGCATCTTCGCAGGAGCTGCAATCGCTGTTCACACAGACACGATCCTATGTCACATCGATGAGCGCTCAGCAGGGCATCACGCTGGAATATGTCGAGTATTTTTCGGCCCTGGCGATGGCCTGCATGTACTGCGGCTACTTTGGCATCCGTTCTCAGCAGCAGCTGCAGGCGAATCAGTCGCCGCTGGGCATGCGGCTGCAGTGTGCGCCCTGTCCCCGGTATGTGGTGCTGATCAAGGAGCTGCTGTGCAACAACCTGATCTGCATCCTGCTCAATGTCCTGCAACTGGCGTTCATGGCCGGCGTGCTGCACATCTCGTTTGGTCATTCGCTGTACTGGGTGCTGGGGACGACGTGCCTGGGCTCCTTTGTCGGGAACGGGCTGGGACTGCTCATCGGCAGCGTCGCATCCCTGCGCAGCGAACAGAAGGTGACCGTTCTGTCCTGCTTCGTGCTGTTGCTGAGCTTTCTGTGCGGCATGATGGTGCCAAGCGTGAAATACTTCGTGCATGTGTATGCCCCGTTCCTGGAATGGATCAACCCGTGCGCGCTGTTGACGGATGCGTATCTGCATCTGAGCATGCAGGGAGCGAACTGGAATGTGTGCTTCGATCTGCTGATGTTGGCGGGGATCGGCATCGTATTCTATGGCATCAGTTATCTGTTCATGAGGAGGCAGCAGTATGAGAGTCTTTAAATTGTATCTGCTGTTGCTGCAGCGGCAGTGGCGGACGATCGCGTTGTATGTCACCGTATTTCTGGGCGTGTTCCTGCTGATCGCAGTGCTGAATTCCGGCAATGGCGAATATCAGGCGCAACAGATCCGCGTCGTGCTGCGCAATGAAGATGACAGCGAGGTAAGCGAGGTGCTGAGCGATGCACTGCAGGAGCGTTTCGTGGTCGAAGAAGGACTGGATGACGCAGCGATGGAGGAAGCGCTGTTTTATCAGGCGGGGCATGTCGCCATCGTCATTCCGGAGGGATTCGGTGATGCGTTTGCGCTGGGAAAGGGAGCGCTCGAACTGCGTACCCAGGGCAATAACGCTTATGGGGAACTCGTCCGCCGTCAATGTGATCAGTTTCTTGGGCTGCTGGCAAAGGGACATCAGCTGCATCCGGAAAAGAGCTATGCGCAGCTCTGTGAAGAGATCCGCGCTGCCGATACGCCGGTATCGGTCGAGATGACTTCTGCGCTGAGCGATTCGAGAAGCCGGATGAGCACGTACTGCAACTTCATGAGCTATGTCATCCTGACGCTGATGCTCACCTGCATCCCGCTGACAATCAGCGTGCTGCGCGCACCGGATACACAGATGCGATTGTCCTGTGCACCTCTGTCCGGCCGTTCGCTGATGCTGCAGGTGTTGGCAGGCGCAGGCATCTTTGCGATCGGTCTGCTGGCGGTGCTCTATGCCGCGCTGACTGCCCTGTGCGGTGTTTCGACCATCTGTTCACCGAGCGGTCTGCTGATGCTGCTGAATGGGGTGCTGTTTACGGCCGCATCGCTCGCCTTTGCGCTGATGATCGCCTTTCTCATCAGCGGACATCGCAAAAGAGAAAAGACGGAAGAGACGGTCAGCGCCCTCAGCAACCTGCTCGGGCTGTCCTTCAGCTTCCTGGGCGGTGCCTTCGTGCCGCAGCAGTTGCTTTCGGCGCCGCTGCAGTTCATCGCTTCCTTTACGCCGACGTACTGGTTCGTACGGGTCAGCGATCAGCTGGGCAGCGGTGTGATCGATCCCTCACAGCTTTTGACCGGCTATGTGGCGCTCACACTGTTTGCGCTTGCCTTTGCCCTGTCGACCGCGGTCATCGCCCGTCGGCGGATGCAGCGAGACGCTCTTTCCTGAAACGGCCGTGGAAGGCCGTTTTTCTTTCCCTGTTTCCATTTGCGGCACAGCTGTGATACGATGGAAAAGACAGAGAAAGGTGGAAAGGCATGCGAAAGACAATCTTGTACATAGCGATGAGCCTGGACGGTTACATTGCCGATGAAAACGGCGGTGTCGGCTGGCTGGAAGGATACAGCGGGATCGAAGGCAGCTGGGAGGCGCTGATGCAGCGCACAGATACGGTCTTTATGGGGAGAAGGACCTACGACCAGATCACAAACGAGCTCTCTCCCTCCCAATGGGTCTATGCGGACCGGCAGACGTTCGTCTTTACCCATCGGCCCCTGCCTTCCTGTGAGAACATCTGCTTTACCGAGCGTTCGCCGATCGCCCTTCTGGATGAACTGCAGGCGCAGGAGGGAAAGGACATCTGGATCTGCGGTGGCGCACAGATCATTCGGACGCTGATGGAGGATGACCGGATCGATGTGTATCAGCTGACCATCCTGCCGGTGCTGCTGGGAGCGGGCATCCCATTGTTTGAACGGCTGATGGATCCATGCCGATTGCGGCTGATCGAGACAAAGGTACAGGGCGATGTGGTGGAGCTGCGGTATGGCCGCTCGTTTCACATCTGCCGTATGCAGCCTTCACAGCTGGAACGGGTCGCTTCCATCTGGCTGTCCGGGAACGAACAGGCCCATGCCTTTCTGCCGGCGGGCTTCTGGCGCTCCCTGTATCCGCAGGTGAAGGAACAGCTGGCACAGGCGGAGATCTATGTATGTGAACAGAAGGGAACGGTTTGCGGCTTCATCGGCATGCGGGAAACGAGGATCGAAGGGCTCTTCGTCGATGCCGGCTGTCGCTGTCAGGGCGTCGGCAGTGCGCTGCTGGCGGATGTGAAGAAGCGGCGGGATGTCCTGCGTCTGCAGGTGTACCGTCAAAATGTGCGGGCGCTGGCTTTCTATCGCCGCTTTGGCTTTGTAGTTGTGGAGGAGCACGTCGATCCGATGAGCGGGGAGATGGAATATGTGATGGAATGGAGGAAGAACGAGGATGAAAAGTCGATACGATGACCGTGTGTTTTTCGAGAAATATGCGCAGATGGAACGTTCGCGCAAAGGCCTGGAAGGTGCGGGCGAATGGCCGACCCTGGAAGGGATGCTGCCGGATCTCAACGGCCTTCGCATGCTGGATCTGGGCTGTGGCTATGGATGGCACTGTCGATATGCCATCCAGCATGGCGCAAGCGCGGTCGTCGGGGTGGATCTGTCCGAGCGGATGCTGGAGCGGGCGCGCTCCATGGGAGAAGATGCGCGGATCACCTACGTGCACGCTGCGATGGAAACGATCGACTTTCCAAAAGCGAGCTTTGATCTGATCCTGAGTTCGCTGGCCTTTCATTATGTCGCGGACTATCCGGGTCTGCTGAAGCGGCTGCATGCCGTTCTGCGGCCGCAGGGACAGCTGCTGTTCAGCTGCGAACACCCGATCTTCACCGCACAGGGACCGCAGGAGTGGGAGCGGGATGCCCAGGGCAACATCCGTCATTTTCCGGTCGATCATTACTTTGCGGAAGGAGCGCGGGATGCGTGTTTTCTGGGCGAGCATGTCGTGAAATATCATCGCACGCTGACGACACTGCTGCATGGTCTAGTCGAGAACGGGTTTGTGATCGAGGATGTGCAGGAGCCAAAGCCGACCGCAGCGATGCTGGCGGCGGATGAACAGATGAAAGAGGAACTGCGCCGTCCGATGATGTTGATCGTCTCGGCACGCTGGCGGTAAGGGCCAAAAAAGGGTCTGCCTTGCGCACAGCGCGAAACAAAAGGCAGACCCTTTTCACTGCGTTCAGCCCTCCTGTGTGCCGGCCTCCAGCGCAGCGTTCAGCATCGCTTCGCTTTGTTTTGGAGACTGATCCAGGGCGGCAGAGAGAATGGTGATGAGCCGTTCCGTGATGATTCCATAATAACGCTTTTCACTTTCCACGAACTTGCGTCCGGCCATCTCTGCGGCCGTCTTGTCGATGTACAGCGTCTTGAGCAGCGAGAGCCACTGCTTCAGCGCATACGTATCCAGGACGGCCTTGCAGCAGCGATCGACGGCGTTGCGGGCGATGCGGACACCGAGATCGGATGCCAGATCCTGAAACAGCGTGCGGATCTCCGCTTCATCCGGTAATGCCTGCAGATGCCCCAGTCGGTTTTCAGCAGGGACTTCGTAGGAACAGTCGTCGGATTCCAGAGATGTCAGCAGATAACGCACACTGCCGTTTTCCTTTTGGATCTCGCTGACACGTGCCAGGATCAGTCGGTATAAAACGATTTCGCCTGTTTGAAACATAGAGTTCTCCTTTTCTGTATCAATCGAAAAAAGCAGTGTGGAAACAACAGGACTTACGTTGTTTCCACACTGCACGTTGCACTCTTATTTTATCACTTACTGTCTGCTTTCGTAAGTGTTTTCTGCTGCGAAGCTCGTCGCTGCGCCAGGAAGGAACGGATATTGACAGAGAGAAGCACAGAACGTAAGATGAAAGAAGAAACGCATGCGGAATGTGTATACAGATACGGAGGATCCCATGAATAAGGTAAAGATCACCGTATTGAAGACGACGTTGGATGAAGAACTGGCAAAAGAGTATGGCGTGAGCGGACTGGGCGCCTGCCCGATGCTGAAAGAGGGACAGGTGTTTCATGCGGATTACGCAAAGCCGGAAGGATTTTGCGATGAGGCGTGGAAGGCGCTGTATCAGTATGTATTTGCTCTGGCACACGGTGCCGGCAATGAACTGTTTTATTATGGAGACTGGATCCGCAAGCCGGGCGTAGCCATCTGCAGCTGCAACGACGGTCTGCGTCCGGTCATCTTTAAGCTGGAGGCGACCCAGGAGCCATCGACGCTGGACTATACGCCGGTGCGATAAGGAAGACCGATCGAAAAAGCACATCGGTCCTTGACCTGTACGCAGGGGATGGGCGTATGCTGAAAGCGGAAGGTGGGATGTGGATGCACATCAAAGAGGCGGCCCGACAGACGGAGATGAGCGTTCGGGCGATCAAACATTATGAAGAGAAGGGGCTGCTGCAGCCGGAAAAGGATGAAAGCGGGTATCGGGTCTTCCGCGAACAGGATCTGGAGCGACTGCGGCAGATCAGCGTCTATCGCAAGCTGGGCATGGAGATCACGGTCATCCGGGAGGTCCTGAACGATCCGAAAAAAGAACGTGCGGCACTGGAACGATTGTATGAGCAAAAACAAAGCGAGCGGGCGCTGTGTGAACAGCAGCTCTGTGCGATCCGGGATCTGCTGGCACAGGCAGGGGATTATGGAACGCTGGACCAGATCCTGGTCTACCCGAGCGTCTGTGAAGGTCTGCGGGAAATGCTCCCGGGCGCGCTGGGCGAACTGCTGTCGGCACATTTTGCACCGTATCTGCAGATGGAGGCGGTCGATGAGGAACAGCAGGAGGCATATGCACAGATCATCTCTTTCTGGGATCATTGTGAGCTGCATCTTCCGTTCTGGGTGCGCGGTTACTTTCATGTGGCGGCACGCCTGTGGGGCGACCAGATCCAACGGTTGGCACAGGCGGGTGATACTGCTGTAAAGGAGGCGCTGAAGGCGGATGCGCAGACGTATGAGAGGATCAGGACACAGGTGCAGCAAAACACAGCGCGGTCAAAACGGTTTTCCTTTTCGTTTCATCTGAAACGGCGGGTGAACCGAGAACTGAAGCGCTGCGGCTATTATGATGTCTTTCTGCCGGCGATGGAGCGTCTGAGCCCTTCTTATCGTCAATATCGACGTTCGCTTCAGGCGCTGGAAGAGCAGATCTGTACAGAACTGGGCATCTCATCGTCGGTGGAATGAAGGATGGGTCTGCGCTCCTGTGACGAACAGCGTATGAGATGAAAAAAACCAACGACCGCATCAATGGATCGTTGGTTTTTATATGCTCAGATGAGCTGTTCGAGGCAGGAACCGCCATACAGTCCGGCCTGCAGTTCCCGGATGCAGCGGTCATAAAGGGCGAACAGACGTCTGGCCGCCTGTGGATACCGATAGACGTTCCAGTAGCCCTGCAGCAGACAGCGGCGCTGTTCGATGAAGCCGATGACATCATATAACGGAAACCCCAGAAAGATGCCGATCTCATGGGGATAGCTCTCACAGAGCGACAGCCGGTGATCGAGGTGCTGCAGGATGGCAGAAAGCGCTCCGCTTGGATAGCCGTAATCCGACAGAAAGGCCTGAATGTCGCTTCGCTGCAGCAGCAGGGATAAACGGCGCTGCTGGTAGACGAAGACGGTCACACGGGGACATTCCGCCTGAAACAGCGCAAAGTCGATTCCTTTTTGGGACAGCTTTTGCTGGTATGTCCGCAACAGGGCGGCCAGGTCATGGAATCGGTCGCGCTCGATGTGGAACATGTTGGCGGTCTTGCGGTTTTTCAGCACCGGTGCGCAGTGGGCAGCCAGCAGCTGCTCAAACTGCCGCTCATCTTTCGTCATTATTTACCGTGCGGCAAGCGCAGCTCGGATGGCCTCGATATCCTGTGCGGTCCCGGCATTTTCCACTTTATACAGGCAATCGACCCCATATTCTTCCGCGATCTTGTCACCCGCCAGACAGTAAGCATCTCCATAGCCGGTGTCTCCGGAAACGACCACACCTTTCAGAAACATGGAATTGGCGGCCAGAAAGCTCTCCACTTCGGCCGGAACATCACCGTATCCGTCTGTATAGGTAAACAGTATGTAGTCGTCCGTGATGGTCTCGCTGCCGGTGTCGATGCGCAGCGCCTCCTGATCCAGCTGGGAAACGATGGACTCTACGTTTCCGGTCCTTGAAGCATATACGATTTTCATATTAGATTCCTCCTTGGTTAGTTATTGCTAACTTATGTGTTTACCTTACCATGGATGCGGGAAGCTGTCAACGGGAAGGATCGTCCGATCGCTGCCTGTTGCTAACATATGGTAAAAAGCCGTACCGGCAGTTTTCGGGCGCGCACATACAGTTTTGACGAAAAACGTGTTATAATGGGACATCGTGAAAGGGGAGAGATGGAATGAAAATAATGAAAAAATTTATCCGGTATTACCGTCCGTACAGGAAGGTATTTCTGTTTGATATGATCTGTGCGTTTGGCATCAGCATCATCGATCTGGCATTTCCGCAGATCCTGAACTATCTGAATGCAACGCTGTATCTGGAGGATCCGCAGACGATCCGCCGTGCGATCCTGGTGCTGGCAGCGGGGCTGCTGGTGATGTATCTGGTGCGTGCGGCCTGTAAATACTATGTGTCTGCACAGGGGCACATCATGGGCGCGCGGATGGAACGGGACATGCGCAAAGAGCTTTTTGATCAGTACGAACGTCTGTCCTTTTCCTATTATGATAAGAACAACACCGGAGAGATGATGAGCCGGCTGGTGAGCGACCTGTTCGACATCTGCGAATTTGCACATCATGGACCGGAAAATGTGTTCATTTCCCTGCTGAAGATCATCGGCTCCTTTGTGCTGCTTTGCTGGATCCATGTGCCGCTGACGCTGCTGCTGGTGGTGGTGACGGTGGCGATGCTGCTGTTTTCGCTGCGGCAGAACAAGCGCATGCAGGCGACCTTCATGGAGAATCGCCGCAAGATCGCGGGTGTCAACGCATCGCTGCAGGATACGCTGGGCGGCATCCGGGTCGTAAAATCCTTTGCGAATGAGAAGATCGAACGGGAAAAATTCGCAGAAAGCAACGAACGTTATCTGACGAGCAAGATCGATAATTATCACTGCATGGGCTGGTTCCAGAGCGGCAACAATTTCTTTCAGGGCCTGCTCTATGTGACCATCCTGGTCGGCGGTGCGTATTTCATCGCCCAGGGAACGCTGGAGCCGGTCGCATTAGCCACTTATGCGCTTTATATCAACATCTTCGTGACGCCGATCGAAGTGCTCGTCGAATTTACGGAGATGCTGCAGAAAGGGTATTCCGGCTTCAAGCGCTTCAATGAAGTCATGGAGACGACGGTCGATATCCAGGATGCACCGGATGCGCAGGAACTGCGGGATGTCAAGGGAGTCATCGATTACAAGGATGTCTGCTTTAGCTACAATGCGGAGGAGAGCGTGCTGGATCACATCAACATCCACATCGATGCCGGACGTTCGATCGCGCTGGTCGGTCCCAGCGGGGGCGGCAAGACGACGATCTGTTCCCTGCTTCCGCGCTTTTATGATGTGGACAGCGGCAGCATCACCATCGATGGCAAGGACATCCGCTCGCTGACATTGGAATCCCTTCGTCAGAACATCGGCATCGTTCAGCAGGACGTCTATCTGTTTGCCGGCAGCATCGGAGAAAACATCGCTTACGGCAAACCGGGCGCAACGATGGAGGAGATCATCGATGCGGCGAAGAAAGCGAACATCCACGAGTTTATCCTGAGCCTTCCGCAGGGATATGATACCTATGTCGGTGAACGTGGTGCTCGTCTCAGCGGTGGTCAGAAACAGCGGATCAGCATCGCCCGTGTCTTTTTGAAGGATCCCAAGATCCTCATCCTCGATGAGGCGACCAGCGCGCTGGACAATGAGAGCGAGCGTCACATCCAGAAGAGCCTGGAGGAGCTGGCAAAGAATCGTACGTCCATCACGATCGCACATCGGCTGTCGACCATCCGCGGGGCGGATGAGATCATCGTCATCGGAGAAAAAGGAATCGAAGAACGCGGTACGCACGAGGAGCTGCTGCAGCTTGACAACGTGTATGCGCGCTATTATCGTCTGCAGTTTGAAGGCCTGGAGGAATCCGCTTAGGGTCACGGACGATGATGTGAACGCACCTGCGCCTTCTTTCTTCATTGCGCGGTGTACGTTCGTGTGAAATCAGAACAAACGCTATGGCAGGCCTCTCATCGCAGAGGCCTTTTCTGTTTCTGCTTACAGGGTGTCATTCTTTTTGAAGCGAGCGGGATATGGTATAATAAATAGTAACGGTTCGTGAAGAAGGACGGGAAAGGAGGGCGCGTCTATGCGTATTCTGAGCACAGCGATCGAAGAACTTTCGCATCGCTCTTCCAATATCGCCGCTGCCTCTCATATGCGGATCCAGGAGATGCTGCGCACATTGTCCATCGAAGAGAAATTCGGGCACATCTTCGTGAGCGGAAGCCTGAATCATGCCGGCCATATCAGTGAATTTGAGCTGGAGATCTCACCTTACGGGGAGATCTTCGAGCATTTCTGCAGCTGCCCGTTCCATGAGGAAGAGGATGCCTGCGGACATATCATCGCGCTGTGTGAATATCTGGCACAGCGGGAGTTCAAGCTGCCGTATCATCTGGATGTCGTCAGTGAGCAGCGTCGACGGATGAAGGAATATCAGGCACAGATCCGCAAGCTGGAACAGCACCGCCGTCAGCGGGAATCGCATACATGGCTGCAGGAAGAGGCGATGCGTTCTCTTTCTGTCGAACGGTCGGACATGGAAGACGGTAGCATCTCACTGTTTCTGGATCTGTCGGTGTCCGCTTTGGGGACAAAGGAGCTGTGTCGGATCTCCCTGCGCATTCGACGGGGACAGGAGCGCCTTTATGTGATCCGGGATCTTCCCCGTTTTTTTGATCTGGTGCGTCGCGGAGAGCCGCACAGCTATGGCAAGGGGCTGCGCTTCGTGCATCGCATGTCTGCCTTTGATGAAGAGAGCCAGGCGCTGATCGTGCTGTTGCAGCAGCTGTATGCGCAGACGGAGGAGCGTGCCTCGGCCCGATCGCTCGTTGTGGAAGGAGAAGCCGTCGATCGCCTGGCCGCATGCATCCGGCAGTTGCCTGCAGGTTATTGCAGCTGTCGATGGAAGGAGGAACCGCTGCGGCTGCATCTGCAGATGAAAACAGAAGAAGAACTGACGAATGTCTCTTTGCTGTATGCATCCGGGGCGGACGGGCATGTGATCACCCGACGTCTGTCTGCGCTCGACGGTCTGTATGAGATCGATGAGGAAGCCGGCGTATTTTACAGCTACACGGCGGATCCGCATCAGCAGGTGATCCGTCTGTACCATCAGTTGCTGGCGCAGGGAGAACTCCTGCTGGATGCCGCTGATCTTTCCCGGTTCTATCATGCGTATCTGCGGCCGTTTGGCGCATTCATCGAATGGAAGGGCGAGCTGGCGATGGAACAGCTGGCGCAGGTGGAGGACGCCATCGCGCTTTATCTGGACATCAGCGAGGATGCCATGTGGCTGGTCGCCCGGTTGGAATATGTTTATGACGGGGAACACGTTTCCGCGTTTGCGGCAGGGGAACGGGGCGAATCGCTGAAGGCACAGGCCGTGCGCAGCTATTTTTCTCAGCTGGTGGATCACATGGATGAACAGCATACCGCATATCTCAAAAACGATGTGCACTGGTCCGCTCAGGTGGAAGAACTGACCCGCGTGCTCGGGGAACACTGTCAGATCTTTGCCAGCGAACAGGTGCGTACCATCCGTCGTCCCCGGCAGCTCTCGCTCAGCGTCGGGGTACGGCTGGAAAATGATCTGCTGGATCTGCAGCTGGATCTGGGGGATATCGATGCAGGTGAACTGAGCGATATCCTGAAGAGCTATCGCCGCAAGAAAAAATATCATCGTCTGCGCAACGGGGATCTGCTGGACCTGGAAAGTGAAGAGCTGAAGGAGGCCAGCGAGCTGTTTGAACAGCTGCAGCTGCCACAGGATGCCCTGACGGAGACCTCGCTCACATTGCCGGCCTATCGTCTGTATAATCTGGAAACGCTGAGCGAAGCGCAGACACACATCCGATACGATCAGGAAGCGATCATTCAGCAGCAGGCGCAGCTGATGAAGCAGGAAACATCGTTTGCGCTTCCGGATGAGTTTGTCACCTGCCTGCGGGATTATCAGAAAGAAGGGTTTCAGTGGCTCAAGACCCTGTCCGCTTATGGGTTCGGCGGTCTGCTGGCGGATGACATGGGACTGGGAAAGACCGTTCAGGTGCTGGCCTATCTGCGCAGCGAACAGGCGCAGGGGAAACAGAGCCTGGTCGTCTGTCCGGCATCCCTGCTTCTGAACTGGCAGGATGAAGCAGGACGCTTCGCGCCGCAGTTGAACTGTGCGCCCATCTACGGCAGCAAGCCGGAACGAAAAAAACGTCTGGAAGATGCGCAGGATGCCGATCTGCTCGTCACTTCCTATGATTATCTGAAACGGGATCAGGAACTGTATGCAGAGCGCTTCTTCGATACGGTGATCTTGGATGAGGCGCAGTACATCTCCAATCCGCGCACCAAAAATGCACAGACGGTCAAACAGCTGCGCTGCCGTCAGCGCTTTGCGCTCAGCGGCACACCGATCGAAAACACCCTGACCGAGCTCTGGTCGATCTATGATTTTCTGCTGCCGGGCTATCTGTACACCTATTCTTATTTTTCTGCCACGTTTGAACGGCCGATCGTCAAGGAACAGGATGCGAAGATGACGGCCCGCCTGCAGCGCCTGGTCCGCCCGTTCCTGCTGCGGCGCACCAAACAGGAGGTTCTCAGCGAATTGCCGGACAAGGAAGAACACATTCTGTATTTTGAACTGGAGAAAAAGGAAAAGGAGCTTTATCTGGCCAATGCGGCGAACGTGCGTGCGAAGATCGAACAGCAGCAGACACCGACGCAGGATACCATTGCGATCCTGGCGCTCATCACCCGTCTGCGGCAGCTGTGCCAGGATGCCCGCCTGGTCTATGAAGATATCGACTGGGTCTCCAGCAAGCTGCGCGGCTGTATGGAACTCATCCGCAGCTGCATCCGCGCACAGAAGAAGGTGCTGCTGTTTTCCTCGTTTACTTCCATGCTGGATCTGCTGGCGCAGGAGCTGGAAAAAGAAGGCATCCGCTATTATCTGCTCACCGGTGCCACCGCGAAGGAAAAGCGCCATGCGGATGTCGAACGGTTTCAGAAGGACGATACGCCGCTCTTCATGATCTCGCTGAAAGCGGGCGGTACCGGTCTCAACCTGACAGCGGCCGAGGTCGTCATCCATTTCGATCCATGGTGGAACCTGTCTGCACAGAATCAGGCGACCGATCGTGCGCATCGCATCGGTCAGCACAACAACGTACAGGTCTATCAGCTGATCATGAAAGGAACGATCGAAGAGCGCATCCGGCACCTGCAGGAGAAGAAGAAAGATCTGGCAGATCTGTTCGTGCGCACACAGAACGAGAATCTGCTGCGTTCGATGAGCAAGGAAGAGCTGCTTTCCCTGTTTCAGTGAGGAAGTGGTCCAGGCATGGATCGCTTCCTTTTTTCATATGGTGATAGTGGTGAGCGTGATGAGATACAAACGATGGATCCTGCCTTTTCTGCTGTTTGCGGCTGCCCTGGTCATGAGCATGCAGGTGCTGGCCGTGCCACAGACTCCGCCGCTGGCAAATCGGGTCTATGTGATCGACAGCGGACATGGAGGCAAAGATGACGGGGCCCAGCGCGGAGATGTCCGGGAGGATGCGATCAACCTGGCGATCGCACGGGAGGTCCGTACATTGCTGATCGAACAGGGCGCCAGTGTGATCATGACCAGAGATGGTGATCATGATCTTGCGGGCGAGGATGTTGAAAACCGCAAACGGGAAGATATGCAGCAGCGGGTGGCGATCATCAACTGCGGCTGGGCCGATGCGTTTATCAGCATCCACCTCAATGCGTATACGTCGGCGAACGTGCATGGGGCACAGGTGTTTTATCAGGAAGAGAACGCTGCCAGCAAACAGATGGCTCAGCAGATCCAGCAGCAGCTTTCCGCATCGACCGATACGAAGATGAGCGCCAAGCCGGGCGACTATTATATCCTTGAAAAGCCCTCTGTGCCCGGTGTATTGGTGGAGTGCGGTTTTCTTTCTCACGCAGCGGAACGAGAACAACTGCAAAGTGAGTCTTATCAGAAGACGCTGGCAAAGGCGATCGTCGACGGAGTGATCGCCTATGAACGCAACGAGCAATAAAAAATGAGCGGGAAATCGCTCATTGTGTGCGAAAGATCAGGATGGCTCTGGCGGAAGGTGTGATCGAGCAGGTAATCAGCTCCCAGCCTTCTTTTTCTTTCTGGTTGGCGTATGTCTCGATCGCCTGTGCCGTCTTCTCGGCGCTCGGCGTGTACGGAAGAGCGATGCAGCGGATCATGCGGTGCTTCCTCCTCTCTGTTCCTGGATCGTCTGAATGTGAGCGATCAGCGGCTCCAGGCTTTTGGGATCGATGAAGCTGATCTGCTTGCCATACGTTTCCAGAAAGGCCCGATCTTCCGCCGATCGTTGTTCGACCGGTTTTTTGCGAAGCTGGCGGTACATCAGCGACATCATCACCTTGTGACTGCGGCTGAGGTGCGCATGATCGATCGCCCCGCGCAGATGATAGAAGGAAGCGCGCTGAAAGATGTCCTCCGGCAGCTGCTGTTTCAGCGCTGCGGTGATGTTGGCGACGGTTTCCGGTTCCTTTGGATCGGATAGCCCGACCGTGGCGATCAGGATCGATGCCTGCGTTGGTATCTGCCGGGCAAAGGCCTTTCGCAGACCGGGGATCCCGCCGGCATACAACGAGCCGATATAGACGATCAGCTCCAGAGAGGCATCAGCGGTCCACTGGGTGTAGGGACAACAGGGGATGCCGGTTTGTTCGGAAAGTATTTCGGCGTAACAGCGGGCACTTCGGTATTTGCCGCCATAGATGATCATTGCGTTCATAGGCCTCCTCGCTGCCCCGGTTGCGGGCAGCTCTCATATCTTCTGCTTCTATTATATAAGAACAGGGGCAGGGACGCCTGTTAAGAGTTGGTAAAAGTTGTGCGGAAGCAGGAAGAGGGAGACGGGATGCGGGGAGGATGCTCTTGTGGAAGCGTACGTAAAAAAGCCGATCACAGGGAAGCGAGGGAAGCGGGAGAGGACAGCCTTTGATACGATTCAGCGATCCGAATAAAAAAATGAAGAAAAAATAAAAAAGGTGTTGACACAAAGAGGGAGGGAATG
>NBJMR02800__coassemble_1777_pt1 | contig 23098 bp, 23 predicted proteins | sample NBJMR02800__metabat2_low_PE_026 | metagenome-assembled genome bin NBJMR02800
TAAGAAAACAGGACTGTTATGGTTATGAACTTGTTCATATCATCAAAGAGCAGACAGACGGTGTGATTGACTTAAAGCTGGGAACGCTCTATCCGGTTCTTTACCGGCTGATCGATGATCAGTGCATTTCTTCCAGCGATGTAGTAGAGAACCGCAGGGTTCGGGTCTATTACCATATGGAGCCAAAAGGAGAAGAATACCTGCAGCAACTGCTGACAAAATACCTCAGTTGGAGCAGCGCCATTCAAAAACTGATCGAAAGGGGATAGTACATTTGAAATCCGGGAAACAACGGTATGCATCGGAACTGAAGGCTCTGTTTCCGATCCATACAAAAAAAGAAAAGCAATACATCTGTTCGTTGCTGACCAACATCGAAGAGAGCCGCTCCTATTCCGACATCATCGAAGAATTTGGAGAACCGACATCACCTGTCAGTGCCTACTATGAGAACATCGATACACAGCAGCTCATTCGTTCGCTGAAACGAAAGCGTCTGCTGCAGCTTTTTTTAGGCATCGTCGCTGCAGCGGTCATCGTCTGTGCCATCTGCTACTGCATTTCTTTACGGGAAGCGCTTGATGTCTATAAGGATGGAATCATCACGGACACTGAAGTCACGATCACAGAGGAGGTCATCACTGAATGAAAAAGCTGTTTGCCTTATTTACCGCCTGTTTTTTGATCCTTGCGGTTCCACTGCCGGTGTACGCTCAGCAGCCGGAAATCATTTCTACCGAAATCATCCCTCAGGCGGATGGCGGGGTGCTCGAAATCACCCTGACACAGGACCCGGTCTCCACGCGGGCCGCACAAACGAAAAGCGGAACAAAGACCGTTTCCAAAAAGAATGCTTCCGGACAGGTCGTCTGGTCTGCATCTTTGAAAGGAACGTTCACCTACGACGGGAAGAAAGCTACCTGTACGGCTAGCAGTGTATCGGTTTCGATCAAGAATCCTACTTGGAAGCTTTCCAGCAAAAGTGCCGGCAAGACCGGTAACAAGGCTACCGGCAAGGTCGTAATGAAGCAATATTATCAGGGACAGGCAACACATACTGAAACTCAATCGATCACGCTCTCTTGCAGTCCAAGCGGAGCACTTTCCTGATCGGCTGTCCCGACATACGCCGATAATGACAACAAGCAGTTCACCTTTCCCTTTGCGGGATGCGATGAACTGCTTTTTTCGATTCAGCTCTCCTTCTGTAAATGTCCGTCCTCCATCCGATAGATCGTCCTGCAAGAAGCGGCCACTTGCGGATCATGTGTGACGATCAGCAATGTTTGTCCCTGCTGATTCAGTTCCAGCAGCACATGCAGGACCTCTGCAGCCGTTCGGCTGTCCAGGGCACCGGTCGGCTCATCCGCCAGCAAAAGCAGCGGATCGTTGACGATTGCCCGGCAGATGGCGATCCGTTGCTTCTGGCCCCCGGATAACTGTGATACCTTTCTTTTGGCAAGATCTTCTAATGACAGCCGATGCAGCGTCTCATACGCTTTTTCTTTTGCCTTTCGCCATGTATATCGCCGATCGAACAAAAGCGGCGTCATCACATTTTCCAATACGCTGCGATCTTCCATCAATGCAAAATCCTGCATGACAAAGCCGATCTGCCGGCTGCGCAGGTTTGCCTTTTCCTTTTCCTTCGAGCGGACAACGTTTTCATCATTCAGCCAGTAATCGCCATTGTCCGGCACCTCCAGCAATCCCAGCACCTTTAAGAGCGTTGATTTCCCGCTGCCGCTGGTTCCGATGATGCCGATGCGTTCTCCCTGCTGTATCGTCAGGTTTACATCTCGCAATGCATGCACTTCACTTCCTTTTCCGCGGTTGTAGTACTTATCGATGTGCGTTACCCGAATCATGTCGGATCCTCCTATTCCTTATAAAGCTGCAGGATGCTTTGCCTGGCCATGAGACGATGGATCCCGACGGACAGCAGGACATAGATCAGATAATAGATCAGTATGCTCAGACAAATGCTTTCCAGATTCAGCGAATTGCAGAATTGAGAGAGAAACTCCCATTGCGGATGTTCACTGATATATCCGCTGCTGAAGCGATCCGCATACTTTGCGATCTGTTCACAGATGCGAAGCAACAGCAGACCTGCTGCAGATACCGGAATGAACATGAGCGTGTCTTCCAGAAGCGACAGGCAAAGGCGCTGCCGGGGCGCAGCTCCGCAGATCCTATAGATGCTCTCCTGTCTTTGCCGGATGCACATGCGAAGCATCTTGCTGGCACATACACCGGACAGTGACAATAACGCAAACACCACAGCGGCAACCATAGAAAACAAATTGCTTTCCTGCGACCAGAAACTCGTTGTCCAGTTCTCCGACAGTGACAGGGCACCATCGTGAGAAAGCTGTTTGGGATCGTCCGTAAAATAGAGCACACCGCTTTGTCTTGTCTGCAGGCAGGCCGCCTGCTGTGGATGTGCTTCCCAGTATGGGTGTGCCTGTGATGCGATCATATCACCATAGATGCCGGAAATCACATCTGCACTGAATGAATCGCCCTGAAAGTCATCGATCCCGCCCGCATAGGTTCCAACGACCCGTATGCGCAACGGTTCTTCCCCTGTTGCCAACAGAATTTCATAGCGCTTGCCGATCATATCCTTCTCTGCGAGCGTATCTCGAAGAACGACCGGAAGCTCATCTGTACCTCCTTCCATCAGCAAATCAAAGCACAGTCTGTGTTCCATTCCTGCCGGCAACGCGGACAAAACGGCTTCCTGTTCTTTCCCATCCAGGTTCAGGGCCACATCCATCGTCTGCGGCATTTCATAGAACGGCAGATCGCTCGATTCGATCGCTGTATCTGACCACCAGACATCCTGCAAATGCAGCGTTCTGGTCAGTGTCAGCTGCTGTCCCAGTCGATGCAGCAATGCGCCGGATGATGCGAGAAAGCAGATGCCGACGCTCAGTTCCAATATCAGCAGCAGCACAAACCCCGCATCCTTGCGAAGTTCGTGCAGTGCCGTCCATAACAGTTTCATATCCGCTCCTCCTGCCAGACATAGACCGGCAGAAACAATAACAGCTGCAGCAGGCAGGCAACCGCACCGATCCCGCACAAACATGCGAATGGCAGCGGAACCGGATAAGTATATTGCCAGAAAAGTGCATTCTGTAAAGGTGTGCTCAGAAGAAACAGCAGACATGCCAGGCCCCATGCGAGCATGGACAACAGCACGATTTCACCCAGCATATATCCGCCCACCTGTGAAGGACGACAACCGCATAAATACAGGATCCGTCGATCCTCTCGTTTCTGATGGTTCCAAAACCAGATCAGCAGCAATGCGTTGATCATCCCCAGAAGCAGGACCCCCAGACAGCTGCCGATGGTCTTCAAAAAATCACGGTACATGACCTGCTGACGGTCGTACAGCAGATCTGCCGGCTCTGCCAGTGCGTCCGTGTGGGATGCGAGGACGTTTTCGATCCTTGCATGTTGTGAGGAGCTCAGATCTTCTTCGTAGGAAAACGAGAACATCCTTCCTTCTGCCAGCTCTGTCTGTTCCAGCTGCGAAAGAGGAGATACACTTTCAAATTCCCAGACGCCATAAACCAGAATGTCCCTGTCTCCTCGTTTCAGCCGATCGCCTGCCTGCAACTGCCGCTGCCTCGCTTCCGCTTCATTGAGGATCACATATGGCTGTTCCGTTTCCGATACAGGCGGATTTCCCAGCTGCTGCCATCGCTGTTGCAGCCGGTCATCTGCCCAGTACGCCTGTGTATCGCTGCTCACCTCTGTCAGTGCCGGCATGGACGGCAGCGCAAGCAGCTCATCGATGATCTGCTCTTTTTCGCTGATCGATACATCTTCTCCCCAGTAGATCGTATTATGGTCATAAAGCTCCTGTGAGAGCAGGTATTGATCCTGATATGATACCCATCCCATCCGCAACAGCAGCAGCGCCGAAAAGATCGTCAGCGTCAGCACTCCCTCAATCATCAGAAACACGCGTTTCCTCGTATGAAAGAATGCTCGCAGATCACTGTACAGCAGCCATATCGATTTCATAGGAGTCGATCACTTCCTGCAGATAACGCTCTCGATAATCATCCGGTGTCGCCCAGCTGTCCAAATCTTCTCCGATCCCGCTCAGCTCTGCGATCCAGCGGCATAGCACATAATCGGACAACAATGGCGTCTGACCGTCGCTCAGCAGGCTGACACAGGCATTCAGGCCGCTTTCTCCCATCCCCATGATGATGGATTCCTTTTGGCGGATCAGCGCCCGATTGATCTGATACCCTTCCGCATTCGCCATGTTGTAGGGATCGATCTCACGGATCTCTTCGATGTATCGGTCCACATTGATCCGATCTCGCGTCACTTCATCTTCACTGACGACCACCTCGATCGTAAAATCGACCAAAACGGCATCACTGTAATTTTTCTGACAGGTGAGATGATAGGTTCCTTCCTCGTCTGGCAGGGTCGCCACCCCTTCTTCATTCAGCGGCAGCTGGCCCTGCTGTGTCTGCAGCGACAGCTGATAAGGATCTTCCGCATCTGAGGAAGAATACAGGCGAATGGATGCACCTGGTGACGCCGCCAGACGATACAGCGGAGAATCCGGATCATCCGCATTTGCCAGCGTGTCGGACAGCTGCTGCCGGATCGGATCCAGCCCTTCCTCTCTGCTCAGAGAAAACTGCGTCATGCACAACGGGATCTGCTCCTCTTCGGTTTCCAGCTGCAAAAACGGACTGACGCTGTCCGGCAGTTCCCGTGACGGCACAGAAAACAGCCCAAAACACCAGCACAGCGCAGCGAAGACCAACAGCAGCGGCAAAAGGGAAAGAAGCACTCGCTTCCATCGTTTCTTCATATTCATTGCCCCCTTTTCTATGGCTGAACCACGTTGACGCTGTAACAGGACACGTAGTTCTGCGCGTAACCCTGCGGATCATTCAATGCCAGGTTGATCAAGAGCAGATCATAGGTTCCCGGTTCCTGCGGAAGCGTCAGCTGTGGGAAAGCATGGACGGCACTTTCCTCATCCAGGCGATACAGCAACGCAGGACTGCCGTCAAACGTCGCCCATTCGCCATCACACCAGATCAAAAATGCACCCGTACGCCCTTCTTCAAAGAATTCTTTGTACCGAAGTTCCAGTGTCCGTACACTGCCGCTCGTTCCGGATAACTCTGTAAACGGCGCAGCATCCTCAGCAGAAAGGTCAACACCTTCGGCATCCGCCTGCTGAAGCAGCGAAACATCGGCATCCGCCATGAACAGACCTCCTCCTCGGTTAAAGATCGGCGTATAAAGATAATTCCATACATTGGACAGCATGAACGATGTATCATTGCTTTGGTAGAGATCGATCGCTTCCTGCATATCATCATCACTGACCGTCCCCGGGTATGCCAGTGTTTCAAAGTATTCCATATAAGAGCGGTTTTCCTCATCTCCGATAAACTTGCTCACGCTCAGATCACTGCACCCGTTCTCATCTCGGTAGAGAAAGTGGAACGTGATGCCATGATTATAGGACAGATCGATCTCAGAAAGATCCACCTGTACGTCCACGACCGCCTCCTGGAGCGGGACCTTTACAAAATGCAGCTGCTGTTTGGTTCCTCCTTTGATGCTGGATGGAACGATCTGCTCATCCACGCTGACCAGAAACACCCCATCGATGCTCGCCGCACCATCGGATGAATGGATCTCATAAGCAACCCTTGTTTCCAGCTGACCTTCCTGCCCGACAGGAAGATACAGGTCGACGATCCCCTCTCCCTGTTCATCTATGATCCGGTTCCAGCTTTCAATGGAGCCGGACAGATCATTGACGACCATCTTCGTATCCTGCACCTCTTCGACCGCAGCCCATTCCTGCTGTGTCGCTCCTTCCTGAACATCCTGCCGAGTGATCGTTTCCATTCCACCGAAACAGCCCGTCAGCAACAACGCTGCGCACAACAGCCCTTTCTTTTTCACACATTCCCCTCCTTGTTGTCCATCCTTGTACCGTTTCAGGCCTTCCGACCTTTCGAGCATATCCAATCTTCTGTTTTGGCTCGTATCGGCTGTCTGAAACATACGGTTTTATTATTTTCTGCCCGTTTCCCTGTCACTTCTTCCAGATCCGCCAAAATCAGCGAAGTATTCTTTCACGGCTCATTCACAACGACCGGACAGAATCGGGAATGACCATCGGTCTGTACCTGAAACACGAGAGGCGATCGTACATGCGGATGCATCGACCATTTTCCCATCTTCATCGGTATCACAACGAGATCGTTTGGCTGAAAGATCGATGTCTGCGTCACATTCCCGCTTCGCCTTTCCCTTTGTTCTCCGCTGCTGTCCAAATATCATACATCCGTGCGGCCAATACCGACACTGCCGATCAACCGGGCACCGACGACCGCCGGAACTCTGACACGTTTCGATCGCTTTTTCATTTTGATCCTCCTGCAACCGATCACGAATGATCATCATTCCCATTTTCATCATACAAGGCCGTCTGTTAAATTGTACTTACAAGAACGACAAATCTAAGTAAAATATATTTTTTATCATAATGCATTTGACAATTATATATATTGCTTTCCCCTCCACCCATTTTTCATAAAAAAACTCCATGTGAACAGATCCGTTCACATGGAGCATCTTTGTAATTGGGCGTTGTTTATGCGTTGCTTGCGGCAACCTTTACCTTGCTGAAGAGCTCAGCGATGATCGTACGTGTTTCCGCATCATACCGGAACACTTCATCGTTGTCATTGTCCGCTCTCGGAATATAGGCATTGATACCGGCAAAGTCGCCTTCTGCCAGTTCATTCATGACTTCTTCATTCGGTGAAGTATAACCGACAAAGCTGGAGTTGTCCATCGCTGCCTCATAGGTGCAGACATAATCGATGAACGCATGAGCCAGTTCCGGATTCTCTGCATTCTTCGGAATGACCATCGCATCCGACCACAGGTTCGTACCGGTTTCCGGCATGTAGAAGCCCATGTTCTCATTTTCAGACATGACATAGGTCGCATCACCGGAATAGATCAGACCCAGCGCCTTGCGTCCCTGCGCCATGTTATCGATGATCTCATCCGTTACGATCTCCGGCTCCATCGTCTGTACGCACTGTAACAGCCATTCATACGCCTCGTTGAGCTCGTCCTCGTTGTCCGTATTCATCGAATAGCCCAGCGCCTTCAGCGCCATCATGAAGCTGTCACGCTCTGAATCATACAGGTAGATATCCCCTTTGTATTTCGTATCCAGAAAGATGTTGTAACCTTCCTTCTCCAGATCCTCTTCGCTGACCTTGGTCTTGTCATAGACGATGCCGACCGTTCCCCAGAAATACGGAACCGAATATTCATTCTCCGGGTCGTAGTCCAGACCCATGACATCATCGCTGAGCAGATCCAGGTTGGAGAGCTTGCTCTTGTCTAACGGCTGCAGAAGATCCTCTTCCATCAGTCGCTGGATCATATAATCGCTCGGTACGAGCACATCGAAGGACTCACCGTTCGCTACGCGGATGTACATCTGTTCGTTGGAATCAAAGTAGTCCACCTTAACGGTCGCTCCCGTCTGTTCCTCAAAGTCGGCGATCAGGTTCTCCCCCATGTATTCTCCCCAGTTATACAGGTGGAGTTCCTGTCCCTCAAACGGACGGTCTCCGCCGCCGGAACCGCCACAGCCGGCAAGTGTGAGGACCATTGCGCCGCTCAGTGCGCTAGCCAGTAATTTTTTCATTTCTTTTCTCCCTTCTTTCCCTGATCACAGGTACTACGTTGATAATCACGAGGACTATCGTTATCAATACTACCACGAGGGTAGATATTGCATTGATGCTCGGGTTGACCCGTCGGCTCATGGTATAGACCATGATGCTGAGATTTTTGACGCCTCCTCCGGTAACGAAGTAGGAGATGATGAAATCATCAAAGGACATGGTAAACGCGATCAGCGCACCGGAAACGATGCCCGGCATGATCTGCGGTACCAGCACCTTGGTGAGGGCCTGCCATGGGGTCGCCCCCAGATCCATGGCCGCATCCGCCAGATTGGGATCCAGCGAGCGGATCTTCGGCATGACGCTCAGGATGACATAAGGCGTACAGAAGGCGATGTGTGCCAGCAGCATCGTCCAGAAGCCGCGTTCCACATGGAAGGTGATGAACAGCAGCATGAGCCCGATCGCCGTGACGATCTCCGGGTTCATGATCGGGAAATCGTTGAGCTGCAGGATGGCTTTTTGCAGAAACTTGCGGCTCTTGGACAGCCCGATGGCGCTGATCGTTCCCAGCAGCGTGGAGACGACCGTTGCGATCGATGCGATGATGATCGTCGTATACAGGGATTCCATCATGTCCCGGTTGTTGAACATGCGTTCATACCAGGTCAGGCTGAATCCTTCAAAATTGGTCAGTGAACGGCCGGAGTTAAAGGAAAATACGATCATGAACACGATCGGCAGATAGAAGAAGGCGATCATGAGCACCATCAGCACCTTGCCGAAGATCCGTTTTTCTTTTTTCATGCGCGCTTCTTCCTCCCTCCGCTGTTATGTTCATCCACCCGGCGGATCAGATACATGCACAGCATCATGATGGCCGCCATGATCATGGAGATCGCCGAACCGAAGTTCCACTCGCCGACCGTGATGAACTGGTTTTCGATCACGTTACCGATGAGGAAGAACTGACCGCCGCCCAGCAGCTTCGGAATGAAGAAGGAGCTGACCGCCGGCAAGAACACCAGGGCGATCCCGCTGATCACACCGGAGAGCGAGAGCGGGAAGGTCACCCGCCAGAAGGTCTGTACCTTATTGGCGCCGAGATCCGCGCTGGCTTCCAGCAGGGAATGATCCATCTTGCAAAGCGACGTGTTGATCTGCAGGATCATAAACGGAATGAAGTTGTAGACCATACCGATCAGCACCGCGCTTTCCGTATACAGCAGCTCAGTCTCTCCCAGGCCGAAGAAGCCCAGAATGTTGGAGAGCAGGCCGCCCTGCGTCAGGATGCCGATCCAGGCATAGGTGCGCACCAGCATGTTGATCCACGTCGGCAGCGTGATGACCAGCACCAGGATGTTGCGCACGCGATCGGAACTGCGGGCGATGAAGTAGGCGATCGGATAGCCCAGGAGGATGCAGATGACCGTCGTCTTAAAGGCAATCACCAGCGAACGCCACAGGATGAGCAGAAAGTCATGGTCGGTAAAGAATCGGATAAAGTGATCCAGCGTAAAGGTGAAGTTGACGACCCCGTTGCCGCTGTCGGTGAATGCGTAAAACAGGATCAGCAGCATCGGCAGCAGGATCATCAGAGCGACCCAGACCACATAAGGAGCCGCCAGCTGTGAGAACCGCTTCATCAGAACTCCATCTTCTCCATGACGTGGATATCCTGTGGGAAGAAGGTCAAGCCGACCTCTTTTCCTTCCTCCACATAATCGGTCGTATGGATCTTGAACTCACGTCCGGTCGTCGAGAAGGTGATCTGGTAGATACCTTCGCTGATGTTCTCATCGTCAAAGTCATAATCGACGCTGATGTCGACCGACTGTTCCTCATCGCTGAGCTTCCATCCCTGCGCGTTGGCCCACGTCTTGAGATCGGTATCCAGCGCAACGGATTCCGTGATCTCATCGACCGTCTTGAAGAAGTTGAATGCCATGACGGCCTCGTTGGCGCGCTCATTCTTGACAAATGGCTGATTGACGACGAAGATGCGCCGTTGTACGCTGGTGCCGGCCGCCGTCGAGAAGGTCACCGGATACTCGCCCAGCTCTTCCTTCAGATCGTACTCGATCTTGGAGATGGAGATGTATTCATCGCTTTCCGGGTTCCATGCCTGTGCATCGGCACGGGCGACGATCTCTTTGTCATCGAGCTCTTTGAGGTCCTCGATGTCGACATAGAAATCGTTGGCGCTGATCTTCTCTTTGCCGTCCTCGCTCGTCACATCCTGGTTGCGGATGACATGCATGTTGACGGTGACCGAAGTGCCCGGCAGCGTCTCCACCATGACCTCGTAGTGCACACCTTTGAACAGGACGCTGAGCACCTCTCCGCTCAGCTTGCCCTGATCGACCTCGACGATGTCGATATCCTCCGGACGGATGACGACATCCACCGCCTCGTTTGGCTTAAAATCACGGTCGACGCAGTCAAAGACGATATCGTCGAACTTCACCTTGTAATCCTCCAGCATGACGCCCGGGATGATGTTGCTTTCACCGATGAAGTTGGCTACGTAGCGGTTGATCGGCTCGTTGTAGATCTCCTGCGGCGTTCCGGCCTGCTGGATCTCGCCATCCTTCATGACCACGATCTTGTCCGACATGGTCAGAGCTTCTTCCTGATCGTGGGTGACGTAGATGAACGTGATGCCGACTTCCTGCTGGATGCGCTTGAGCTCATACTGCATCTCCTTGCGCAGCTTGAGGTCCAGCGCGCCCAGCGGTTCATCCAGCAGAAGCACCTTTGGCTCATTGACCAGTGCGCGGGCGATCGCCACACGCTGCTGCTGTCCGCCGGAAAGCAGGGTGACATTTTTATCCTCATAGCCCTCCAGACCGATCAGCTTGAGCATCTTCATCACCTTCTGTTCGATGACGTCCTTGCTCATCTTCTTGATCTTCAGACCGAATGCGATGTTCTGATAGACGCTCATATGAGGAAACAGCGCGTATTTCTGAAAGACGGTGTTCAGCTCCCGCTTGTGTGGCGGCACCTTGGCGATGTCTGCGCCGTCAAAGATGATCGATCCCTCATTGGCATCGATGAAGCCGCCCAGGATGCGCAGCAGCGTCGTCTTTCCACAGCCGCTGGGACCCAGCAGCGTCACGAACTCATTTTCATAGATGTCCAGATTGATGCCTTTCAGCACGATCTGTCCGTCAAAATCCTTGACGATGTTACGAAACTGAATGAGTACCTTCCCTTCCATGTGATCTTCCTCCCCTTAAAACATCGGCGGTGTGGTGATCCAGAGGATCCTTGCCTCCACACTGCCCGGATTGTGCAGATAATGGCTTTCGGTCCCCTCGATGTAAAAGGTTTCCTTCGCCTTGATGCGATACGTCTGGTTTCCCTTTACCAGCAGGATGCTCCCTTTCAGCACATAGCCGAATTCCTCTCCGCTGTGACTGACCATCTCCATGCTGTCGCAGCCGGGATGCAGCGTCAGCAGGATCGGCTCCATGTCATTTTTCTGCGCGTTGGGAACGATCCATTCGATCTTATAGTCCTCCTGCTCGTCCTCGAAGAAATCCGCCGTGTGGAAGACGATCTTCTTTTCCTGTTCCTGACGGAAAAAATGCGAAAGATCGGTTCCCAGGGCCTCCAGGATATCTTCCAGGGTCGATATGCTGGGACTGGTGAGATTGCGCTCGACCTGCGAGAGGAAACCTTTGGTCAGCTCGCTGCGGCTGGCCAGCTCCTCCAATGTCAGATCGTTGGAAAGTCGAAGTTCCCTGATCTTTTTGCCGATATCCATGCACGCACCTCCTGTTTTGTAGTTCTAAACTTTTCGTTCACTGCAAGCAAACAAGAATATTATACACAGTACGACTGAAAACGCAATAGTAAATTCTATATATTTAAATTTTTGTTTGGGATTACTAAACTTACGGCAGTGATCTTCTCAAAGGAACGCTTCTGCATAGCAGAAAAAATGCTGTGAGGCTCCAGATTGCAGGTCCTTCCACAGCATTTTTAAAACTGATAGATGCCGCCCGGTGCATACCAGTCGAGAGGCAGCACGCGCTCGATCGCTGCTTCCCCTTCTCCCGGGCGGTAGGTGATGCGCAGGCCGCCGCTGTAGTAGTCGTATCCCGACGGCAGGCGGAACTCTCGGATCTCGATCGCATCCTGCTGCTCGCTCTTGACAAACGGCAGCGCTGTATCTGTTACGACCTCCACTCGCTCATCCAGCGCTTCGATCCGCAACACTTCGCTTCCATCCGGCAGCAGATCATCCAGCCGTATGGTATGACGGCTGCCGATATCAAATGTTCCTTCCGTATGCAGCCATGAAACGAAGGAGGAAGATGGAAGCGTCTCAAAGCGATGGTCTGCCGCGATGGTGACCGTCTGTGTTTCCCTTTCGCTTTTCACCCGCAGCTGCACACCGCGGAAATGATAGTGATTCTCCTCATCCAGCGGCAGATTCACCGCAAAGGTCACCACATAATGATAACCAGGTTCTTCTTTATCGACACGTTCAAAACTGATAAAAGTAAATGGCGGGGTACACAGTGTTTCACCGCTCAGCTCCTGCAGAGACAGCACTTCCACATCGGTCAGCGGCTGATTGGCCGTCAGGTAGACTTCTTCCTTCGGCACAGGTGAAGAACGCGCACTGACCAGATAAGAGATCCCGCTGCTTCCCTCTGCCTGAAGGGGCTTTGGCGCACAGCCTGTACACAGCAGGATGGAAAACAGCAGACATCGCATCCATCGTTTCATGATGTTCGCACCTCCTTTTTCATATCGATCTGCATCGTATGATCGATGTAATCCCCTTGCGGATCTTCCCCATAGGAACGCACCTGATAAGCATCCGTGATCGTGTGACAGCGCGGATCCGCCACGCTGGAACGCCGCCAGGCGTAAAAGCCCTCACGCAGTTCGCTTCCGGAGACGACCACCTCCATGGTGAATGCACCGTCCTGCACATTGTTGACAAACGAAAACCGGTAATAATGATCGTCATTTACCGGAAAATCCGCTTTTCCGATGATCAGCATCAGGTACTCGTCATTTTGATCGTTCTGCAATACGACCAGATCAAAATACGGGTCCTCCCGCTGTTCGCGGATCACGATGTTTCCGCTCTGTTCTTTATGGTACGCCTCGATCTGTTCCCGCATGTGATCCATCTCTGTATCGATCACGGCCTGCCCTCCATCTCCGCTGCCCTCACACGCCAGCTCTGACGGCCGCTGGGCCGCAAAGAGGACGACGCTCAGAAACGCGATCACAACGATACCTCCGATGATCACATGGCGAAATTCCGGAAGCCGCCAGCGAAGCGACCCTCCATTCAACACGCGGTTCGCCTGTCGCTCATACAGACGCTTATACCCGATGGCAAACAACAGGCCGATCACCAGCATCCCGCCGACACAGCCCAGCCATACAGCCGTTCTTGATTCCATCCCCCTCACCTCCTAAAAACCGATTTCTTCCTTAAACTGATAATAATATGAACGTGACACCTCCAGATGGGAACCATCGCTGAGCACCAGGACAAACTTCATGTTCAGCGATGTCTTGATCATGGCGATGTGATGTCGATTGACCAGATACGATTTATGTATGCGCAGGAACCCTTTTGGATACAGGGATGCCTCCATTTGATACAACGTTCCTCTGGTGTGATAGGTCTTTTGTTTCGCATGCAGCTTCAGCTGATTCTGCAGGCTCTCCACATAGAGGATCTCCTGCGGTGATACGATGGAGATCCCCTCCTCTTCACGGATGAGCAGCTCATCCAGCAGAAACTGCGGTTCCATGAGGATCAGATCTGCCGGTGACCCAAAGCGGATCTCCCCGTTTTGCAGCTGCTGGCGATAGCTCTCTTCTTTTTCCTTTCGACAGAGCAGTTTGATCTTCATTCTCCATCCCTCCCCTGTGCTCCCATTATAAACAAAGGAGCGTTCAAAAAAAAGCGTTGTTGTATAACATACAGCAACGCGATGATAACTTACACCGATTCAGCCAGATCTAGCTTTTTAAGGACACTGTTTTGATGACCGCCAGCTGCTGGACGGAGGAACTGTGGCAGAGCACCTTCCACACGAGCAGGGAGAGGACAAAGTCGACCACGCTGTGTGCAATCGTACCGATGCCGACCAGACCAAACAGCAGATAGACCAGCTCCGATACCCCATAGCCGGTATAGAGCGGCAGCACGACCAGCACTTCACACAGCGCATGCAACAGCGCGATGACAAGTGTGAAGACAGCGGTCTGCGGCAAGGATGAAAACAGCGATGGATGCTTTTGCAGATAGCGGGCACCGACAAATGCCCATACGACATGGCTGAGCGAGCGCAGGACGACGGGCAGCGTAAACCCGGCCAGATAGAAGCCGGCCGCCGTGCCCAAGGCAACGCTGACCGCACTGAACGGCGACACGAACATCGCGGCCATGATGGCGATATGAGAGCCCAGCGTAAACGACATCGGCTCCAGGATCAACTTGATCGGTGAGATCATCGGCACCAGGACGCCCAACGCGATCAGCATGGCCGTGATGCACATCGTCTGCACCTGCTTCTTGGATGTATTCATACAGATTCCCCCTTATATGGATATGTGTCAAGACACATATCCATACTATAAGAGAGTTCCTGTGTTTTGTCAATCATCACAATGAGAAAAGGCCTCCATCGGAGACCTTTCGTTTGCCGGGAACGCTGTTACAGCTCCCACACCTTCCACTGTTCTTCTGCTTCTTTCGGCGGATCGATATTGCCGACGATGCACAGCGCATTGTCCGTTGCCATCGCCTCCAGCGAAGACGCATATTTCAACAGATCCGCTTTCCTGCTGTGCAGGATCTCTTCATGGATCCGCTGGCGGTCCGCATCGCTGATCCCGCTGAAATGATCCGCATCGAGCATGCGCCCCATGGAGCGAGGCGACAGCAGCGGATCGCTGGCAGCGACCGTGGAGATGATGTATTTGTCGATGGCCTCTTCCCCGGCGCAGAATGTGCGGACATACTCCGCCGAACGGCCAAAGGTATCGATCGAAGCATATGGCGATGGGGCGCGGTAGGAATAGAAGCCGACCTTGCCTGAGGCACCGCCCTGGCAGCCGCAGCCATACGCGCCGCCCTTTACGCGCACTTCATTCCATAAGTAGTCATAGGAGAGAATGGTCGAAAGTACGCGCAGAGCACCGTCTGCTTCCTGCCCATAACGGGCGAGATGACCGGCGCTGGCCGCATAGGAGACGCCGGAAGGAACACGGATGATCTCTTTTTCGAGCGTGTTCTCCAGCTGCAACACGCAGACCTCTTCACCAGAGAAAGAAACACCTTTGCGCAATGCGCCAAACAGCGTCTCGAACGAAGGATCGAGGACATCCGCTGTCACGCTGAGCGTCATCCGCTCGCCGCACAGCCATTCCCGGTGGGCGCGCTGTGCCTGTCTGACAAAGGCCTTTTGTGCCGCTTCGCCGCCGGTCCGCAGCTGATCCAGCCACTGATACATCGCAAAGCCCTCCGCCTGTTCCATGAACCGCGAAGCGCCGCTGACATGGGAAGAGGCCCGCTGCAGCGCAAAGCGATGTCCGTTGTCCAGGATGTCCCAGCGCATGCCGTCATGGCACTGGGTCAGGATCTCCTCGATCAGCGCTTCGCTGGCCGCGCCTTCATACAGGGTTCCGTTGAGGATCTCTTCGATCAGCGCCAGCGCCTGCGGCAGACGGCTCTTCAGCACGCTGACGTTCACCGTAAAATACGGACGGAAGGCATGCGGATCTCCCAACTGCGGGTAAGCCACGATATGATGATCCAGAAAGCCGATCTCACGCTTGATCGCTCGCTGCAGTTCATAGGCCGAATGGCGTTTCGTCGGCAACAGGCCCAGCAGATTGGTCAGAAACGAGAGTGCGCTCCAGTCCGCCTGCGGCAGATCGGCCAGTGAAAAATACAGATTGAAGTGCACGATGCCGCTCTCCTTCACCGGATGGAAGAGCACCTTCTCTCCATTCCGCTCGTGCAGTTCGCTGCCCACCCGATCGAGCTTGGGACTGATCTCATCCAGAGAGAGCATCGGCAAGGTCGCCAGCGCTTCCTTGCTGTCGGGCTGTGCCTGCCACTTTGCCAGTTCTTCATTCAGCTGACGGATCTTCGCCAGCTGCTGCTCGCTCCACGAAGCGTACGCCTGCTCCAGACGTGCTGCTTCCTGTGCCTGCAGTTCTTCTGTTCGAGTGTGTGACGGCAGCAGGTACAGCTCACAGAGATGTTCTTCATCCAGCAGGATCTCCCTGAGCAGTTCCTCATAATATCCGGTGTGCATTTCTTCCCGCAGCGAGCGAAACAGCGCATCATCCTTCAGATACAGCATCGGATCGCCGTCATAGAGCCATGCGTTGAGCACCGCGATGTTGCGGCCCAGCGCCCGCGGCTCTTCGCCGTCGCGCAGCTGAAATTCCAGCTGATTGATGATCGCATCCAGTTCCTGCGTATCCAGCCCCTGTGCGATCAGCTGTTCGATCGTCTCCTTCACCGTCTGTTTGATCGCATCCCGCCGCTCGTATTCCGTATTGCAGATGCGCAGGTAACAATACGGCTGCGCGATGCCGTCGATGATGCTCAGATACGCATCCTGGGCAAGCCCCTTTCGCAGGATCGCCTGCTTGAGCACGGATTCATTGGATCCGGTCAGGTAGATGGAAAGCACGATCAGCGCCATCAGTTTTTTTCGCTGGGAATGATCGCAGACGATCCGGCCAAACGCCATCTGTGTGCGCTCGCTCGTCTCCTCCTGGGCACCGATCGCATACGGTGCCGTCAGCTGACGCGCTTCCACCAGCGGCTGGTGCGCGATGTCATGCGTTTTCTCCAACTGTTCATAATGGCAGAGATACTCCTCATCCAGCAGTGCCAGCACGGCATCGAGGTCCACATCTCCATCCAGATAGATCCGCGCATTGGAAGGATGATAGTATTCCCGGTGGGCATCCAGAAACTGCGCATAGCTCAGATCGGTGATCTTTTCCGGATCGCCGCCGGACACAAAGCGATAACAGCTCTGCGGAAACAGCAGCCGGTTCATTCCCATTTCCACCTGGGTCTCCACCGATGCGAAAGCGCCCTTCATCTCATTGAAGACGACGCCCTTATACGTTGGCCGCTCCTCGCCTTCCTTCAGCTCATAATGCCAGCCTTCCTGATAGAACGTATTCGGCGAATCATAGATGGAAGGCTGGAACACCGCATCCAGATACACCTTCACCAGGTTCATGAAGTCCTTCGCATTGCGGCTCGACACCGGATACAGCGTCTTGTCCGGAAAGGTCATGGCGTTGAGGAAGGTGTTCATCGAGCTTTTCAGCAGATGGACGAACGGTTCCTTCACCGGATAGTTCTTCGATCCGCTGAGCACGGAGTGTTCCAGGATGTGGAAGACGCCGCTGTCATCCCAGGGAACCGTCTTGAACGCGATCGAAAACAGGCGGTTCTCCTCCTTGTTGTCCATCCAGATCAGCTGTGCCTTGTTCTTCTCATGTTCCATGCGCCAGATGCGCGCATGTTGTTCCGCAAGCTCTTCCACGGATGTTACGGTAAACCCATGGATCTGATCTCCCACTTTCATATGTTCATTCCTCGCTTTCTATAAGATCTCACTGTTTCCGATCCACCGCATTCTGCCACACGATCGGTAACAGGTTCTTCTCCATGGAGAATCATACCGCTTTCCCACCGGATGCGCAAGAAAAACCCCCTGCGTGTTTTTGCCGATACGTGTACAGTGCCAGAAAAACCGTCTTTTGGATCAGTGATACCAAAAGACGGCCTGTTCTTCCATTATTCGCCGGTTCGCTTTCTCACACCTCTGTTGGTCCCTCTGCGCAAGCAGTCAAACACCAGCACGAACAGGGCAAAGATGCAGAGATGATCCACGAAAAACAGAATCGGCGGCTGTGTAAAATCAAAGAATACGAAGGAAGCGCTCAGGAACAGGTACGATGGGATCTGATGCACCAGCAGTGCACGGATCCCATAGAGCCCCATGACCGCAGCAAGAATGCGCAGGCCCCATCGGCCGTTTTTCCCCATCTCTTTTCCGCCGACCTTGCGCACCTGAGCGAGCACCATGCCCCAGTGCAGTCCCAGATGAGCGCCCATCAGCACAAAGCTCCAGAAAGAGGCAGCGATGTGCACACTGCGGGCCAGTGCACGTCCGCCCTGAGAGCTCATCGACCAGCCCCTGCTGTAAGAAGGACCAGTTGGTCTTTCCGCCGCCGCAGATCAGCGCACGCCGGATGGAAAAGAGATGAAAGAGCTTATCTGCGGCAACGGCCAGATCCAGCGTATGGGCACCGGCCGTGATGTAAGAGATCCCATATGTCCGCAGATAGCCGCGATAGGCGGCCGGCGTTTCCTCGCTGAGCGCCTCGATGATGTGCGCCTCCACACCGCCGCGGACAAAGGTCGGTGAACGCCAGTCGACCTCTCCCAGCGGATCGATGCTGACGATATAATGCGCAGCGTCCTTCTTTGCGACCAGATCCAGTGCATCACAGGCACTTTCCGCTTCGCTTTGTACATAAGGTCCGACAAATCCCTTCGTCGTCGCACTGCCGTAGATCCAGGGATCCGCCTGATACGCCGATCGGATCGACGCATAGGAGCGTGCCAGCGCTTCAGTCGTTTCCAGTTCCATAAAGCTGCCGCTGATGCCGCCGTCCAGAGCGCTCAGCATGTGACAGCACATCCATGGTTTCTGCATCGCTTCGCCTCCTTTTCGTTTATTTCAACATCACTGCAGACATTCACACAGGATGTCATAGATCTCATCTTTGCTGAGGGTACGCGGGTTGCTCTGGATGATGTTGCAGGAATCCGCCACTTCACGCAGCAGTGCAGCATCGATCGTCACCGTGGAGCGCAGCTCGCTCAGTCGGGTCGGCAGACCGCATTCTCGGATGAAGGCCGCCAGCGCATCGACACTTTCCCTTGCGCCTTCCACCTGGAACACCTCTTTGCCAAAGCGGGCAAACTTCTCCGGGGCATCCTTGACGATATGACGATAATACGCCGGATGGATGACCGCCAGGCCCTGTCCGTGATTGCAGTCGGTATACGCACCCAGCTGATGCTCGATCTGATGTGCCTGGAAATCGGTCTTCCGTCCGATCTTCAGGATGCCGTTTTCCGCCATCGCCGAATCCCAGATCAGGTTGCCACGTGCCTGCTCATCCGTTTCGTCCTTGAGGATGCGGCGCATGTTGACGACCGTATTGCGCATGATCGCCAGTGCGACATCATCGGATACATTGTCCTCATCGGATATGCCGAAGTATGTTTCCATCGCATGGCTCAGCGTATCAAACGCTCCGGAGATGACCTGCATGCGCGGAACGCTCATCATATAGGCCGGATTGAGGATCGCAAAGGAAGGCGTCGTTCCCAGCATGCCGCTCTTGAGCTTCTTTTCCTCATTGGTGATGACCGCCCCATTGTTCATCTCCGCACCGGTGCCGGAAGCGGTCACGACGGCCCCCAGTCCCAGCGCCTGGCTCGGGAAACGTCCCTGTTCAAATTCCATCGTCCAGATGTCTTCCTCGCTCAGCGCCTGGACACAGATGATCTTGCAGCAGTCCACGACACTGCCGCCGCCCAGGGCCAGAACGAACTCCACGCCCTGTTCCTTTGCCAGACGGGCACCTTCCTGTACCTTGGCATACGTCGGATTGGGCATGATGCCGCCAAACTCCACCACATTCTTGCCGGCGTTCTTCAGGATGCCCATGACTTCATCATAGACCCCGTTGCGTTTCACGCTGCCGCCGCCATAGGCGAGCATCACATTCTGACCGATCCCGGCCAGCTCCTTTGCCAGACCGTCCACAGCCGTCTTCTTACCAAAATACACCTTTGTCGGATACGAATACACAAACTCATTCATACACTCATTCCTCCTGTCTGTGTGAACCTGAGAAGGAATCGTTTCCTGCTTGACAGGGGATCCCTTCTGCTTTACAATCCGATCGTAACAACCGATTGTTACGATCGGTCAATAGCAAAAATAGAAAAAAACATTTTTTTGGAGGTACCATGATGTATACGATGATGCAAGTGTGCCGGGAGACATCCATGTCCTACCAGGCGCTGAAATTCTACTGCAACGAAGGACTGGTTCCCAACGTCAAACGCGACAAGAACAACCGACGAATCTTCGATGAACGGGATGTCAAATGGATCAAGGATCTCGTCTGTCTGAAAAAGTGCGGCATGAGCATCCAGGAGATGAAAGACTACCTGGCGCTCTGTCTGCAGGGGCCCTCGACGATTCCTCAACGCAAGGTAATGCTGGAAAACAAGCAGCAGGCCTTGCGCGCCCAGATCGAAGAGCTCCACACATACATGGACTACATCGACTGGAAACAGGAATTCTATGATGATGTGCTGGCCGGCAAACGTCCCTACGTCAGCAACCTCATCCCTCTGGAAGAGTCCAAAAACTGAAAAAAAGACCGTTCGTCTGCCGATGGAACATCGACAGCGGACAGTCTTTGGAACGGAGCGCATGCGCTCCTTTTTTTCAGATCACTTGCGGATCAAATGCAGACGGGAAACGATGATCGGCACGACGATCAGATCGATGATGCAGGTTGCGATCATATACGGTGCGTTGTAGGTGATCGAACCCCACAGCGCAGTTTCCCATACGAGGACACCTCCGATCGTATGACTCAGAAAACGCAGGAAGTTGGTCGCCAGCACACCGGTATAAAAATAGCCATAGTTTGGAAACAGGCAGGCGATGCCATAGATCGAGAACGCAAACAGATAGTCGAAGAAGAAGCCCAGCAGGTTTGCGATGTACATCGGTCCGGTCACAAACTGGATCAGAACGGAAACCAGACCGGCGACGACCGCCTTCTTCCATCCCAGATGATAGCTGGCGACCAGCAGCACGATCGTCGAGATACCGATGCTGCCGCCTTCCGGCATCTGCAGAAAAGGGATGAACTCGTTAGAAATAATGTCAAGCACCGCAAACAATGCGGCATACAATGCCATAAAAACCAGATCTCTTACTTTTGAATTCATAAAAAAACACCTCCATCAGTGAGGCGTAAGGAAAACTGAAAAACAAACAGACTCCCTACGCTGGCACTACCCAGATCAGGTCATGAGGGACCGGCATACGCTCATCTCAGCATTCCGTTTATGGAAATGCGCCCCTGTCTTGACACATATATTATAAGAAAATCTTACAAAAAAGCAAGAAAAAAAGAACCCGTCATCTAAAAAAGAGAAATCCACGGATGGACTTCTCTAATTGCGCAGACGGAAGGTCCGGTACGCATACCGGCCGATCAGCAGATACGCTACGACCCCATACACCAAGGAGAACGCGATCATCAGCGTTCCAAACAGCCAGACATCTGCCCGCAGATAGATGAATGCGAAGCAGATGAGATAGGTGACGGTCATCACGATGCCATAGGTGCTGCTCTTGGTTTCCGTTGCTTCATTGTATGGCTGCAACAGATAGTAACAGGCCAGAAAGTGAATGGAAAACAGGATGCTGGAACCGACGACACAGACGATGACCATCAGACAGGTCCACAGACCGGAAGGATCACAGATGAACAGCAAAGAAGCATAACCGATGCCCAGCACCAGCGCCGGCAACAGATTGATGCGGATCACATCGAACAGGCGCAGGCGAAACAGCGAGAGGATCACCTCTTTGCGGCGATAGAACGAATAGGTGAGCATGCTGTGATCGCAGTTGCGAAACATCGCCTGCACCACGGATTTTCCGGAATGAAAGGAATAGACCAGAAAGATACAGTACGGCAGATACGTCATCAGCAGCTGACGCACTTCCCCATGTGCCTGCGGAAACTGATACAGTGCGATCCCGCCGACCAGAAACAGTGCCAATGCGATCAGGGCAAGACGCTTTGCATAGCGCCACAGCAGACGCTGATGCCGTTTGATGAACAGCTCGTTGAAGTACGCATAACCGTGCTTGTGGCTGGTGATGGTTTGATCCTCACTGATATTTTTCTTAAAATTCTCATCCTTGATCGCATCGATGTTGGCACGCAGAGCAACCGTCTTCTGTCCCAGCAGCTGCTGTGCCAGCGGACGATACGACCGGTAGCGAAGCAGATAACCAAAAACGAACAACGACATCACAAAACTCAGCAGAGCGCTTGCCATAATGACGAAGGATGGCAGGAAGATCCTCAGCGGCAATGCCCCATAGGCGAACAGAAAACACAGGGCGATCGTACCCCACACCACTCGGACCGGAGAATTCTCATTGCGCACGAATCCGCTTTTTTCAAAGCGGAGCAGCGACCAGGCCACGCTGAGCGTCTTGGCTCCGACGACCCCAAACGGCAGCAGACACAGCCACAGCGGCAAATGCAATAGCCATATGCCGACGAGCAAAAAACTCTCCGTACCGACCAGAACGCGCAAAACAGTATAGATGTGCTGTGCGATCGTGTAGTTCTTCGCATCCATCCGCATCAGGATGATCGCATAATACTTATCCTTGGTCGGATCAAAGACATGACAGTTGCACACCGCACCGGCGATCGTCAGAAAGAAATAGATATGGGCAAATGCATCCACCGGCAGCAACAGCATCTGCATCGGCAGCAGCATGCACACACCCAGATACAGTCCGTTGTTCAAAAAGACGGTCAGTACTTCCCAAAGCAGAGCGATCACCAGCGCAAAGCCTTTCAGAGCGCGGCTGGCATACAGCGCACCTGGCAGCCATCGTTTCAGCAGCAGCAGCTGTTTCAGCGAATAGAGGATCGAATTGACCCGGTAAGCGATCCGAAGCCGGAAAGAGATGCGAAAGGTCTTAAACATGATCTTCCTCCCGCAGGGCGCTCAGGATATGGGCGCGCATGACTTCTTCTTCCGCCTGTTCCTCCACTTCGCTCAAGACGCCATGGTTCAGCAGGACGATCTCATCACAGAGATCCAGCGCCAGTTCCATGATATGCGTGGACAGGATCAGAATGCTGTCCTTCTTCAGCTCCCGCAGGATCTCCTTCATCTCTTCCGCCACGACGACATCCAGTGATGTCAGCGGCTCATCCAGCAACAGCACCTTGGGATGCGCGATGATGTTGATCAGCATCTGCATCTTGTTCTTCATCCCGTGTGAAAAATCTTTCAACAGCCGGTCCCGGTCCTCTTTCTCGATGTTGATAAAGTCAAAATAAGCATCGATCGGCTGTGGATCGGGAATCTGCTGTTCATTGATCTCCAAAAAAAACTTCAGAAACTCACGGGCAGTCAGAAATTCCGGCACCTGCGGCGTGGACAGCACATACCCAATGTGATCCACACCTAACGGGAACTCTTTCCCATCCTC
>NBJMR02800__coassemble_1779_pt1 | contig 23032 bp, 25 predicted proteins | sample NBJMR02800__metabat2_low_PE_026 | metagenome-assembled genome bin NBJMR02800
ACCAACCACAACGGCGGTATCAACGGCGGCATCTCCAACGGAATGCCGATCCGCTTCCAGTGTGTCATCAAGCCGACCGCCTCCATCTTTAAGGAACAGGATACGGTCGACTATCAGACAAAGAAACCGGTCCGGCTGCAGATCCAGGGACGGCATGATCCGGCGATCCTGCACCGGGCAAGGGTCGTCATCGACAGCGTCACTGCGCTGGGGCTGCTCGATCTCTATTGTACGAACCAGGCCTATCAGGGCATGAAGAAAGGGGAATGTCAATGATTGCGACGATCACGCCATCTCGGTGTACGGGCAGCGTCACCATACCGCCCAGCAAGAGCATGGCACACCGTGCCATCATCGCCGCTGCTTTCGCCGACGGTGTTTCTCACATCACCAATGTGGATTTCAGCGAGGACATCCTGGCGACGATCGATGGTATGCGCCAGCTGGGTGCACAGATCACCACCGGCGATGACCATGTCATCGTCCGGGGAATCTCCGATATTGGAAAAGCGGATGTCCGGGAGATCTTCTGCAATGAATCCGGCTCCACGCTGCGCTTTTTCATCCCGATCTTCTCCCTTTGCGGCAGACCGGTCCGCTTTACAGGCAAAGGTCGGCTGTTACAGCGTCCGCAGGATGTCTATGAAACGATCTTTCACGCACAAGGCCTGCGCTTTGAACATACCACAGATGCCATCGAGATCGAAGGGACCTTGCGCGCCGGTACGTATGAGATCGACGGCAACATCTCTTCGCAGTTCATCACCGGGCTGCTCTTTGCGCTGCCGCTGCTGCCGCAGGATTCGCTCATTCGCATCCGGCCACCCTTTGAATCGCGTTCCTACATCGATCTGACGCTGGAAATGCTGGAAAAATTCCAGATCCGGGCACAGTTTCTCGATGAGATGACAATCTGGATCAAAGGCGGGCAACGCTATCGTCCCTGCGATGTACGCATCGAAGGGGACTTCTCACAGCTGGCCTTCTTTGCGGTCCTGGCCGCCATTCAGGGCGATCTGATGATCACGGGCATCTCTGCCGACAGCCGGCAGGGCGACCGTCAGATCTTATCGATCCTGGAAGACTTCGGCGCGACCTGCCGGCCGCTCCGTGACGGTTTCCACATTCAGAAGGGAACGCTGCACGGCTGTACCATCGATCTCAACAACTGTCCGGACCTGGGACCGATCGTATTCGTTCTGGCTGCGATGGCCGAAGGGGAGACCCACATCCGCAACGCCGGACGTCTGCGCATCAAAGAGAGCGATCGGATCGCCGCCATGGAGGAAGAACTGCGCAAGTTCCATGTCGACATCCGCTCTACTGAGGAAGAGGTCTGGATCCATGGTCATACATCGGGCTATTCCTGTGAAGAGACGCTGCAGGGCCACAACGACCACCGCATCGTGATGGCAATGACCGTCATGACGCTGGTCAATCACAGTGTCTGCCGCATCGAAGATGCGCAGGCCATACGCAAATCATACCCGTCCTTCTTTGAGGACGTAAGACGCTTGCAAGGAAAGGTGGAACTCTTATGATCCGTAACGATACGACATTTGTCATCGTCGGCTTAGGCCTTCTGGGCGGCAGTTATGCCATGGGACTGAAAGAAGCCGGCTATCGGGTGCTCGGTGTCGCCCGCCGTCAGGAAACGATCGATCACGCACTCGCTCATCACATGATCGACGCGGGAACGCTGGATCCAGAGGAGTTTCTCGATCAGGCGGACATCGTCGTCTTTGCCCTGTATCCACATATCATGATCGACTGGATCCACGAACATCAGAATGCGTTTCGCCCCGGCACCCTGTTAACGGACGTCAGCGGCGTCAAGGTCAACGTGGCGGACAAGGTGCAGTCTTTCCTGCGCGATGACGTGGAGTTCATCGCCGCTCATCCGATGGCCGGACGGGAGACCAGCGGCATCGAATATGCCAACACGGAAATGTTCCATGACGCAAACTACATCATCGTACCGACCGAAAAGAACACGAAGGAAGCGGTGGAGACTTCCCGACAGCTGGCAGAGATCCTGCAGTTTCATCACATCGCCACCCTCAGCATGCAGGAACACGATGAGATGATCGGTTTTCTCTCTCAGCTGACACACGTCATCGCGGTATCGCTCATGAACACGCATGACAATTCCCATCTGGTGGAATACACCGGTGATTCCTTCCGGGATCTCACCCGCATCGCCAAGATCAATGAGACGATGTGGAGCGAGCTGTTTTTGCTCAATAAGAAGATCCTGCTCTCCGAGATCGACGCGTTCGCAAAAGAGCTGGAGCACTTCCGCGACACGCTTGCGAAGGAAGACGTCGATGAGATGAAGCGCCTCTTCATCCAGTCGACTGAACGCCGAAAGAAGTTTGACAAGCTGAAATAGCTCCCCATCCGGCATTACCGAAAAAACGGGAAGCGATCGCAGTCTGATATCATGAAATGAAAACGCTGTGGGCATCTGACAGGCTCATCTTTACCGGCCATCCGGCAAGGAAGACCTTGTTGGTCTACAGCGTTTTCTTTTTTTGCAGGGTGTTCCTCCCTTTGCCGTTTTCCATGAACGGACGACATGCAGATCGCTGGCGAAAAAAAACAGAAGGGCGCTTTCGCTCTCCCTTCTGCTGTTGTTTTATTTTTCGATGATGGATTCGTTCCAGTGCTCATCGGCCGGCAGATCCAGCAGGTCGGTCACGACAGCTGCCACATTGGACAGACCGAAGTCGCCTTCCTTCATCTTGACATCTGCGCCGTAAACGATGAACGGCACCTTGTTGAGCGTATGGCTCGTCTTCGCCTTGATCGGAGCGCCTTCCTTTTTCGGCTTCTCGTACATCTCATCCGCATTTCCGTGATCCGCCGTTACGATCAGGATACCGTTGACGGCATCGACCGCCTCTTTGACGCGGGCCAGCTGCAGATCGACAGATTCCACACCGATGACCGTTGCCTCATAGTTACCGGTATGTCCGACCATATCGCCGTTTGGATAGTTCGTGCGCAGGAAGTCATATTCACCGGACTTGATCGCTTCGATCAGCTTGTCGGTGATCTCAGCCGACTTCATCCACGGACGCTGTTCAAACGGAACGACATCCGACTTCACTTCTTCAAACGTCTCCAGGTTTTCATCAAACTTCTCAGAACGGTTGCCATTCCAGAAATAAGTGACATGTCCGTACTTCTGTGTCTCGCTGATCGCATACTGACGGATGCCATGCTTGACCAGATGCTCAGAGAGCGTATACTTGATCTTCGGCGGGTAGCTCAGGAAGTGATGCGGAATGTTAAGGTCTGCATCATACTGCAGCATACCGGCATACATCACATCCGGTACACGTACACGGTCGAACTTGTCAAAGCTCTCATCGCCATCAAAGGCCAGTGAGATCTCCTGTGCACGGTCACCGCGGAAGTTGAACAGGATCACCGAATCGCCATCCTCGATCGTACCGACCGGCTTCCCATCCTTGGCAATGACGAAGGCAGGCAGATCCTGATCGACGACACCGCTTTCCGCACGGTACGTCTCGATTGCTTCCTTCGCAGATGCGAACGAACGGCCTTCGCCCAGCACATGCGTGTGCCATCCTTCTTCTACCATCGCCCAATTTGCCTCATAGCGGTCCATCGTGATCTTCATACGTCCGCCGCCGCTGGCGATGCAGGCATGGAAGTTGTCATCGTTCAGTTCTGCCATGTAATTTTCGATATCCTCGACATAGATCAGTGCGCTCGTTTCCGGTACATCACGTCCGTCCAGCAGTGCATGCAGGCGAACTTCCTTGACACCATCTGCCTTCGCACGCTTCATCAGCGCCTTGAGATGGTTGATGTGTGAATGTACATTGCCATCCGACAGCAGGCCCAGGAAGTGCATCTTTCCATGATCCTTGCACTTGTCGACCAGTGCCTTCCACGTATCGGTCTCGAAGATGTCGCCGCTTTCGATCGACTCATTGACCAGCTTGGCACCCTGGCTGTAGATCTGTCCGCATCCCAGTGCGTTATGACCGACCTCGCTGTTTCCCATATCTCCATCACTCGGTAAACCAACAGCGACACCGTGCGCCTTGATCTCCGTGTGCGGGCAGTTGTTCCAAAGATCATCCAATGTCGGTTTGTATGCGTTGCTGACGGCATTGCCGAAGTCAGATTCACGGATGCCGACACCATCCATGACAACTAAAACGACAGGTCTTTTACTCATTGTAATTCCTCCTATTCACAACACACATAATATATCACTTTTTCCTTTATTTATAAACCTTTTTTCCCATGAATTCCCACGTCGCCTCACAGGAAGCGCAGGATGGCGAGCAGGGCGAACAAGATGGCGCTGAGCCAGTCCAGATCCGGGGAACCAAACCGGTACAGCCGATGGGCACACAGGGTCGGCAGAGCGATGGAAAGCAGGGCGATCCCAAAGTCGACCGCAACGATCCAAAACGGATGCGGCAAAAACAGACCCAGCGCCAGACCGCTGAACAGCGAATCAAATGACAGGGCCACCGCCAGATACAGCGCCTCTCGCACCGACAGTGTCTTGGACCGGTCTTGATCGGCCTTCTCTTCATCGAGATAGACATCCAGCACGATCCGGATCCCGCCATAGCGCAGGCGAATTCCCCGGCTCTTTCTGCGCAGCAGCCGCTTGATCGCACTTTGAAACAACGCATATACGCTCAAAGACGCAAAGACGATGCCGCTGCAAAGTGAAGCGATCCAGGGAGAGAGGATGGATGACAGCTGTGCCGACAACAAAAAGGACAGCCCCAGAAACCCGGCGGAAATGCCGGCGATGACAAAGGCGCTCTTCAAGGGGATATGGATCTGTCGGGCCGCATAGGCCAGCGATGCCAGAAAGCTGTCCAGACTGAGCACGATCACAAGCAGGATTCCCTGAAACACGGTTCATCTCCTTCCCTACCATACTATGCCGCAAGGTCACATCTCGACAGACAGGTGCCCAGCCGTTTTGACGCATGTCATCGAATGCGCAATCATGTTATAATAGAGGCAAAAGTGAGGATGGGAAAATGAATGTAAAGAAATGGAGTTTGCTTGCCTGCAGCTGTGCGCTGATGCTCACCACCGGCGGCTGTCAGAAACAGGAGACGAGCGAATATCGCTTTGCGAGCTATTATGAATGGTTTCTTGGTCAGCCGGCCTATGAGGATGTCTTTACCTACATGGAGGAAGAAAAAGAACTGCAGATCGATGCAACGTATGGGGACGAAGCATACATTGCGGATGATCATCTGTTCTTGCAGGCGAACGATACACAGCGGGATGCGCTGATCGAACAGAACGAACAGGTGTTACAGGAAGCGATCGCAGCACTTGAGGAGCGCGGGGAAGGTTTTACCGTCGAATACCCGGACGACTATGCCCAGGTGACGATCACGCTGGATCCAGACTTCATCGAAACCAACGATGTCTTCAGCAAGCATACTTTTTCGATGGGCGGTGACCTGTTTGCCATTGCCAACATCACGCTGGCCAACCGGATTCTGACCACCAAGGACAGTGATATCGGCATCACGGTCACTTTAAAGAACGGTGGCAGCGGTCACATCCTCAGCGATGCCTGTTACCCGTATCAGGCCATCTCCTTCACACAGAGCGACTGGGAGAGCAGCAAGCAGCAGGATGTCGAAATTCCTTCCGCAAGAGAAGGTTATACCAAGCTCTTTGTACGTGTCGCTGAGGTGGATGAACAACGGATCATCTTCACACCGGAAGAAGGACGCACGCTGTATGCAGAAGATGCACAGCTCGAACTGTGTCTGGACAGCGTATACGCAGATGATGTGTACATCCCCTATCAACTGAAACAGGATGATACGCTCGTACTGGAAGTAAACGGACGCTACGCCCTGCACGAAGATGGTGACGACATCGCGGACATCGCCCCGATCTCCATCATCCCCAAACGCTACATTGAAGAGTGAGCAGGTCGTAGCAGAGAATTTCATGGTGTTGTTGTAAATATCGCTTATATCTCTGTCCCCATATACCGACAGGACGTTTTTCTTCGGGCGGTAAGGCCAGAAGATCAGGCAGACAATGATCGCCCTGCATGGTGTACGTGCCGCCCTTTTCTTCAAATACGGTTCTTTCCATAACGCAGATCCTCCTTTGATGCGGTCATCGTATCAAAGGAGGATTCATTTTACGAATGTGTGATTTTCAAAATTGCAGTTTAGCCTTCCAAGATACGTGCCCGTTCTTCGATCAGGCTTGCAAGGCGTTCTTTCAGTTGCCCCGGCAGCAGAGAGTTTTGGCACATGGCAAGAAGTTTCTCTTTTTTAGACACCAGCATTACGATCATTTTTTCAGCAGAACTTCGAGTCATGCCGCATGTCTCTGCAAACAAAAGGAAATCCTTTCTGCGGATATGTGTCTTTTTCCCATTCATGGCAAGCGCGAATTGCTCTTTGTCTTCCGGCATAATAACATTGACAGGGAGAAGGTCGTATGCGGGAGAGAGAACATATTTCTCGCTTCCTTCTTCGGTTTCAATGAGTGAAAAGTTTTTCAGATGCATATCCGAGTTGCCCACAAGGAATGAAAATACCAAACGCAGATAGAGCTCGGTCCTATCGAGTCCCTTGCGAGACGAATATCGCTCAATGATCTTTGCGCAGCGCTCATAAGAGCCCTTATACTTATCCTGCGTCAGGCGCAGATCGAGCTGACAGAAATCCTCCATCGCCAGCATCTGCATATTATTCCACTAAAAAATGAACCTCCTTTCTTCCGTTATCCAAATAAGGAGGTTCATTTTTCTTCTCTCATGCCTGCGGGATCTTCTTCTCTTCGATCACTTCAAACATCAGCGCCGCATCGCTCTTGGATACCTGCTTTGGCGTCTGCAGTACGCGCACGGTCAGTTCCCGATAACCAAACAGCACCCGGACCTCATCGCCCGGCTTGACCTCTGTGCTCGCTTTGGCCACACGACCGTTGACATAGACGCGCTGCTGATCGGCCAGCTCTTTTGCGACCGTTCGGCGCTTCAGGATGCGAGCCGTCTTTAAATACTTATCTAATCGCATCGATTCCCCCTCTTTCTGTCATCGCTCTGTTTGGATGCACCCGCTTCCCGGTTAGATGCATCAGTGTTCCTGCTGTTTTGTCAGTAAGGCCGCAAAGGATGCGGCCACCTGTCGCTGTGCTTCCTGCGGTGTCCGCTCACTGTCCAACAGCGCAAAGGCACCATACCAGTCACCGAAGACGATGATCGGAAACAGAAAGCCCTGATAGCGAACAGCAGAATCCGCATACACCCGCTCCTCGCTGAAACGGATGTTGCGATGGACGTTCGCATGTTTCAAAAATCCCTCGCTGACGGACATCTGGTGTTTGTCCAGCCATTCCTCATGCAGAAACAGCACGGTGCTCTCTCCCAGCTTCATCAGGATCTCACACATGTATTCGATCTCTTCCATGCTGCGGGAAAACACATTGTGCTTTGTTATGATAATTTTATCATCTTCGGTAAAAAACTCAATGGAGTCGCCTTCCTTGAGACGATATTGACGGCGCATCTCCTTTGGGATGACGAGCCGTCCAAGGTCATCCAGCCTTCTTACGATTCCGGTCGCTTTCATGATATCCCTCCGTCGTGTCATTCATGGACACCCTACGAAGATAGTATGGACGGCCGCACTCGTTTTATACCGGATGGCCCATCTGCAGGCTTTCGCCGAGCGCCGCGATGGAAAGCTCCAGCTGTTTCTTTCCTTTTGGTATGCACAGGACGATGCGTCCTTCCCGATAACGCAGGGCGATCGAGCGAGAAAGCTGATTCATGCGTTCAAACAGACGGACACCATCCACCTGTGCGCTCCACGCCTTGGTAAAGATGATGCGCAGATCACGTGCACTTTCCTTGAAGTCTTCCACGATCGTCTCGTTGGTGAGGATGTCCAGCTGCTTCTTTTCAAACAGCAGGCGCACCTCGTTGGGCAGCCGTCCGTACCGATCATGGACTTCCTCCATCAGATTGCGCAGTTCCTGTATGCTGCGGGTCTTCTCGATCCGTTGATAGAGCGAGAGCTTGTCACCGTCCTCCGGTGCAAACTGCTGCGGGATGTAGGCATCCACCTGCAGATTCGTGCTCTTTTGCTGCGGCTCCTCTTCTTTTGGCGCGATGCCGCGGTGACGGGCGATCGCATCGTGCAGCATTTCCATATACATGTCGATGCCGACACTGTCGATGAATCCGGCCTGCTGCGGTCCCAGCAGATCACCCGCCCCGCGGATGGTCAGATCACGCATGGCGATCTTATAGCCGCTGCCCAGCTGGGTAAACTCGCGGATCGACTTCAGACGCTTCATCGCCGTTTCATTCAGCTGCTTCTGCGGGCGGTACATCAGATAGGCGTAAGCCACCCGACTGCTTCTGCCGACACGCCCGCGGATCTGATACAGCTGAGAAAGACCGAAGCGGTCTGCATCCTCGATCAGGATCGTGTTCGCATTGGGGATGTCGATGCCGGTCTCGATGATCGTCGTACAGACGAGCACCTGATATTTGTTCTCATGGAACTCCAGCATCACATCCTCGATCTCTTCACGATCCATCTGTCCATGTGCCACCCCGATGCCGATGTCCGGAAACGCCTGCCGCAGTTCGTTGGCGATCTGATAGATCTGTTCGATGCGGTTGTACAGATAGAACACCTGCCCTCCGCGGGACAGCTCGCGCTGGATGATCTCACGGATCATTCCCTTGTTGCGTTCGATCACATAGGTCTGCACCGGATGCCGGTTGCTGGGCGGCGTGTTCAGCTGAGAAAGCGAACGGATGCCCACCAGAGACATCTGCAGGGTCCGCGGGATCGGCGTTGCGCTCAAAGAGAGCACATCGATGCCGTTCTTCAGTTCCTTGATGCGTTCTTTATGTTCCACGCCAAAGCGCTGTTCCTCATCGATGACCAGAAAGCCCAGATCCTTCCATACGATATCCTTGGACAGCAGGCGGTGTGTACCGATGACGATGTCGATGCTTCCCTCTTTCAGCCCTTTGATGATCCTTGTCTGGTCCGCTTTCGAGACGAAGCGGTTGAGGACCTCGATGCGTACCGGGTAATCGCGGAAGCGTTCCGCAAAGGTCTGATAGTGCTGCATGGACAAGATGGTCGTCGGACACAGGAAGGCCACCTGTTTGTTGTCGACCACCGCCTTGAAGGCCGCACGGACGGCAACCTCAGTCTTGCCAAAGCCGACATCTCCGCACAGCAGACGATCCATCGGACGATTGCTTTCCATGTCCTGCTTGATCTCCATGACCGCCTGTTCCTGATCCGGGGTCAGCTCATAGGCGAACTGATCTTCAAATTCTTTCTGCATCGGCGTATCCTTGGCATACGCATGACCGATATCCTCGCTGCGCAATGCGTAGAGCTCGACCAGCCGCTGTGCCAGCTCCTCCACCTTCTCGCTGACCTTGCGGCGTGTCCGCTCCCATTCTCCGCTGCCCAGTTTGTTGAGCTTGATGCCGACGCCTTCTTTCGTGACATAGCGGCGAATGAGCTGAAACTGTGAGAGCGGTACGAGCAGCTCATCGTTTCCCCGATAGATGATCCGCAGGTAATCCTGATGGATGCCATTGTTTTCCCGGGTAATAATGCCCATGTATTTTCCGACACCATGCTGATGGTGAACGACATAATCGCCGACATTGAGCTCCATATAGTCATTGAGCACGCTGGCTTCCTTGAACTTCGCATGATAGCGCACCAGCTTTTTCTCTTTGGGAAACAGCTCTCTGCGCGTATAGACGATGATATGCTCCAGCAGGCACTGGAAGCCTTCCGCAAACGGAAGCGAGCAGACGTAGATGCCTGGTTTTTTCCAATCGACGGCCCCTTCGGTATAGGACAGCTGTTCGCTGTTGAGGCCCTCGATGACCGTATGGGCATCCGCCTTTTCCACGCACAGGACGACCGCATTGGTCTTTGCCTGCTGTGCGATGGTTTCCAGCTGTCTGGCAAAGGAAAGCTCGCCCGGTGAAACGCTCATGATCTGTGAGCTGACCGGATGCATCATATTCAGGAACAGATCAAAGGTCGTCAGCGGATGATGGGCAATGCAGGCATTTTCGTCACGAAACAGTGTAAATTTTGCCAGCATGCGTCCTTCCTCTGTCATCTCCTGCACATAGTGGATCGTCTCTTCCTGGATCCGCTTGATGCTGTCGTGCACTTCTTCCCTGCTGGAGAGCACGATGCGGGCATCCGGACAGTAATCGCTGATACTGTGTTGCTCCTTCAGCCACGCCAGATACGGATACAGTCGCTGATCGCTCAGATGGCTGCGCAGAGCAGACAGATCATCTTCCAGCAGCTGAGAAAGCTGTGTACGGGCAAGTTCATCCAGCCGATGGGCCTGTTGTTCAAATGCCGCTTTCAGCGCCGTTTCCAGCTCATCGAGCTGTTCGCCCGTAAACAGCAGATCGCTGGCCGGGATGATATCGACGCTTTCCACCTCACGGATCGTCCGCTGGCTTCCCGCATCGAAGAAGCGGATGCTCTCGACGATATTATCGAAGAATTCAATGCGGACCGGATGTTCATAATTCATCGAATACACATCGACGATCCCGCCGCGTGCCGCATAGCACAGCGGCTGATCCACATGGCTGACCTTCGTATAGCCGCTGCTCTGCAGCCGCTGCTTCAGCACGTCATATTCGATCTCATCATCGATGTGCAGATGAAAACAGTGGGAGCGAAACAGAGCGAGGGAAGGCAGCAGTCGATGAAAGGCAGCCGCATTGACGATGAGGATGTACGGCCGTTTCCGCTGCAGGATCTCCGCCATCACCTCGAGCTGTTCCGCCTTTGCCTGCGGAGAAGCCGCGATCGCCTCGACCCGCAACGATTCTTCCATGACCAAAAGCAGCGCATCCTCTGGAAGGAGCGGGGTCAACCGCTCATGGAGGCGCTGTGCCGTGTAACTGTTGTTTTTTACCACCAGCAGTGTCTGTGGCTGTCGGGTGAACCACGCCGCCAGCAGCAGGGCTTCCTCGCTCAGCGACAGGTTGCCCAGCTCGCTCTTTCCTGCACACAGATTGCGGACGGCCGGATTCTCCTGTAAGATCTGCAGTAATTGTTTGATACCGATCACCTCTTGTTAAACTGATTCATCGCATCCGCGAAGGAGTGCTGCAGCGCGAACACAGCAGCCTTTGCCGCCTGTTCGATCGATTCCTGATAGGCCTGCGCATCTTCTTTGCGGATCTTGCCCAGCACCCAGTCCACCGTCGGAATGCGCGCATCTTTATCAATGCCGATGCGGATGCGGTCAAACTCCTGTGACTTGATGTGTGCCTGAATGCTCTTGATGCCATTGTGTCCGCCGGCACTGCCCTTCTGACGCAGGCGCAGCTTGCCGACCGGAAGATCCAGATCATCATAGATCACCAGCAGATCCTGTGGTGACAGACGATAGAAATCCATGGCGGCCCGCACGGCTTCTCCGCTGTTGTTCATATACGTCTGCGGTTTCATCAGCAATACGCTCTCCTTGCCGATCTGTACTTTATCCACCAGCGCTTTGAACTTTTTCTGCGTGATGGATGCCGATGTCAGCGAAGCGATGGCATCCATCGCTTCAAAGCCCGCATTGTGTCTGGTATGCTCATATGTTCTGCCGGGATTTCCCAGCCCTACGACTAATTTCATATCCGATCCCTCACTTGCCTTTCTATTATAATGAGATTCAGCAAAAAAGGAAAGAAAAAGCGCATGGGATCCATGCCTGAGAGCGAACGAGCGATCCTTCCTTCTGAAATCCCCCTCCAAAAGAAAACTGACAGAGAAAAGAGGAGCTGCCTGTGCCATAATAAAAACCGGAACAAAGGATCTGCCTCGATCCGGTCATTCCGGTTTCCCTGTATTCCATTCTGCTTAACCAAACAACAGCGCTGCCGCTGCCCACGGCACCATGACGTACAGCGCGATGCCGACTTCCTTCCAGGTCATCGTCCGCTTGCGCTCACGGTTTTTTTCCAGCGTTCTCTTCAGCTGCTCATCATCCGTCTTCCAGTCTTTGACATTGCCGACACGCAATGCGCCCGGCAGCAGGTAAAAGACGACACCGATCATCACGATCCCTGTGATCAGATTGATGGCAGTCACGAAAAAGGAAAGGTCCTTCAACAAAAAGGAACCAAGCAGGATCACGATGGTGTAAACAGCCAGGATGATCGCAGTTTTCTTCATATCGACACCTCAGTTCATGAATAAGGTAATCATATGCTTTCCGGTATTATTTGTCAAACGATTTCTGAATGGATACCGTTGTGTCGATCAGTACTGTTCGATCTTTCTTCGCTCCGGTTTGAGATTTCCGGTCTTTTTGCTGCGGCGGGCGAGCTCTTCTTCCACGTCTGCCAAAGAGATGCCCTTTTCTGCCATCAGCACGAACAGGTGATAGAGCAGATCGCCGATCTCATTGACGATCTCTTCTTTATTATCTTCCTTCATGGCGGCGATGATGACTTCCGTACACTCTTCACCGACCTTCTTCAGGATCTTTTCGTTTCCTTTTTCAAACAAGTATGCAGTATAGCTGCCCTCCTGTGCATCGCTCTTGCGGCTGACGATCGTCTCATAGAGCTGCTGCATTTCATTCTTCATCTGCGGTTCCCTCCTTTTCATAAAGCGTTCGATAGAAACAGCTGCGCGCACCGGTATGACAGGCTGCGCCTTCCTGTTCCACCTGCAACAGGATCGTATCGGCATCACAGTCGACTTCGATCTTCTTTACGTGCTGAAAATGCCCGCTGGTCTCTCCTTTGAGCCAAAGGGACTGCCGGCTGCGGGAATAATAACAGGCCAGTCCCTTCTCCAGCGTCAGCTGCAGGCTTTCTCTGGACATATACGCCAGCATCAGCACCGTGCCGTCGTTTACATCCTGTACGATGGCCGGGATCAGACCGCCCTGTTTTTCAAAGTCGATGGTTTCCAGCAGTTGTGGATCGATCATGCCGACACCTCCCTGCGCACCGGAATGCCTCTGGCAGAAAGATCATCTTTGACCTCCTGTACGCTGTGGTCGCCGTAATGGAAGATGCTTGCTGCTAAGGCCGCATCGGCCACATCGCTTTCCAGCACTTCGGCGATGTGTTCCATCGTTCCACAGCCGCCGGAGGCGATCAGCGGCACGTCGATGATCGCATTCACTGCCCGTAACATCTCCAGATCAAAGCCATTGCGGGTACCGTCCGCATCCATGCTGGTCAAAAGGATCTCTCCTGCGCCCAGTGCGGTCACCTGCCGCACCCACTCGATCAGATCGATGCCGGTATCTTTGCGACCGCCATTGATGAAGACGTTCCAGCCGCTGCCATCGGACCGCTTTCGCGCATCGATCGCAGCGACGATGCACTGACTGCCAAAGATCTCCGCTCCTTTTCGGATCAGCTGTGGATCGTGGATGGCCGCGGAGTTCAGCGACACCTTATCGGCCCCGCTTCGCAACAGTGTGGTGATGTCGTCGATGCTGCGGATGCCGCCGCCGATCGTAAACGGGATGAAGATTTCTTTCGCTACCTGCCGGGCGACGTCGGCCATCGTCTTTCTGCCTTCGTTGGTCGCGCTGATATCGAGAAAGACGATCTCATCCGCACCCTGCTCATAATACCGGCGCGCCAGTGCGACCGGATCGCCGACCTCTTTCAGACCGACAAAGTTAATGCCCTTGACGACCTTGCCTTCCTTCACATCCAGGCAGGGGATGATCCGTTTGGTAAACATATTATCCCTCCTCGCATAAGGCGATGGCTGCCGGCAGATCCAGCGTTCCGCAGACCACGGCCTTTCCGGTGATCGCACCGTAGATGTCCAGCTTTTTCAAAGCGGAGATGTGCGTCAGATCGCGTACGCCGCCGCTGGCGATGATGTGCATGCGCACCGCCTGTTTCAGTTCCTGCAGCATCTCCATGTTCGGTCCCTGCAGCGTGCCATCTTTGGAGATATCCGTCACGATGATCGTCTGTACGCCCATCGCTTCCAGCTGTTTGGCAAAATCGATGTAGTGCAGATCGCTTTGGGACAACCATCCGCGTCCGCAGGCATAGCCGTCCTTGCAGTCGATGCCGACCGCGATCTGTGCACCATAGCGATGGACCGCTTCCTGCAACAAAGTCGCATCTTCCATCGCACCGGTTCCCAGGATCACGCGTTCCACACCGTTTTCGATGTAATCTGCAATGTCCTCCAGCGTGCGGATCCCGCCGCCGACTTCGATCGGTACACCAACGGTCTTCGCCACCTCTTTGATCAGTGCCGCATTGACACGCCGACCGGCCTTTGCCCCGTCCAGATCGACCAGATGCAGAAAACAGGCGCCTTCATCGACAAAGCGCTGTGCCAGTGAGCGCACGCTGTCAGCGACCACTTCTTTCTGAGCATAATCGCCCTGATACAGTCGGACCGGCTGTCCGTTGATGATGTCGATTGCCGGAAGGATGATCATCGTGTTGCCTCCTTTCCCTCACACAGTGCCACGAACCGCGCCAGCATGCGCAGTCCGTCCCGGCCGCTTTTCTCCGGGTGGTACTGCATGCCCAGCACATTGCCATGGCGGACATAGCCGGGGATCTTCATCTGGCCGTAGACCGAATAGGCAATCAGATCCTGCGGCAAAAACTTCTGGGCATAAAACGAATGCACATAATAGACGAACGGCTGTTCCTCTGCGCGGACAATCGCATCAGCCTGTGCGTGTTCCAGGCGATTCCATCCGATGTGCGGGATCTTGACGTCCGGATCCTGCATGCGGACGACCTCTCCTTGCAACAGTCCCAGTCCTTCGCTCTCTTCGACCTCATAGCCTTTCTCAAAGAGCACCTGCATGCCCAGACAGATGCCCAGCAACGGTTTTCCCGCATGGGCCTGTTCTTTGATCGCTTCGATGAGACCGGCCTGTTTCAGATTACGCATGCAATCGCGAAAGGCGCCGACCCCCGGGAGGATCAGACCGTCCGCTGCGGCCAGCGCAGATGGGTCCTGACTGACCTGATAAGTGGCCTGGACCGCATCCAGGGCGTTGCAGACGCTGTGCAGGTTGCCCATGCCATAATCGATGACCGTGATCATTCCAGCACCCCTTTCGTGCTGGGCAGCGTATCATCGACGATGCGGATCGCTTCACGCAGAGCACGCCCCAACGCCTTGAAGACTGCTTCCACTTTATGATGATCGTTCTCCCCATACAGCACGTTGACATGCAGGGTCAGACGGGCATGATCCGCAAACGCACGCAGGAATTCCGGCAACATCTCACAGGAAAAGCTGCCGATCATCTCCCGCTTCAGTGAACAGTTGCACACCAGATAGCTGCGGCCGCTGAAATCCAGATCGACGCTGCACAGCGTTTCATCCATCGGTACGCGGGCACTGCCATAGCGGGCAATGCCCCGCTTGTCTCCCAGCGCCTGCTGAAACAGCTCGCCCAAAACGATACCGGTATCTTCGATGAGGTGATGATCACATACCTCCAGATCGCCCTGCGCCGTCACGAAGAGATCGACCTTCGCATGAAAGGCCAGCAGCGTCAGCATGTGATCGAAGAAGCCGATGCCGGTATGGATCTCGCTTTGCCCGCTGCCCTCCAGCTGCAGGCGGATGTCGATCTTCGTCTCTTTCGTCTCTCGTGTCATCGCTGCGTTTCGTGTCATCACGATCCCTCCTTATAACTGCGCAATGCGCTCAGTACCGCTTCATTTTCCTTTGGCGCACCGATCGTGATGCGGAAGGTATCGTCCGCATAATCACGGATGGTGATCTGCCGGGACTCCATCAGCGCCAGCAGCCGTTCTTTCTGCGAACAGCGCCCATACAGAAAGTTCGCATGGGACGGGTAGAGCGTCAGCGTTTCATCGTTGAGCTCTGCGCACTCCTTGATCATCTGTTCCCGCTCCTGTTTGATGAGCTCACACTGGCTCAGCAGTTCTTCCTTGTGAGCGAGCACGATGCATCCGGCGACCTGTGTCATGCTGTTGACGTTATAAGGGACCTTATGCGCCCGCAGCTTTGCCATCGAGCGTTCGTTGCCGATCAGAAAACCGCAGCGGGCGGCCGCAAAGGCAAATGCCTTGGACAAGGTCCGGGTCACGAACAGATTTTCATAACGGTCCACCTGGTCGATCATCGTCTCTTGTGCGAACTCGCCATAGGCCTCGTCGATCACGACCGGGCAGTCGAACGCTTCGACGATGCGGCAGAGATCCTTCTTTCGGATGATCTGTCCGGTCGGATTGTTCGGGTTGGAAAAGAGGACCATGCGCACATCGGCCTCCCGTCCTCTGGCGATGAAGGCATCCACATCAAAAGGGGTGTCGGCTCCTCGCTCAAAACGGACGATCGCACCGTCGTGCATGCCGACATAATAGTCATACATCGAAAAATCCGGTGTCAGCGTGTACAGACGATCGCCCGCATGGATGTGCAGACCGATCATCAGCCCCAGCATCTCATCCGATCCGTTGCCGGCCAGGACCTGTTCTTCCTTCACGCCCACATACGCCGCATACGCCTGACACAGCGCACTTGCCTCATCCTGCGGATAACGGTGAAAGGAGATCCGGGTGATCGCTTCTGCGATCTCTTTGCGGATCGCAGCGGGCAGGTTCACGCTGCTTTCATTGGCGTTGAGCAGGATGCCGGTTCGCTCTTTCATCGCCTGATATTCGGTTCGCTCACTCATGGTCCAACCTCACTTTCACTGCATTGGCATGTCCGTCCAGCCCTTCGTGGCGGGCGATGTTCATGATCTTTTCCCCGTCTCTTCGCAAAGCGGCAGCACTGTAATGCAGATAGCTGCTGCGCTTGATGAAATCGTCGCAGGAGAGCGGAGAGGCAAAACGCGCTGTTCTGTTCGTCGGCAGCACGTGATTGGTACCGCCGAAGTAGTCGCCGATGCTTTCACAGGTCGTATAGCCCAGGAAGACGCTGCCGGCATTGCGTACCTGTGGCAGGCGTTCGTCTGCATCTGCGATCATCAGCTCCAGGTGCTCCGGCGCGACCTGGTTGGCGATGGCGATGCACTGATCCAGATCACGGCAGACCATCAGCGTCCCATAGTTGGCCAGGCTCTGTTCGATGATCGCTCTGCGCGGCAGACGGGCGCTCTGTATCTTCAGCTCTTCCTGCACCTGTTCGGCGAAGGCTTCCTCTGTCGTCAGCAGGATGCTGCAGGCGAGCGGATCGTGTTCGGCCTGTGAGATCAGATCGGCTGCGGCCGCTTTGGGATCGGCATTCGCATCCGCAATGACGAGGATCTCACTGGGACCGGCCACCATATCGATGTCCACACGCCCAAAGACCAGCCGCTTGGCGCAGGCCACATAGGCGTTGCCCGGACCGACGATCTTGTCCACCTGCGGGATCGTCGCTGTGCCATAGGCGAGGGCCGCGATCGCCTGCGCACCGCCGACCTTGTAGATGGCCGTCACCCCGGCTACCTTTGCCGCAGCGGCGATGACCGGCGGGATCGTCCCTTCTCGATCCGGCGGTGTGACCATGATGATCTCCTTCACCCCGGCGATCTTTGCCGGCAGCACGTTCATGAGCACCGTACTGGGATATGCGGCACGTCCCCCCGGCACATACACTCCGACACGGGCCAGCGGCAGCACGCGCTGCCCCAGATATACACCGTCTTCTTTTTCCATGTGATAGCCCTGATACTTCTGCTGTTCATGGTAAGCCGTGATATTGGCCGCTGCTTCCTGCAGATCGGCGATGAGCGAAGCGTCTGCCCGTGCGCAGGCCGCATCGATCTCTTCCTCGCTGGCCTGCAGGCTGTTCAGCTCCACCTGATCAAACTGCTTCGTATAGGCGAACAAGGCCTTGTCGCCCTCTCTTCGCACCGCATCGAGGATCGCTGCCGTCTGTGCGAGGATGGCCGGATCACTGTCTGCCATCCGTCCTTCCAGAAAGACGCGCAAAGCCTCTGTGTTATCTGGATCCATTCGTTTCAGCATGTGCATCCCTCACTTTCTGCAGATCGTTCAACAGTCGCATGATCTCGGGCCGCTTCAGCTTGAAGCTGGCGCGGTTGACGATGACGCGGGCCGATATGTCACAGATGCGCTCATAGACGATGAGCCCGTTTTCCTTCAGTGTCGTACCGGTCTCCATGATGTCCACGATGCCGTCACACAGTCCCAGGATCGGTGCCAGCTCCACACTGCCTTCGATCTTGATGACCTCGACATCCATGTTTCGCTTCTTGAAATACTCTCTGGCCACATTGGGGTATTTGCTGCCGATCTTCACATGTCCCAGCTTGGCAAAGGGACTTTGTCCCGGCAGACCGGCCACGATAAATCCGCATTTCCCGATGCCCAGATCCATCAGTTCATAATAACGCCCCTCGGATTCCATCAGCGTGTCCTTTCCGACAAATCCGACGTCTGCCACACCGTGTTCCACATAAGTGACACAGTCGGCTGCTTTGACCAGAAAGTACCGCTGCTCTTTTTCTGTATCCAAAAAGACGAGCTGTCTTCCTTTGTTCTTCAGTTCTTCGACCCCATAGCCGCACTGTTCAAACATCGCCACGCTCTGTTTTTCCAGCCGCCCTTTGGTCAGTGCGATCGACAGCATCGTCATCCCTCCTTTATGCGCAGTTCCTGCGCCGTTGCATCCGCCACTAAACGCACCCGGCCTTCATCCGCCAGCTGCCGTGCTTTCTTCATCGCCGCCACGCGTTCCTTTGGCGGATAGACGATCACCGTTTCCTTTGGCGGCTCTTTCGCCTTCCAGATCTCCGACAGGGCATCCAGCTTGATCGAGAACCCGACCGCCGGCAGCTTTCTTCCATATTTCTCCAGCAGGGTGTCGTAGCGTCCGCCGCTGAGCACTCGTTTTCCGACTCCTTCGACATATGCTTCAAAGACGATGCCGGTATAATAATTCAGATTCTTTGTCTTTCCCAGATCGAACTGCACCCGCTCACAGCCCAGTGCCTGCAGATCATCTGCCAGGGAAGAGAGGTCCCGCAGGATCTGCAAAAGTTCTTCACAGAAACAATACTGTTCAGCGTCTTGCAGCATCCGCTGATCCCCGCTCAGCCATGGCAGCTGCAAAAAGAACTGCCGGCCTTCCGCACGCAGTCCCAGCGCATCCAGCTGTTCCGCCAGGGAGGTGATGCTCTTTTCATCGATCAGCTCTGCCAGCGCTTCACTGTCTTCCTTCGTGATGGAGAAATACCGGCAGGCTTCCCGAAAGAAGTTGATGTTGCCGATCTCCAGCACCCAGGGACGATCCTTCACGACGCTCAGCGCATCCAGCGCCGTCATCAAGATCTCCAGATCGCCGCAGCTCTGCGGAACGCCGATCAGTTCGACCCCGCAGTCACGGATCTCATTTTTCAGACCGCTGAGATCTTCATGCACCTTGAAGACATTGGCACAGTAGCGAAAGCGCAGCGGCACCTCGGCATCCTTGAACTTGGTCGCTGCCAGGCGGGCGATCGGAATCGTCATGTCTGCCCGCAGCATCAGGATCCGCCCCTGTGCATCGAAGAACTTGTACATGTCCTCTTCATTGATGTTGTCAAAGCCTGCTTCATACGTCTTGTAAAACTCGATCGTCGGCGTGATGACCTCTTCATAGCCCCAGTGCGCAAACCGCTCTTCGATCGCCTGCTGCAGCTCTCTGCGGGATGCGCATTCTTCCCGTATGCGGTCCCGCATGCCTGCGGGTATCGTAAACTGCTTCATCGCTCTTTCCTCCTCGCTCCAAGAAACAAAAAAGCCTTCATCCAAAGGACGAAAGCTTCGTGGTGCCACCTTTTTTCATCATTCCCTCACGGAAATGACCTCTGTGAGTATTTGCATACTGCGCATGATAACGGATGCCTGCCGGTGAAGGCTACTGCCTGCTGCTCGTTCCCCCTCACAACTCCAAGGTGTGTTCACAGCGCTCCTGCTTCCTCTTCCACCAGCCGAGGTCTCTCTGTGCCATTCGCCGCTGTTACTCTTCCTCTTCTTCGTTTTATATGCTTCTATCATACTATTTTTGAAAATATGTGTCAACAGATTCTGTAAATTCTTTTCACTTCGCTGAAAATATATTTCATCTATATGTGGATCCGGGCAGATACGAAAAAAGCGGTCGTCCGCCGCCCCGATAAAAGGGGACATCGGCAGGATCGACCACCTGTCCATCGTTACTCTGCAGAAGGGACTTCCTGTCCTTTCACATGTTGAAAGCGCACCAGTCCGCTGCGGTTCAGCGCGACCATGACGCATGGGATGAGGATCAGCTGCAGGATGATGCCCGGCAGCGCATCGGCGAATGCACCGGCAAAGAAGATCTGCCAGGTGAAGACACCGCCGCTCACGCCCAGCTGGATGTACTGTACGATGCCCCATACGATCCTGCCTGCCAGCATGGCGCTGATCAGACAGCGATATAAGGCACGCACACACTGCCAGCGGGAAATGCTGTACAGCAGACCTGCCAGTGCTCCATAGGTCATCAGCTCAAAGGCCATGGCCGTAGCGGCCGGGAAAAAGACGGGCATCCCGAAGATCGCTGAACGAAGCAGCGGCAGGATGAAGCCGACCAGACCGCCGTATTTCCAGCCGCAGATCAGGCCGCACAAAAAGACGGGGATGTGCATCGGCAGCAGCTTGCTGCCGATCTGCGGGATCTGTCCGGTCAGAAACGGCATCACCAGGCCCAGTGCCAGAAACATGGCTGCCAGTGTCAGATTTTTTATCGATCGATTCATATTGTTTTCCTTTCCTTATCTTTTCTATTGGATCTGCTGCTTCAGATGAGCGATCCACTCTTCGATCAGCGATGGATCGCTGACCAGATGATCGCCGCCTTCGGAATCAAACTGCACCTGCAGCTCACCGATCACCGCTACGCCTTTGCAGGCATCCGCCAGATCTTCTAACGTATGGCCCGGCCATCCGCCATGTGTCTGTACCAACACGAGCGAACGCCCCTTCCAGTCGTGTTCCTGGCAGTAGCTGGCCACGGCAGGTGCCATCGTATATCACCAAGTCGGCGTCGCCAGCACGACCACATCATAGTCACGCGGATCGTATGTCTGCGGTTTCAGCTTCGGCCGATAGCCGCTGTTGACTTCCTGCTGTCCCTGATCGACGATCGCATCATAAGAGCCGCTGTATGGCTGCAGCGTTTCGATCTCCTCGAAATCGGCCGACAGCGCTTCTGCCACCTGTCTTGCGATGCGCCGTGTATTTCCATTCGACAGGGAATAACAAACCACCAATGTCGGTTTTGTCATCTGCCTTCTCCTTACTGTGCCGCTTTCTGCCCTTCCAGCTGGCCGGCAGCCTCATTGATGCAGCGAAGCGCATTCAATGAACGCGGATAGCCGATGTATGGCAGACACTGTGAGAGGACCTGGATCAGGAAGTCTTTGTCGTTGCCGACCATCATGTTGCCGGCCGCATGCGAGGTGAGCTGTGGTTCACAGCCGCCCTGTGCCGCCAGGAAACAGAACGTGATCATCTCCCGCTGACGATGATCCAGCCCGCTCCGTGTGTAATAGTCCCCGAAGCAGTTATCCGAAAGCCAGCGATTGATGTGGCGGCTCTCCTGTGGTCCCGAGGTCGCAAACCCGCGCATCGATTCGCCAAAGATATCGACCTGTGTCTGCTCGCCCTTTTCCAGACGGTCTTCCATCGTCGTGGTCGCCTGTCCTTCCAACGGCAGCGCGATCCCGCGCTTCTTCAACACATCGTTGACCTTGTGCAGGAACGGCAGCACTTTTCCAAAACCGAGATAGGCCGTCCCCTGATAGACGATCTCCTTGATCTCCACCGGTGTGACGCCCAGGTTCAGCGCACCTTCCACCATTCCTTCAAAGGCATCGATGCCCTGGCAGCCCAGCAGGGCCGCCAGGATGGCCATCATGCGCGTGCGTTCATCCAGATTGCCCTGATGGATGACCTCATCAAACGCAAAGTTTTCAAAGCGTTCGATATATTCCGGATCGGTTGCTGCCAGGGACGATACCCGATCGCCCAGCAGCCGTTCCCGATACGCTTTTGCATTGTCTGTCCGTTTCATATCTTTCCCTCCTGTTCTCATCAGTCTAAAGAGATGATCTCATACGCTCTGTTTCCCAGGCCGTGCTGCGCAGCCGCTTCCACCGTATGGATGCCATGGCGGGAATCCATGCGCTCGATCAGCGCTGCCTTGCCTGGATCTGTACTGTTCTTGACGGCATCATAACAGGCCTGATCCACAGCGACCGGATCCAGAGAAGCAAAGATGCCCAGATCGGCCATCTCCGGTTCTGCCGGATGCGAATCGCAGTCACAGTCCACGCTCAGGCGGTTCGCCACGTTGATGTACAGCATGTTCTCCGCCCCTTTGTACTGGATGACGGCCTTGCAGGCATCTGCCATCGACTCCAGGAAATGATCCTGCTGCGGCAGATTGTCCCACAGCTTTGCGGCATCGGTCGTCTTGCCGGCCGTGTGGATGTAGGCCTTCCCCTGTGTGGAAGCGATGCCGATACTGATGTTTTTCAACGCACCGCCAAAGCCGCCCATCGCATGTCCCTTGAAGTGTGAGAGGACCAATACCGAATCATAGTTCGCAAAATGGGCACCGACGATATCCTTGTCCAGATGAAAGCCGTCGCTGACCGGCAGTTCCATCTCATCGAACGCATCCATGATATCACAGGGAGCCATCGCCCGAAAACCATGATCTTCAATCGCCTTCCAGTGCAGCTTGGGATCCTGCCGCTGTCCGCCATACGCCGTACAGCATTCAACGATCGTTCCATCCAGCTGACGGACCAGATCGCCGATCAGCTCCGGATGCAGATAATTATGACCGCCCGGCTCTCCGGTGGAGATCTTGACGGCGACCTTTCCCTTCAGCTCTCTGCCGAGGGCATGATAGATCCGGATCAGGCTGTCCGGTGTAATTTCCCTGGTAAAATAGACCTTTGCTTTTTCCATGAAGCACGCCTCCTTCATCCTATATTCTACACCTTGCGCCCC
>NBJMR02800__coassemble_1784_pt1 | contig 22897 bp, 24 predicted proteins | sample NBJMR02800__metabat2_low_PE_026 | metagenome-assembled genome bin NBJMR02800
CCTGCAGCTTGATCGCCTTTCCCTCTTTCCACAGACGATTCAGCTCCTTGGAAACATTGGCCCGATCCAGGTCCAGATCCAGCGCACAGTTCAGCGCATCGACCCCGTTCTCTCCCTGGAAGCCGTTTCCCAGCCATTCGCGCGTCCTTTCCTTCAGATAACGTCCGACTTTCTCCATGCGTGTCTTCATCGTTGCATTCCTCCTTTAAAATTGTGTCCATTTGCCCGAAAAGTGTGTCAGTACCAACACTCTCACGCTCCGACGTGTGTCCATTATACCGAAATGATAACACACATCTTTGTCCGCAGAAAAGGACCTGGTCTGCCAAAAATCAAAAATATGTAAAGGCTTTCGCAAAGATCCCGCCTCGTTTCTACCCATGTGTACGCACCCGGCCCATAACGGACACAGACGCGGATGTGTGTCGGTTTTTGCGTGATTATGTGTTTTATTTTCAGGTCGTTATAATGGGAGCTGTAAAGGAGGTAACTGATTCGAATGTGCAGATTGTTGCTGTTAAGCCATTCTGAGTTATCCAGATCTTTCTATGATACCGCAGAGCTGATCATGGGCAGACCCGATCCACAGGTCTCTTACATCGTGCTTCCCTACGGCCAAGATATGGATATCTATCAGAAAGCGATCGAAGAGACGGTCGCAAGTGCCGAAACAGACGGTATCCTGATCCTGACGGATCTGTTCGGCGGAAGTCCGTTCATGATCACCAGCCGCGTCTATGGCAAGTATCATACCACCGTCCCCATGGAGATCGTCTGCGGCATGAATCTTTCGATGGTCATCGAGACCGTTGCCGCACTCAAACAGAGCGTCTCGCTTGGACGACTGAAAGAGATCGCGCTGGAAGCCGGCAGGAAAGGGATCGTTGATTTCTCAGAACGACTACAATCACAATACCGGAAGAAAGGAGGAACACCCTATGAGCATTAAGATGATCCGCATCGATGATCGTCTGATCCACGGACAGATCGTGACCGCATGGGCCAAAAATCTGCAGATCAAAAAGATCTGGATCGCTGATGATGGCGTCGCAAAAGATGATTTCATCAAAGGCGTCATGCAGATGGTGGCCCCTTCGGACCGAGAACTCATCATCACCCCTACATCCGATATCCCCGCGCTGGTCGATAAGCTGGACGGAGAAGCGGACAACGTGCTGATCCTGATCAAGTACCCTTATGTCGCAAAAGAGATCTTTCAGGCAGGTGTCAAGCTGCAGGAGCTCAACATCGGCGGTATGGGCGCCGGAGCAGACCGCAAGAAGCTGTTCAAGAACATCTCTGCCAGCCAGGCGGAAAAGGATACGCTCAAGAGCATTCAGGACATGGGCATCGACGTTTATTTTCAGGTGACGCCGGATGAAAAGCGTTCACCGTTTACCTATTAAGAGAGAGGAGAATATATGTTAGTACAAGGATTACTGATCGGCTTGCTTGCCACCATCTGCGGTGGTACGTTCATCGAATACCTGGTCTGGATCATCCGAAATCCGATCATCGAAGGCGCTTTGACCGGGCTGATCCTGGGCGACTGGATGACCGGTGCCACCATCGGTGCGACCATCCAGCTGATCTATATGGGACAGATCACCGTCGGCGGTGTTTCTTCCTTTGACAAATGTTATGCCGGTGTCATCGCTACCGCGGTCACGATGCTGTCGCATCAAACGCCGGAGGTCGGTGTGACCATCGCGGTCACGCTGGGTACGATCGGCCTGCTTGCCAGCAACGCGCTGATGACGGTCAACGTCGCTTTCGTACACATGGCCGACCGCTACATTGAGACCGGTGAGACCAAACGCCTGTGGATCTACAACTGGCTGCTGCCACAGCTCGTCAGTGCGCTCTTCTATGGTGTGCCGGCATTCATCTGTGTCTACTTTGGCGCAGACGTCTTTGAAAATTTCATGAGTTCCCTCCCAACACAGGTGAACAATGCACTGAATGTCGTCGGTTCCGTCTTGCCTGCGCTTGGAATCGGCATGATGTTCAAGGCCGTCTACAAGAAGAAATTCATCGCATTCGCGATCATCGGCTTCGTGCTGATCGCCTATCTGGGGCTGGACATCATCGCCTGTACGCTGGTCGGCGTCGCTGCGGCGATCCTCTACTGGTCTTTGGGATTGGACAAACTGACGGAAGGAGAGAACAGCAATGAGTGAAGTCACAAACGAAGTAACGAACAAAAAACAATTAACGAAGAATGACCTGATCCGCTGTTTCATCATCTGGGAAGGAACGACCGAATGCTGTCTGTCCTATGAGCGTCTGATGTCGCTTGGCTTCTGCCACGCCATGACACCGATCATCAACCGGCTGTATGCGGATGACAAAGAGGCGCGCATCCAGGCACTGCGCCGGCACATGACCTTCTTCAACACCGAAAACAACTGGGGCGCCTTCATTCCGGGCCTGGTCGCTTCCATGGAGGAAGACATGGCCAACGGCGGCAACACCGATGAAGACATGATCAAGAACATCAAGGTCGGTCTGATGGGACCGCTGGCCGGCATCGGTGATACGATCACCCAGGGGCTGGTCAAGACGGTCGCACTGGCCATCGGTGTCGACATGACGCTGCAGGGCGGTGCGCTGGGTCCGATCGTCTTCTGTCTGCTGTATGGCATCTACCTGATGGCGATGGGCATCTTCACCTTCTCAAAGGGATATACGCTGGGCCGCAGCATCCTCAGCAAGATCACGGACAAGAAGATCATGAACCGGATCACCGATATCCTCAGCATCATCGGTCTGACGATCGCCGGCGCCATGGTCGCCAACAACGTCAGCATCTCCACCCCGCTGCAGTTTACGGTCGGTGATTCCACGATCATCATTCAGGATCTGCTGAACTCCATCGTTCCAAGTCTGCTGAGCGCAGCGGCGGTCGCTGCCGTATTCTTCGGACTGCGCAAGAACATCAGTGTGTTCAAGATCATGATCATCATGTTCATCGTATCGATCCTGTGCAGCCTGGTCGGCATTTTATAAACAAAGACAGAAAGGAGACTGTGAAGTTCTCACAGAATGACATATGAGAAAAACCTGGTTAAGTGATGTGATCCACACAGAAAAAGCAGCGATCGGCGTCGTCCATTTCAAGGCGTTTCCCAGCGATCCGCTCTACGATTCTGCCGCAGGCATGGAGGGCATCGTCGAAGCGGCACGCCGCGATCTGATCGCACTGCAGAACGGCGGCATCGATGCCGTGCTGTTCTCTAATGAATTCAGCTTTCCTTATGAACCGGAACCTTCCATGGAGGTCATCGCCGGCATGGCTTATGTGATCGGCGCCCTGAAAAAAGACATCCGTGTGCCTTATGGAGCGAATGTCATCTCCAACACCCATGCCTCGATCGCCCTGAATGCGGCCATCGGCGGAGTGCTGATGCGCGGCACCTTCGCCGGTGCCTTCTCCGGAAACAGCGGGATCATCAACGCCCATCCGGGCGAATACCTGCGGCACCGGCATCAGCTCGGTCTGGATGAACGACTGAAGATGGTGCACTATGTGATCCCGGAATCCGCCAGTGAGATCGGCGGACGTGACAAGCATGCGATCGTCAACAGCGAACTGTTCGGAAACCTGCCGGATGCCATCGGCATCTGCGGCGCCAATGCCGGTAAGAAGATCGATCTGGAATTCATGCGGGAGATCCGGGCACAGTCACCGGATACGGTCCTGTTTGCGACGACCGGTGTGAACATCGATACGATCGAAGAGATCTATGATGTCGCCGACGCCGCCTTCATCGCCACCCACTTCAAGAAAGAGGGCATCTTTGAAAACGAGGTGGACGAAGCGCGTGTACGCCGCTTCATGGACAAACTGAAGGCATACCGCCGTACGCTCGCATGAAGCGGAAAGGAATCCTGTTTGACTGCGACGGCGTGCTGCTGGACAGTGAATCGATCTATCTGCACTCGCTGTGCGATTACCTGCATTCCATCGGGATCCCGGCACAAAATGAGGATGTCGTCAGCGTGCTGGGCAAGCCGATGGCGATGATCACACAGGAGCTCCGCGAGAAGTTCGATCTGCGCGCATACAGCGATGAAGCGATCGTCAGCGGACAACGTCAGCTGTTTCGTACCCGCTTTCATCAGACACAGCTGCAGCCGATGCCGCATCTGATCGATCTGTTGCGGTGGTGCCGGACACACGGCTGGAAGTGTGCGATCGCCTCTTCTTCCGATCTCGATTATCTCCAGGACGTCGTCCGCCGGCTGCAGATCGAAACCTGCTTCGATGCCATCATCAGCACAGAGATGGTCGAGCACGGCAAGCCGGCACCGGACATCTATCGGTTCGCCGCCCGCTCGCTGGGCCTCACCAACGAAGAGACGATCGTCATCGAAGATTCTCATAACGGCATCCTGGCCGGCAAGCGCAGCGGCAGCTTCACCATCGGCTACAAAGGTTCCCCCATCCAACAGGACACCTCGCTGGCCGACCTGCAGGTCACGGATCATCAGGAGGTGATCGACTTCCTCGAAGCCGTCATCGCCGCAGAACGATAAACAGACAAAGCCATCCTCTGACAGGGGACGGCTTTGTTTTTTACTGTTTCCTATGATGTGATGCCCGCTCTCGTTGTGCCAGCGAGTTGCTTCCTTACAGGAACAGACGGCCTTCATGCTGAAGGACACGTTCCCTTTCCCTGCACACTTTCGCTTTGAGATCCACAATGCCGCCGGCCTCCGCATCCGCTGCGATCTGCCGCACCTGCCTTCCCTGGTGATCCATGAATCCTCCATCTGTGAGGCATTCCATGATTTTGCGGCCGCACTAAAAGAAGAGCAGGATGTCTGCAGCGAAAGCGAGACAAAGGCATATGTGGCCCGCAAACAGAAAGAGCTCAGCGAACGGCTGACTGCGAAATATGCGTTCGACCAATCAAACCAGATGCAAGATCTCAAATATGCGATTCACAAATTTTCTATGAAATAAAAACCACGCCAAAATGACGTGGTTTTCTCTGCGGCTATAAGCCTGTGTTACCAGCTCGCGTCTCAAGGCGCTGCTTTCACTTCGTTCAAGCTATCGCTTTTGACTCTCGCCCTCCCTCAAAGGGAGTTTTTATTTATCCTTCGCTCTTCTCTTGTTTTCTTCCTTTATTCCTTTTTCTTCAAACGGATCTTTATACTCTTTTACACTCAATTTATCCATCATGATGTCGTGTGCTTCTTGTTCTCGTATGTATTTTGCGATCGTTTCTGAATTCAATCCTACTGTGCTCACATAATACCCTTCTGACCAAAAATGCCGATTTCCATATTTATACTTTAAGTTCGCATGCCGATCAGACATCATCAATGCGGATTTTCCTTTTAAATATCCCATAAAAGATGAAACACTGATCTTTGGTGGTATCATCACTAACATGTGTACATGATCTCTCATCAGATGTCCTTCTATGATCTCTACTCCCTTGTATCTGCATAATTGTCTCAATATCTCTCCCAGATCTCTACGATATTGATTATAGATCACCTTTCGTCTATACTTAGGTGTGAACACGATATGATATTTACACATCCATTTCGTGTGGGCTAGAGAATTTGCTTTTTTAGCCATATTTTTATCACCTTTCCTTCTTTCTGGATAGCCTGAACAACTTCCATTATAGTCGGAAAGGTGATTTCGTTGTATAACGTTTTTCTTGCTCCACGCGCATAGCACGTGGTTTTTTATTTCGCATCTTCGATGCTCAACTGACTAAAGTCATCTATTCATATTTCTATGAATAGTACAACAAAAAAAAGATCCCCGCACAGGCAGACGGCGTAGTGGCCTTACATCTGCTGTCGGGGATCTTTTTTATCCGAACATCAAAGTTTTACGAACTGCTCCACATCGACGACAAAGATCGTCGCACCGCCAACCTGTACCTCTACCGGGAACGATGCGTAACGTCCGATATCATAAGAAGCCGTGCTCGGTACGACCTCGGTCCGACGGCGGCTGTACTCACCGATGACTTCGATGGCACGTTCGACCAGGTCGTCCTCCGTACCGATGATCAGCGTGGTATTGCCCGCACGCAGGAATCCGCCGGTCGTCGCCAGACGGGTCACCTGATAATTTTCCTTCGTCAAAGCACTCGATACAGCCGGACTGTCATCGTTTGACATGATCGCCAAGATCAATTTCATATTATCACTCCAATCAGTTTTTTCCACTTTCATTTTAACACCGGATTTTTGCGTTTACAATCGAATTATGATTTTCACACCATTTCCGTTATTTTCCCTCATTTCCAATTTCAAAGAGTGTGCTATAATATACACGCTTATGGAGGTTGGTCATTATGAAAACCGGTTTAGTACTGGAAGGCGGCGGCATGCGCGGTTCTTACACCTGCGGGGTGCTGGACGCTTTTCTCGATCATCATATTGAATTTAACGGTGTGATCGGCGTATCTGCCGGTGCCTGTCACGGGTGCAGCTATGTATCCGGACAGCGCGGAAGATCGTTTCGCATCACGGAAACTTATCAGCACGATCCGCGCTATATGGGCATGCGCTCCTTGCTGACCACCGGAGATCTGTTCAATGCAAAATTCACCTACCACACGATCCCGGAACAGCTGGATCCGTATGATTTCAAGGCATTCAATGAAACAAAGACCAAATTATATGCCGTCTGCACCAACGTGGAGAGCGGTGAAGCCGAATATTTCCGCATGGTCCGCATGGAACAGGATGTGGAATATGTCCGTGCCAGCGCATCGCTGCCGCTGGTCAGCCGCATCGTGGAGATCGATGGGAAGAAACTGCTCGACGGCGGCATCGCCGACAGCATCCCGATCCGAAAATTTCAGTCGATGGGCTATGACAGAAACATCGTGGTCCTGACGCAGTGCAGAGAATATCGCAAGAAAAAAGATCCTTCGCTGCCGCTCATCCGGACGCGGTATCGTCGCTATCCGGCATTTGTCCGAAAGATGGAGGACCGTCACACTCGCTACAATGAAACGCTGGAATATCTCAGTGAACAGGAAGCGGCAGGCAATGTGCTCATCCTGCAGCCAAAGGAAAGCGTGGACATCTCACGTGTCGAAAAAGACCTGGACAAGCTGCGCGCGCTCTATGAAAAAGGCTATCAGGATGCGGTGGAACGCATCGAGGACATTCGACGCTTTCTCAGCGAGCCCATACGATCTGATGTTATTTTAAAAGAAAAGGGGAACTGTCATGATACCAGAACAGCTGTTAAAGCTCAGCTCCCGGGCAGGAAAGCTCCTGCTGGAAAACGGAGCGGAGATACAGCGAACCGAGGATACCATCTGCCGTCTGTGTGAGGCGTACGGTGTGGAAGAAGCCAGCGCTTTTGTCATTCCGACCGGGATGTTCTTATCCTTTTCCTATAACGGAAATACGTATTCCAAGATCATGCGCATTCGCAGCAGCTCTCTGAATCTGGAACGGATCAATCTGGTCAACGAGCTTTCCCGCCGCTGTGAACGACAGGCACCGCCGATCGAGGAAGCCCTGGCGGAGCTGGAACGGATCGCAGAGGTACAGGGGTACAGCCGACGGACGCTGCGGTTCGCCGGCGGTATGATCGCCGCTTTCTTCACCCTGTATTTCGGCGGCGGGCTCAGCGATGCCTTCTTCACTTTTTTTATCGGCTGTCTGACCCAGTACAGCGTACAGAGCTTTGAGCTGCGCCAGGTGAACTTCATCGTCAAGATCACCTGTACGAGCGTCCTGTTAACATTTCTGGCGCTGATCCTGCAGCGGCTGCAGCTCATCCATCACCTGGACAGTGCGATCATCGGTTCACTGATGCTGCTGGTGCCGGGACTCGCCATCACCAACGCGGTCCGGGATTCCATCGGCGGCGATCTGCTGGCCGGGATCATCCGGGCGATCGAGGCCTGTCTGATCGCCGTTGCCATCGCGCTGGGAGCCGGTGTGACGATGAGCATCTGGCTCACGCTCATGGGAGGTGCTTGAACATGATGGTCAAGATCATCAGTGCCCTGTTCGCCACGATTTTCATCGCGATCCTCTTTCAGGTGCGCAGGGAACATGTACTGCTCACTGCGCTGGGCGGCGGACTGGGTTCTCTCATCAACGAACTGGCGATGGCCCTGGGGCTCAGCTCGTTCTTCGCCGTCTTTCTCGCTTCAATCGCCATCGCAGCTTACAGCGAGATCATGGCCCGGGTACGTAAGACGACCGTTACGACCTTTCTGATCAGTGCATTATTTCCCCTCGTTCCGGGTGCCGGCATGTATTACACCATGCTGGGCATCGTCAACAACGAACTGGATCAGGCGCTGACGATGGGCGTGACCACGCTGAGCACGGCCGCCCTGATGGCGCTGGGGATCCTGTTTGTCTCCACGCTGGCACGCCTGCTGTTTCGGCCGCGTACCCCGCAGAAGCACAGCGGATCCCTCTGACAAAACAAAACGCCCTGTGATCGACACAGAGCGTTTTTTTATCCACTGATCGCTTATCGCACCAGCTTGTCCTTGATCTTGTGCAACAGTTCGTACTGATGGTTGATCTTTGGTGCGACCACGCATTTGAAGTCACCCACCAGTTCCACCACATCCGCATGGAATCCGCGCTTGAACAGATAGACGCCGTATTCCTCGCTGTTTTCATCAAACGTACCGCTGATGCCATAAAAGTTATAACGGGGAATGCCCGCCTGGATCGCATAGCGGATCATCTCCCACTGGATCGCATAAGATCCCTTGAAATGCTTGAAGTGATCATCGCTGCCGCTGAACAGGTAGACGATCTCTCCCGGATAGATGACAAAGAGCGCCGCTGCCAGCGGGATCTCTTTTCCATGTGCCACATACAGCTCTTCTGCCTCTTGCATCCGCTTTCTGGCCGCCTGCATCAGATCGCGGACGGAAGAGAGACGCCGTTCGTTCTTCTTCGACTGCGGATTTTCCTCCAGCAGCCGGCAAAGCTCCTGTTCTTTCGCCTCCAGCTCTTTCAGCTCCCGCTCGTTGCGCTCTCGGTAGTCCTCGGTATCCAGATAGGCATACAGCACCTTTTTGTGCTCCTTGAACGCCTGATAAAAGCGCTGATAGTACGACAGGCTGGGATTGTCGAAATGCCGGCGGTTCCCGGTCATGTTCACCATGCGATACAAGATGTCCAGTTCCTCATAGCCCAGTTCACGCAGCTTGATCCCGTTGCGGATGGTGTGATTGATGTTCTGGCGGGTCCGGCTGTGCATCTGCTTCAGCACTTCGTCCTCGCTCTTTCCCTCCAGAAAGAGCACCGACATCCACCGTGGTTCATAGTTGTTGTCGATCTCTTTGCGGAATCCGAGATGTTCAAAGCCATAGCTCTTGAACAGTTCGATCAGGCGGTCGTTTTTCTCCGTGCCCTCTTCCACGCTGCCATCCGGCAGATGCTTCTGATATTCCACATACGGATCCATGCGCACAAACAGGCATTTGTGCGCCTTCAGATAGGTCATCAGTTCCTGCAGGAAGAAACGCAGCAGCGCCTCATCCCTGTAATCGACCAGCAGGCCGCGCAGGATCATGTAGACTCGATACCCGCGGTAGACCGCCTTGGAGTGCAGTGCCGCCGCAGCTTTCAGCATCTGATCGTCGCGCACACCAACATATTCCACATCCCATGGATCGTTTCCGGCCTCACGCATGTGTGCCATCTCCACTGACTGCCAGAAATTGGCATAGGGACTGCTTTCAAAAAATCGTTCATACTGTTCTTGTGTCAGTTCAACCAGTTCCATATTACCCTCCTGCCAAACAAAACAGGCCCTGACAGGTGCGTTGGCCGCTGTTTCGTTTGGATACTCAGATAAATGATAATATGTTTGGAAGACAAATGCAATCGGAAACCCGGGGTTTCCCTGTTTTGTCCATGCAGAAAACACCGTTTGTCATGCGATGGCCCGCTCTTGTCAGATCTTCACGATATTTCCCTTTTTATCCGCCAGGATCACGCTCATGTGCAGACGCTCTTTCACGCTCTGGGGGATCTCCTGCCACTGACGGCGATAGGCGATCGAATCGTTGAAGGCCATGCTGTAGTCAGCGGAGGCATCCTCCATCTGTGTGAGGATCTCGCTCAGCTTGATCGGCAGCGGCTGTTTGCGGCCCCGCTTGATGCCCTGCACATTGATGATCCAGCGCTTGTCCGCACTGTGTGCATCGATGATGCCTTTCTCTTCGACGTATTCCCAGCCATGTTCCCCCAGCCACGATTTCAGCAGCGAACAGAGGTCCTGTGTGGAGTGCTTCAGCTTGGCCTTTCGCGCCGCGACCTTCTCCTCTTCGCTCTTTGCCGGACGGCCTCGTTTCTTCTGAGGATGGAGCGGTTCCCGTCCCTCCAGCGTATCCACATAAAAACGAATCGTCAGATGCGAGCCGAATCCGGTCGTTCCCTTCGGCCGCTCGATGATCTCATCGCCGCTAAGCATCTGTTTATACATCGCCTGACAGCAGGTCGGCATCGTTGCGTGGTTTGGCGAGATCTTCTGATGCAGCTGCTTGGAGTTGATCTCGATGCACATCTTTCCCTGCTGATGCGCCTCTTCCTTACATTTTGTCAATGCGTTCATATAATCCTTAATTCCCGGTCCCTTCATTCATAAACACCTTCCTTTTATGCTTACATTGTAAAGGTTTCTCTTTGTCGAACGGCGTCAGAATGTGCCTGCGATCCCGAAAAATCTGTCATTGTCTTTCATTCCTGTGTATAATGAAGCTGAAGGAAGTGGTTCGATGGAGAAATCATATCTGAAACATGTGCTGGCACTGCTGGACAACTATGAGATCCGTGGCATCGATCTGCCGCAGGCGATCGATGATGTCTACGACCAGCTGCGCCGGGAAACACATCACTACCCCACGAAAAAGCAGATCCACGAAGATCTTCTTTGCATCATCGATGCCGGAATGATGCATCACCTCACCCGCGGCTATGACGTCACGCCGAATGCGACGATCTTTGCCCACTGTGCGGCGCATTCGCTTTTAGAGGATCTCGCTTTGTTCGCCTGCATCTACAGCAGTTCGCTCTCCACGGACAGGCTGAATGCCGTCCTGTTTTCCTCCTCCATCACCAAAGAACAGCTGACCGAGCTGCTGCCGCCGCTGTTGGCGGACATCGCATTGCAGTGTCGGATCTTCGTGCCGCTCTCGGACGGTGCCTTTCGCATCGCACCGCCGCTGGCAGCGGACTGCCGACGCATCGCAAAAGAATACGAGAGCGGACATCCGCCGCTGGTGTCGCCGACGATCCTCTGTTATTATCTGAAAACGATCTATCCTTCCTCTCATACGAACTGGAAAAACACCGATCGGCCGATCATCCATTATCCTTATCTCAATGAGATCCTGCAACTGCTGCCAAGGCGGGGCATCCCCAACAACCGGGAAGAATCCCGACAGCTGCAGACCTTTTACAAGGATACGCTCTTTCATGAGTTCGATCATCGCTGCCCGATCTGCGACATCCATCTGCCGCATATGCTGATCGCCTCTCATATCAAGCCATTCCGTGACTGTGCGCATCTCTATGAACCGATCGACAACAACAACGGCCTGCTGTTGTGCCGCAATCATGATTATCTCTTCGACCAGGGCTATATCAGCTTTCTCGATGACGGTCGGCTGCTGGTGTGCAGCGAGCTGCAAAAAGAGCCTGATCATCGGGAGGTCTATCATCTGCCAAAGGATTTCCATCTGGATGCGTCGCTGATGACACCGGAGCGAAAGCTGTTCCTGGCTTACCACCGCAAAAACATCTTCCGCCGCTGAGCGTTTCCATGGATTCGCTTCCTGTCACAACGACCGATCTTGCATGAGAAAAGGAGCTTAACGCTCCTTTTTTGATCTTATGAATCATCCTGGGTGGTCGGCAGCTTGAATACCTGCTCGCCATCCTTTGTCACCAGGTACTTGCCCCGTACCATGTACTTCAGATATTCCGGATCCTGCAGCTTTTCCTTCTGTTCCTGCAGGGTAGTCTGTTCATCCTCCAGCTCGGAGATCTGCGACTTGTTCTGTGCGATCTGCTCTTTCAGCTGAAAGGTCGTCAGCACATCCAGCGCACAGTGATATAAAAAATAACCGGAGATTCCCGCCAGCAGCAGACAGAGCACGATCCTAGCCGGCGCTGTCAGCGTCCGTCTCTTTCTTCCTGCCACGACGATCCCTCCTTCGCTTCTTCCTGTGTGTGTTCTTCTTAATTATACCAAGCACACGGGATTTCGCAACTGATATTTTATGAAAAGCCGTGTGAAATCGATGGCGAACCGTGCTGAACCAGCCGTAGAACAGCGGATAATAAAAGCGATAATACACACATGCGCCCAACAGGAAAAACAGCACCAGGTAAATGTTGGTAACCGCTCCGTTCAACTGCAACAGTCCAAAAAACAAAGCGACGGCAGCCAGCGCATGATAGAGCACTTCCCCAAGCAGCGTCAGAAACGAACGCCGCCGATACTGCGTCAGCACCTGAAGAAACGAAAAGCCGAGCCCATACAGCCACCCGGCAAGCAGATGATACAGGATCACCTGGATCTGAATGTGCAGCAACATTATTTAAACAGACGTGAAAACAGGGAACCGTGCTCCTGCCCTTTCTTTCCCGAAACATAGTTGATGGCATCGATATTGCCCTTGATGATGACATCTCCATGATCGGTATCCAGTTTGCCCAGCGTCAGTTCCTTTCCGCTGACCAGCATCCATCCAAGGGTCGTTTCCAGCAGGAACTCGCTGGAATCAAAGCTGTCGATCTGTTTGACCCCGCTGAGCTCCAGCGTCTTGCGGTCTTTGAGCAGCACATTGTGATAGGGACTGGTCTCAAAGCGCAGCGGATTGATCGTATCCTCCATACCTCTCCTCCTCTCATTCCTATATATACGCGAACGTCCGGCACTTATGCCGGTTTCCTGTTTGTTTTCAATAAAAACGGCAAACAACAGAAAACGCTTTCATTCCTTTGATTGACAGAACGAAACAAGAAAGGTATCATGAATGCGAGGATAGAAAAAGGGGTGTTCAATCGTGAATTCAAGAGAGAAGTTTTCTTCCCGGCTGGGGTTCATCCTGATCAGCGCCGGCTGCGCTGTAGGACTGGGAAATGTATGGCGTTTCCCTTATATTACCGGCCAGTATGGAGGAGCTGCTTTTGTCATCATCTACTTTCTGGTATTGATGGGACTTCCGATCATGACGATGGAGTTTTCGGTCGGACGGGCGTCGCAGCGTTCTGCGGCAAGATCATTTGAAGTGCTGGAGCCAAAGGGGACCAAGTGGCACTGGATCAAGGGAATCTCCCTTGTCGGCAATTACATGCTGATGATGTTTTATACGACCGTCGGCGGATGGATGGTCGCCTATTTCTTCAAGATGAGCAGCGGAGAACTGGCAGCCCTGGATGCAGAAGGCATCAACAATGCATTCAGCGCATTTCTGGCGGATCCGTTTCAACAGATCTTGTGGATGGTGCTGATCACCATCCTGGGATTCCTCATCTGTTCCAGAGGACTTCGGAACGGTGTGGAAAAGGTCTCAAAATATATGATGGCCGCCTTGTTTGTCATCATGATCGTCCTGGCGGTCCACAGCTTTACGCTCTCCGGCGCAAAGGAAGGTCTGTCTTTCTATCTCATTCCGGATTTTCAGCGGGCACTGGAGAATTATTCGCTGGGCACGATCATCTTTGAAGCGCTGGGGCAGGCATTCTTTACGCTCAGCCTCGGTATCGGCGCACTGGCGATCTTCGGCAGCTATATCGAAAAGGATCACTCGCTGGTCTCTGAGAGCCTGAATGTCGTCATCCTGGATACATTTGTCGCTTTTGTTTCCGGACTGATCATCTTTCCGGCCTGCTTCACGTATCAGATCGATGCCGGCAGCGGACCAAGCCTGGTCTTTGTCACATTGCCGACCACGTTCAATGCGATGGCCGGCGGACAGCTCTGGGGCGCACTGTTCTTTCTGTTTCTGGCGTTTGCGGCATTTACGACCGTGATCGCCGTCTTTGAGAACCTGGTGGCCTTTGCGATGGACTATGGGTGGAGCCGCCGCAAAGCGGTCATCGTCAACTTCATCTGCGTGCTGATATTATCACTGCCATGTGCGCTCGGATTCAACGTGTTCAGCGACTTTCAGCCGCTGGGCGTCGGTACGACCATCCAGGATCTGGAAGACTTCATCGTCTCCAACAACCTGCTGCCGCTGGGATCGCTCATGTATCTGCTGTTCTGCACCAGCCGCTATGGATGGGGCTGGAAAGGCTATTACGAAGAGGTCAACAGCGGAAAGGGACTGAAACTGCCCTCCATCACTCGTTTTTACATCAGCTACATCCTGCCGCTGATCGTCATCTATATCTTATTCCAGGGCTATATGGCAAAGTTCGACCTTCCATGGTGCCTGGTGATTCCTTGTTGTTTCCTGCTGTATGCCGGCTATATCCTCCTGCAGGCACATCTCACGCAGCGAAAACGGGGAGATGTACAGAAACGATGATCGTTGATGAGCAAGCCGCTTTCGCGCTTGCTTTTCTTATGGGATGCGTGTGGCTCTCCTCTCGACAAAATCCGCAGATGCCGCTACAATAGTGATACAGCTATCGCTATGCATATACGGAAAGAGAGGCTTTCTGATGTACGATACCCCGAAAAAAAGATTTACTTATGTCAGCATTTCGCTGCTGCTGTATCAGCTGGTCACCTTCCTGGTCGCCATGATGGTCGTTTCCACCGTGTCTGCGCAGATCTATCGTCTCGCACATCTGCATTATCTGACGGATGCGGTCTACATCTCCATGCTCATCAGCATGCTGATCACATTTCTGATCGTTCATTTCGGCTTTCGCAGGCAGATCGGCCTGCGGCTGCACTTACAGAGCGAAGACAAGCCGCGGTTCAAAGAGATCGCTGCCGGCTTCCTGCTGGGCTTTGGCATGAACATCGCGCTGACCCTGCTGTTCAGCTTGCTATCGGAAGCATTTTCCATCCCGATCACCGGTGACGGCTATTATCTCACCAGTTATCCGCTGACCAACGTGCTGATGATCGTAACGGTCGTGATCGCTGCGCCGCTCTTTGAGGAGTATCTGTTTCGGGGCGTCATCCTGATGACCCTGCAGCGTTATGGCAACTGGTTTGCCATCATGGTCTCCTCGCTGCTGTTCGCGCTGTCGCACGGTACGATCTCGCAGGCATCCTGTGTGTTCTTTCTCGGTTTTGTCATCGGTTATCTGACCGTACGCAGCGGTTCTCTGCGTCTGGCGATCCTCTTCCACATGCTGAACAATGCGATCGCCCTGTTGCCGATGTTCATCAGCTCCGAAATGCTCTCGAACCTTCTCTCTCTGGTGCTGCTGGCGGCCGGCATCGCCGGGGTCGTCTTGCTCATCCTGCTGATCCGCCGACGAAGAACCTTTGTCGCATCGCTGACCACACCGTATGATTATCCGATCAGCCGCTTTTTCCAGAATTGGGCCAGCATCCTGCTGATCATCCTCTTTGTGGCCATGCTGCTCATCAACTTCGTTCAGATCCTGTGAGTCCCGGTATTTCTTCAAGGATGTGCACTGCGCATCCTTTTCTTTTGATAAGACCGACGACCACAGAGCCCCCGAAAGCCACATCCGGTATTACGCTCATCTCCGCTCTTTTTGTGGTAAAATGGGTACGGTGATCAAAATGAAAGAACCTCTTGCATACCGCATGCGTCCGCAGACGCTCGATGAGGTGATCGGGCAGCAGCATCTTATCGGTAAACACGGTGTCCTGCGGCGCTGTGCAGAAGAAAAAACATTGTTTTCCATGATCTTCTATGGTGCGCCCGGCATGGGAAAGACGACGCTGGCCATCGTGCTGGCCAATGAGGTCGATCTCCCATACCGCATCTTCAATGCCGTCAACGGTACAAAAAAAGAGCTGGATGCGCTCTTTGCGGAAGCGAAGATGTTTCCGGGCTTCGTGCTGATCGTCGATGAGGTTCACCGGCTGAACAAGGACAAACAGGACCTGCTGCTGCCGCATGTGGAAAACGGCAGCATCACGCTGATCGGCGCAACGACGGCCAATCCCCTGCACAGCATCAATCCGGCCATCCGTTCCCGCTGTCACCTCTTTGAGGTGCGCACGCTCAGCGACGAAGACATCGTCACGGCCATACGACGAGCGCTGAAATCCCCAAAGGGATATGACGGACGCGTGACGATGGAGGCGGATGCCATGGACTTCATCGCCCGGCAGAGCTGCGGGGATGTGCGCTATGCGCTGAATCTGACCGAGCTTGCCGTCACCCTGGCAAAAGACCAGACGGTGACCCTGGAACTGCTCAAAAGCATTCCCAGCGTGCACAGTCAGCGCAGCTTTAAAGGCGATGACGGACACTATGACCTGGTCAGTGCCTTTCAGAAGTCCATCCGCGGCAGTGATGTCGATGCGGCGCTGTATTATCTGGCGCTTCTGATCGAATCCGGCGATATGGATTCCATCGAACGGCGGCTGCTGGTCATCGCCTACGAAGACATCGGTCTGGGCAATCCGGCGGCGGTCGCACGCACCGTGCAGGCGATCGATGCCGCCAAGCGCATCGGCTTCCCGGAGGGAAGGATCCCGCTGAGCATGGCGGTCATCGACCTGGCGCTCTCCCCCAAATCCCGAAGTGCGGAAACCGCGATCGATCAGGCGATGCAGGCGGCACGGCAGCGTTCCTGTCCGATCCCGGACTACCTCAAGTTCACACCGACCGCCCTGCAGGAAGAAGACCGTTACGACTACGGCATGCCGCAGCTGTGGCCCAACATTCAATACCTGCCGGATACCTGGAAAGACGCTTCGTTTTATTCCCCGGGAAATCAGGGGAAGTACGAGCGGGCCCTGGCAGAAAACTACCAGCGGCTGAAGCAGATCCCCCGCAGTACCAACCTGCGTCTGCTCAAGAAGAAGCGAAAGAAATCATAAGATCCGCTCCTGCGAATGAAAAGCCGAGAGCGAATCATATTCTCCGGACAAAAAGGAGATGCGTGGCATCTCCTTTTTGCATGGAACTCCCGTTTTAACGAAGGCAGCGGATCGCTCAGTACACCGGGCGCGGATCCACCGGACGCCAGCCGCAGCTGCAGGTCTTCGTCGCCTCATAGCGGGTGACGCTGTTCTGTTTGACCTGGTATGTGTCATGTTCCTCTTTCGGATGGCCATTGCCCGTGTAGATTTCCACATGGGTCTGCCAGGACTCCAGCGCCGTATAGCCCTGCCCGCCGGTAAAGGACATGCCGCATTCACAGACGACCGCCAGCCTGCGTTTGTTTGAAAAAAGTTCCTGCAACGTTTCTTTTTTCATTCTTGATTCCCTCTTTTGACCATCAACCACATTATATACCACATTCTCTCTGCCGGAACATTTTTTACACCTCTTTGATAAAAACGGAAGTGTGCAATGCCGGACAAAAGCGCTGCCTGTGCATCCATACACAGGCAGCGCTCCTGTCGATCAGATATGTTTTCATATCGGCTATGATCCGTTGAGGGCATCGATCAGCGCGCGCACCAGCGTTTCTTCCACCACGTCGTATTCCATCGCATGGGCATCGTCGAGATATGCGTACGATACGTGTTCGCTCGCTGTCGTCGGATCCAAACGATAACCTTTGCAGGAAGAGTGCACCTGACGGATGCCGGTGCGTGCCAGCAGTTCGCCTGCATTCTGTGCGTTGACGCCGCTGCCGGCCAAAATCTCGATCCGATCGCCAAAGCGATCCTGCAGCTGGGCGATCAGTTCAGCACCCTGCATCGCCTTTGCCCGCTGACCGCTGGTGAGCAGCCGGTCGATCTTGCAGGACAGCAGCACTTCCATCGCCTGAAACGGATCTTTGGCCACATCAAAGGCCCGATGGAACACCGCTTCCTTCCCAAACGAATGGATGAGCTCGCTCATCTGCAGCGTCCGCTCTCGGTGGACGGTCCCATCTGCGTGCAGAAAGCCGAATGCGATGCCATCTGCCCCATTCTCCAGCAACAGACGCGCTTCTTCCATCATGATCTTTGTTTCCGCCTCGTCGTAACAAAACCCGCCGGCACGCGGACGCACCATGCAGATGACCTTCAGCGTCGTCTCTTTTTTTACGCGCCGCAATACGGCCACGCTCGCCGTCAGCCCGCCAACGCTCAAAGCGCTGTTGAGCTCCACACGTTCAGCCCCGCCGTGAAAGGCAGCCATGCAGTCCGCATAGCTGCCCGTACAGATTTCCACCGTCGGTTTCATCCGTTCATCCATCCTTTCTCTCTGCCCTCATTTTCGTTCGACCGCTGCCTTGCGCGTCCGTACGTAGTCCTCCATCCACGCTGCGCTCGCCTGTTCAAAATGAGCATTGCCTGTTTCATCTCTTTTTACCAGGTACACCGTCGGCGGCTGCTGGGCCGTGGCGACGACGAAAGAAAACGTGTCGATATTGGTCGCAGCACCCCACTCCCCTTTGTTGTTCATTGCGACCAGCGACATGTCACCGGCCTGTCCGCGCCGTCGGCGCAGCTCCGCATCAAAGTGACGGACCGCCTGTTCACACGCCTCCTGCGGTGTCTTTCCTTCCCGCATCAGCCGAACGATCTCATAGGAGACACAGCCCTTCATCACATCTTCTCCCAGTCCGGTCGCACTGGCGCCGCCGACCTGTGAATCCACATAAAAGCCGCTGCCGGCGATCGGAGAGTCTCCGATGCGGCCGGCATGCTTCATGAACAGTCCGCTCGTGCTGGTGCCGGCCGTCATATGCCCCTGTATATCCAGACAGATCATCCCCACGGTATCATGCCCGGAGTATGGCTTGCGATCGGTCTGTTTCAGCTCTTTGACACGATTTTGATAATGGATCTTCGCCCGTTCGCTCAGCATGTTTTTGCGTGCGAACCCATGCCGGTGCGCATATTTCTCCGCCCCTTCTCCGACCAGAAAATTATTGACCGGTTCATCGGAGAGCGCACGGGCAATACAGATCGGGCTGGAAAAATCGCGGATCGCTCCGACACAGCCGATCGACAGCGTATCGCCGTCCATATAGCCGGCATCCAGTTCGACCACCATCTCTTCATTCGGCAGACCGCCATAACCGACGCTCTTGTAATATTCCTCATCTTCCACTGCCCGAATGGCCGCTACGAGCGCATCGCCTGCACCCGTTCCCTTCGCCAGCTGACGGATGGCGTCTTCCACGCCCTCATAGGCCATTCGCCAGGTCGCTATCATTCCATACATGTCATTCACCTTCCATTCCTTCTTATTCTACAATACTTCTCTGTGCTTTGTCATGTGTGTGTCTGTGCAATACGATGAAATGACCGCTCTCTCCTGTAAACATGTTGCACACCAGAGAAAAAAGCATTTCTTCGGGATGTGTTTCGTCCTGAGAAATGCTTTTTCTTTCGTTATCCGATCCGATGGAAGAGCGAGTTATCCTCGGATCGTCCGTCTTTTGCGAATGAGGAGGATCGCAGCGCCGGCAGCGATCGCCACAGTGGCCGTCAGCGGTGCGGCCGCTGTGGAAGCGCCCGTATCCACCGGTTTTTCCGTCCGGACATCATCGCCTTCCGTCACCGGGTCTTCTCCCTTCTCTGCCAGGGTCAGCGCAGCGCCGGCACGTGCCAGTGCATCCGCTGCCGCATCGACCTCTTCCTGAGTCGCATCGCTGTCTGTGGCAACGGCGCTTGCGTTCTGGTAAGCGGCATAGAAAGCGTCCCAGCTCTCTTTCGTGTAATCACCGGCATCATAACCATCGTACTTCTCCAGCAGATCCCAGAGGGCATCCTTATCGACAACGGCCGCCTTCTCTTCCACGGTTACCGTGATCGTCTTTTCGACGGAACTGCCCTGAAGGTCGCTGACACGATAGGTCACATGATAGACACCGGCCTTCTCTGTGTTGACATCGTTGTATACGACGTTGTCCTTCGTCAGGAGGATCTCACCATCTTCCTTGTCGCTGGCATATACGCCGGCCAGCGGATCAAACGGATCGCCTACGGTCAGCGTCTTGTTTTCCGCATGGATCATGGGCGCCTCATTTTCGACCGGAGGTGTCGTGGAATCCGCACTGATCTTGATCTTTGTGAAGGAGTGGGCCGGGAAGGTGAACATCTGGTCTTCCGGCACCTTGGTCACATTGGTCTCGACCGTGACATTGTCCGGATCATCCAGCGTATTCTCATCGGTGAAGTTCTCTGCATTCAGCACCTGGATCTCCATCTCTTTGTTGTTCAGATCCATGCCTGCCACATTCAGCCGTACCTTGCGGTCGGTCGTCCGATCCACATTGGCTACGGTGATGTACAGGTTGCCGGCATCGTCCTTGCCGGCGAGCGCCGTCAGCGAAGTGACGCCGTTGTTCATCGTCAGCGTTTCATCAAATGCGCTCTCCACGATGTAGTCACCAAAGCCGTCGTTCATCATCTGGAAGACATATGCGCTCGGTGTGAGGAAGAAACCGAAGTTTCCTTCACCGGTCGTCGTATCGGCACCATCCAACGGTACTGCCTGGATCACGGCCTGCTGCGTCGGTCCCAGTGAATCGCCGCCGCTGCTGTAATAGTCAACGAGGCAGTGTTTCTGGATGTACGGACTGCCCAGACGGACATATTCCATCATCACCTTCGCGATGTACATGGCATGCGCATGAGAGCGGACCTTGGTGTTCGTGTCGCGGAAGATCCCAAACTCACTGATGACCGGAACCTTTCCTTCCGGCAACATATCCACATACTCCTGCACACGTCCGATGCCGGTATTCTCCGCCTTCTTCATCGCATCGTCATACCAGGCTTCATCGCTGGAGCCGTTCGGCGTTCCGGAATACGGATGGATCGTCATGCCGTCGTAGAGATCATTCGCACCCAGATCTGCCATCTTCGTGATGAAGGAGTGTGATTCATAGCTGGAGTATACATGTGCCTCATAGCTGCTTCCCTGTGCTTCGTTGATCTGCTCGGTCGTCTCTTTCAGCGCCTGTGAGATCTCGATGAAGCCATCGCGGTCCACCTTGTAAGTGACATAGATCTGCTGTCCCTTGGCCGGGATCGCACCGTGCGTACCATCACCGAAGTGGATGGCGCCGGTCGCATAGTCGATCTCCACCACTTTTTCATTCGCTCCGGCCGCAGCCAGTGAATCGACGATCTGCCATTCCTCATCTCCTACATAGACGTGGACGCTGTCTTTCTGTACGGCTACGAAATCCGGATCATCCACCAGATTGCCTTCGTCATCCAGCATCTTCGGGTTGACGTTCGCATAGCGCATATAGCGCACCAGGTTGGCGCTTCCATCGCTTACGGAAGCCGTCTTGTTCCAGTCTTCCTCACAGACGGCATACTGTTTCGTGAAAGAAGCGGTTCCACCGGAAATATAGGCATTCTCTGAACCACCGGATACAAATGCGGTCCAGTACTGCTGGGAAGCCGTACCGTCGCCGCCGCCCTGGTTCATCTCATTGCCGATCTCAAAGTAACGGATGTTGTAAGGGTCCGGATGGCCGTTCTCTGCACGGACGGCCGCCCAGTCGACACCGCCGTTTGGATTGGTTCCGACCTCAGCGTTCAGATATTCGACCAGATCGGCGGCATCCTGCGCATTTCCGCGCGCCAGGCTGTACACATAAACGACCTCGGAACCGACCTCATCGGCAAACGTAGCGATCTCTCCGATACCGAAGTTTGGTTCGATACCGCCCTGTCCCGGATTGTTGTAGAACCCGTGGATCTGTTTTTTGCGCTGTTCCTTCGCTCCCAGCGTCGTCTTCCAGTTGAACAGGTTGGAGATCGTACCGCCCGGATAGCGGATCGAACCAAAGCCGACCTGCTCATACAGCTGCTGGAAGTCTTCCTTTACCTGCATCGTCTCCGGGTCAAAGCTGCCATAGCCGTTGAAGGCATAGCGGTGATTGATGCCGAAGATCGAATCGCTGTCGATCGTACGCTCGACATTGCCCATGTTGATCGAGAGCACGACCGGTGCGGCCGCCTGATAGAGCGCAACTGTCTCGCTCAGCTTTGCCTTCGCCGCCAGGATCGCATCCAGGGATGGTGCATCCTGTTCCAACAGTGCCTGTGTCTCCTGGATCGCCTTGTACAGTTCCGCTGCCTGCGGTGCGCTCACATCCAGCTTCCCGCTGTTGTAGAGCTCCCTTGCTTCCTGCAGGGCCTGCGCCAGATTCGCTTTTTCGATGTCGCCACCCTTTTCCGCATAGATCGCCTTTGCCTCTGCGTCGGTCAGCACCTTTTCATAAATGCGCAGTTCATCGACATCGCCCCGCATCGCGTGCGGATCGCCATTGTTTGTGTTTTTGTGCCGGCCGACCAGCAGCGCGGTCGTCGCGTTCACGACATTGTCATTCAGCGCTTTTTCGCAGTCCAGCACACCGTTGATGTAAAACTTCACCTTGTTGTTTGTCTGATCAAAGGTGATCGTGATGTGCTGCCAGCTGCCGTTTGAGACCGTCGCATCGCTGACGACATCCTGCCCGTTGACAAACGTATGATAATTTCCGGAAGCCTTTAATGTCAGCAGGGAACGTCCGCTGCCATCCTGCTGCAGCAGGACCGTGGATGCACTGGACTGATCGCCGGAGTGCGGTTCATACCGATACCACATAGAAAAAGAGGTATCGCCGGAAGTGTTGATATAATTGCTGATCTTCATGCAACTGTCGTTGACATTGCCAAAGTGCAGCACCTTTCCAAAGACTTCATCGCGCTGTTCGATCGCAACGCCGGATCCTTCCAGCACTGCATTCGTGTTTTTTCCATCATTGCTCGGAATATCGGTCGCACCGACATCGACATTTTCAAAATTCCAATAGTTCTTCAGACCGTCATCCAGATTTACCTGCTCTTCGGCCTTCAGAA
>NBJMR02800__coassemble_1840_pt1 | contig 21454 bp, 20 predicted proteins | sample NBJMR02800__metabat2_low_PE_026 | metagenome-assembled genome bin NBJMR02800
TTAATCGTTTTATTGAGAAGGTTAGAGAAGTATTTAGACACGGTGAGTGTTTAGATACTTCTTTTTCTTTTTTTAAATGCGAACTGTAAAGAGCAGAAAAAACTTCTTACTAGCGTATGTTAATAAAATGTTTTGGAGAATTATTCTGATATTTAATGTGTCCACTTGACAGGAACCAGATTACTGTTTCCACAAAGGACACGCACCTTTTTTATCGTGGTCATGCCATCACATTCAGGATTTCAGACAAAGAAGGGGATCAGTACATTTGTTTGATGAACTCCTTGTCGATGCCGACATCCCGAATATCGATCACCCGATCGATCATCTCGTCAAGTGCCACCTTGTTTTCCATCAGCTCTTCCGGACGATAAACGGTAAAATTGATGCCCTGATGCGCACCACAGTGTGAACAGCAGCACATGTGATAATACCGATCCATCTCTCTGGAATATCGCTTCTGTATCTGCGGATAGAGATGGGAAAGATAGACATCCAGTTTCTCGATGCTGCCGAGCCCGATCCTTTCATACAATCGCAGGTTGACCCTGGCGTGATACTGCGGCGCATATTCTTTTCCGAGCTCTTCTTCCAGCTGGCGGCTGAGAAAGTACGTGTAGATGTCGGTGCTCTGGTGGCAGTTCCAGCAAGTTTTCGGATACGTGTAGATCTTGATCCCGCTTTGCAGCAAATGCTGATAGACCCGGTCAAAAAAGTCAGGATCCTCCGGCGTATCCGTAACATACTGACGGATATCGCAGAAGTCGATCTCCTTTTTTATATAGAGCTTCCAGCGCCCGTCTTCCTTTCGATAGGCGATATACCCCATCTTTTTCAGCTTGTCCTTTGCGTCTTCCACCACTTCGCGTCCCATGTGATCCGCAGGTCCGTTGTAAACATAAGCGAGCAGATGCCTGCCGCTGATCCTGTCTGCGTAACACCAGTTGCTGCGATTGTTCTGACACTCCCATGCGATGTAGCGGTAGGTTCGCAACACAAAGATGGCAAATCGGCCGCTTTTGGTCATCAGCTGGTTTGTCAGGATCTGCTTTTCATGATCGATCTGCTCCTGTGTCCAGTGCTGTGCCATAAATCTTCCTCCTTTCTCTGATGAGGCGATGATATGGTTTCTGCAGGATCGCCATGTCGGTGATCCTGCCGCTCCCTCTTCCAAAAAGATGCCCGACGTGTTCGCCCGGCACCTTTGTTATCGTTTTGTCATCGATCCGCGCAGGATCGTTTTTCGTTTGGCATCTGCCAGGATGTGTGATCGGTATGCAGCAGCTGTTCCGCCAGCGGGGATAACGGTTTCTCCAGGAATTCCCGGTATAATGCCTGCACGGACGGGTTTTCATGAGAGAAACGCAGCTGACAATGACCATCCAGCTGATACAGCGCCGCAGCTCTCTCTGCAGCCAGTTCGCTTCCTTCGTGGATCGGCTGTCCGCCACCGCCGCTGCATCCGCCCGGACATGCCATGACCTCGATGAAATCATATGCGACTTCCTTTCGGCGCATGGCTTCGATCAGCCGCCGGGTGTTGCCCAGACCGCTGACGATCGCACAGCGAACCAAAATACCATCGATCGTGAAGGTCGCTTCCTTCCATCCATCCATTCCGCGCACATCCGCAAAAGCGTCCGGATCTGCATTTTTTCCGGTGACGAAGTAGTGTGCACTGCGAAGCGCCGCTTCCATCACACCGCCGGTCGCACCGAAGATCACCCCGGCTCCACTGGCAGTTCCCAGCGGATCATCCAGCGCAACATCCTGCAGATAGCGAACATCGATATGCTCCGAGCGGATCATGCGGACGATTTCTCTGGTCGTCAGGACGAGATCCACATCCGGATAGCCCGAATCCTTCATGCTCGGGATCGCGATCTCATGTTTTTTCGCGACACACGGCATGATCGAGATGTTATAGATCTTTGAAGGATCCACGCCGATCTTTTTGGCAAACCACGTTTTGGTGATGGCACCAAACATCTGATGCGGCGATTTGGCGGTGGACAGATGATCGACCATGTCCGGATACTGAGATTTCAAGAAGCGTACCCAGCCCGGACAGCAGGAGGTGAACATCGGCAGATGCTCCTTGTGCTGCAGCCGCTCCAAAAATTCATTCGCTTCTTCCATGATCGTCAGGTCTGCGGCGAAATCCGTATCAAACACATAGTCTGCTCCCATCTTGCGCAAAGCGTCTCCCAGCTTTTCGATGGTGGCTTCCTCCCGGGACAGACCGAGCGATTCGCCCCAGGCTGCACGTGCGGCCGGCGCGATCTGCACGATCGTGATCTTGTCCGGATCGTTGAATGCCTCAAATGCGTGCTCACTGTCCTCGCGAACATGCAGGGCATTGACCGGACAGTGGGTGATGCACTGTCCGCACAGGCTGCATTCGGCTTCTTCAATGTTGCGGTTCTGGGAGACGTTGACCGTCGTGCGGGATCCGGTCTTCTGCACATCCCACACCTGCAGATCCTGTACCTTATCGCAGATCTGGATGCAGCGCATGCACTTGATGCATTTGTTGCTTTCCCGGATCAGCGGAAAGTCTTTGTTCCATGGGATATAGGTTACCTTTTTCTCGTATGGCAGCGAGGTGATGCCCAGGTCGTTGCTGATCTTCTGCAGCTCACAGTTGCCGCTGCGTGAACAGTAGGCACACTCACAGTCATGCTGTGAAAGCAGCAGCTGCACATTGCATTTGCGGGTCCAGCGCACTTTTGGGGAGTTGGTGTAGACGACCATGCCTTCGGCAACGACCGTGTTGCAGGCGGTGACCAGCTTGTCCTTTCCTTCCAGCTCCACCACACAGACACGGCAGGCGCCGATATCGTTGATCCCCTTCAGATAACAGAGATGCGGGATCTCGATGTGAGCCTGTTTGGCAGCCTCCATGATGGTGGAACCATCCTTTACGGCAATCGTCTGATGATCGATCGTAATTGTTACCATTTTGTCGTTCTCCCCCCTTTAAATACACCGAATCCATAATGATCACATCGCAGACAGCGACCACATTCCTGCTGGACCTCTTCGTTGCTCATGCCATGTTCGATGAGGTCGAAGTCTTTGCAGCGCTGTGTCGATTCACGTTCTTTCATCTGTACTCTGCCGCATTTCGGCCGGTCGGCGTAATTGGCCGGCGGGATGACGACATCACATTCGATGACATGATGATAACCGAGGTATTCATCAATATTGGCGGCTGCGACCTTTCCGGCTGCGATCGCCCGGATGACGGTGGCCGGTCCGGTGACACAGTCGCCGCCCGCAAAGATACCGGCTTTATTTTCTACGTCAGAGGAGTCCAGCGCATCGATCGCTCCGTGGCGGATCGGTACGCCCTCTTCGGCAAAGTGCTGAGATTCGATTCCCTGGCCGATGGCGACGACCACGATGTCACAGGGAATCCGTTTCTCCTCGACATCTGCATTTTTCGGAGAAGGCCGTCCGCCGCGATAATGGGAGATGATCTGCGGCTGTACCCAAAGGGCCGCGACCTTATGATCCCCATCCAGTTCGATGCGTTTCGGAGCCTGCAGCTGCAACAGCTCACAGCCTTCCGCCAGCGCCCCTTCAACTTCCTCCGGCAGTGCGGTCATGTCCTCCTGTCTTCTGCGGTAGGCGATCCCCACATAGCTGGCGCCTAAGCGCAGGGAGCTGCGGGCAACATCCATCGCTACGTTGCCGCCGCCGATGACCAGCACGCGTTTGTCCTTGAAATCCGGAAGGATGTCGTCACCGATGTTGCGCAGCATCGTGACGGCAGAGATGACATTTTCTCCATCTTCTCCGGGGATGCCGACCTTCTTGTCCGTCTGTGCGCCGATGGCGAGATAGACCGCATCAAATTCTCTGTCCAGCTGTGCCAGGGTGACGTCTTTTCCGATATCGGTCTCTGTGTGCACTTCGACACCGGTGGAGAGGATGACATCGATCTCCGCATCCAGCCGTTCGCGTGGCAGACGATAATTCGGGATGCCGTAGCGCAGCATACCGCCCAGCCGTTTGCGTTTTTCGTATACGACGCTCTGATGGCCCATCAGCTGCAGATAATATGCAGCGCTCAGTCCGCCGGGACCGCCGCCGACGATGGCGACACGTTTGCCGGTGGCCGGTGCACGGGTCTCTGCCGGCACATGACCGGCATGATCGACCGCATAACGCTTGATGCCGCGGATGTTGATCGAATCATCCAGCATGTTGCGCCGACAGCGGGCCTCACAAGGATGCTCACAGATGAAGGCACATACCGTAGGGAATGGGTTGTCCTTGCGGATCAGACGCACCGCATCGGCATTTCTGCCCTCTTTGACAAGAGCGATATAGCCGGGAATGTCCACACCGGCCGGGCACATGGATACACAGGGAACCGGCTGGTTCAGGCTGGCGGTGCAGCGTCCGTGCAGGATGTGTTCTTCATAGTCATCACGGAAGCCGCGGACGCCTTTCAGGACCATTTCCGCTGCTTCATAGCCGATGGCGCAGTCCGCGCTCCAGGAGATGTTCTGTGCGGTCTTTTCAATCAGATCGATCGTTGACAGCGTGGCCCTGCCTTCCAGTACATCTTCCAGCAGGGCCTGCAGCTGTGCAAGTCCGACACGGCAGGGTACACACTTTCCGCATGTCTGGGCGTGACAGAGCTTTAAAAAGGCGCTTGCCATATCTACCGGACAAAGTCCCGGCGGACTGGCGATGATTCTTCTTTCCAGATCTTTGTAGAGATCTTCGATGACCCGCTGCGCCTGCGTAGCGGTCATGATGGTTAGTCTGCTCATACCTTTCCTCCATATTATATTGATGATACCGGTTACAACTAATTAAAATATAACACAAACAGATGGAAAAGAAAGCAGGAAATCGACAGTTTGATATTTTTCCATATTCTGGATCATCAGATGAGGAAAGCGAGTGTGGATCGATCCGAGCGGACGACGTCACAAAAAGCCGAGAGGAGATCCCGGCTCTTTGATCGTGCTGTGTTAAAGGATTTTGATGAAGTAGAGGACGAGGATGACAAACCAGAAAGCAGCACCGATCAGATCCAGCTTTTTATGAAGATGGTACGATCGAAGCGCATGATAGATGAAGGTGCTGATGCCAAACAGCAGCCAGCAGAAATCTTTGAAATCGACGGAATGCCCGAAAAAGAGAAGACTGCCGCTGACCGCATCGAAGCTGCACAGAACAGCGGTGATTGCCACAAGCAGGTAGCAGACGATACCGCCATAGTCGAACGAACGATCGTCCGCATGTTTTTCTCGTTCATCGTCATTTGCGGCATCCGGACGATGTTCTTTCAATGCCTCATCTTTCTCCATCGATGTTTCTCCTTTTTCCCATGAGGAATCGGCTTTACACTTTCATTATATCATAGAAGGTCATGGTGTCAACAGGAAAGAAAGAGGGGAATCCGTAACAGGCAAGCACTGTGCGAAGCAGGGATGTCGACGGATCTCTCGATAAGGAGAGGGACGGATCACTGCTTCAGTAAAACGGTTTCAACAATTTGAGAAATATTTTCATAAAATGATGAAAAGGTATTGAAAACATCCTGTAAATGTTCTATAATGCTTCCAAAGCAATGAAGAGAAGTAGTACAGATGCACTTTTCCAGCAGAGAGAAGGCGGTTGGTGAAAGCCTGAGGAAAAACATCCGGAACGTGTCTTGGAGCTTTGATGTCGAAATGCAAATGAGGCAGTCAACGTGGTTCGCGTTATGAACGAGGTGTCATTCATCATAGAGGGTGAATGGAAGTAAGGTGGTACCGCGCAAGTCGTCCTTTGAACAGGACGGCTTTTTTATTGGACAGGAGGAGAAGAACATGAAAAAAACCTACAACAAGATCGTATTGGCGTATTCCGGCGGACTGGACACATCGGTGCTCATTCCATGGCTGAAAGAAAACTATCACTGTGAGGTCATCGCGGTGAGCGGCAATGTCGGGCAGGGGAGTGAACTGGACGGTCTGGAGGAAAAGGCGCTGAAGACCGGTGCGTCCAAGCTGTACATCGAAGATCTGACCGATGAATTTGTCGATGATTACATCATCCCTACGATGCAGGCAGGTGCGGCCTATGAGGGTTATCTGCTGGGAACCAGCTTTGCCCGTCCACTGATCGCCAAGCGCATCGTTGAGATCGCCAAGAAAGAAGGCGCAGACGCCATCTGCCATGGCTGCACCGGAAAGGGAAATGATCAGGTGCGCTTTGAACTGGCGATCCAGGCGTTTGCCCCGGAGATCGACATCATCGCTCCATGGCGGTTCTGGGAGCTGAATTCACGTGAAAAAGAGATCGAATATGCAAAGGCACACAATATCCCGCTGAAGATCACGGCTGAGACCAACTACTCCAAGGACAAGAACCTGTGGCACCTCTCACATGAGGGACTGGATCTGGAAGATCCGGCCAATGAGGCACCGCTGGAAAAAGAAGGCTTCCTGGAAATGGGCGTTTCACCGATGCAGGCACCGGATACGCCGACCAACGTAACGATCCATTTTGAAAAAGGTGTACCGACGATGGTGGACGGTGTGGCGATGAGCTGCACGGAAGTAATCAAAAAGCTCAACGAAGTCGGCGGTGCGAACGGCTGCGGAATTCTGGACCTCGTGGAAAACCGTCTGGTCGGCATGAAATCCCGCGGTGTGTATGAGACACCGGGCGGCACGGTCCTCTACAAGGCGCATGAGAAGCTGGAGGAGATCACCCTGGATAAAGAGACTCAGCACTATAAGGCACAGCTGGCCATGAAGTTTGCCGATCTCGTCTACAACGGGCAGTGGTATACACCGCTCCGCAAGGCGATGAGCGCATTTGTCAAGAGCACGCAGGAGGCCGTGACCGGTGATGTCACCCTGAAGCTGTACAAAGGCAACATCCTTCCGGTATCCGTGACCTCTCCGTTCTCTCTGTACTCGGCCGGTATGGCGACCTTCGATGAGGATGACTGCTACGATCAGTCCGATTCAGCCGGATTCATCCATCTGTATGGCCTGCCGTTAAAGGTGCGCGCGATCAAGGCGAAGGAAGAACCGGATCTGCCGGGCGTGGAGTAAGCGATGGCAAAGCTTTGGACAGGAAGGTTCGCAAAGGAAACCGATCACAGCCTGGATGTGCTCAACGCTTCGCTTCCCTTTGACCGTCGGCTGTATCGGCAGGACATCACCGGTTCGATCGCCCATGCGAAGATGCTGGCCAGACAGTCGATCATCAGCGAGGCGGATGGCGAAGCGATCGTCAAAGGCCTGCAGTCGATCCTGGCGGACATCGAAGCGGGCACGCTGGTGATGGAAGGGGCAGAGGACATCCACTCCTTTGTGGAACAGGAGCTCACCAATCGGATCGGTGATGCGGGGAAACGGCTGCACACCGCACGTTCCCGCAACGATCAGGTGGCGCTGGACATGCGGATGTATGTCAAGGAAGAAATCATGAAGATCCATGCGCTCCTGCTGGATCTGATCAAAGTGCTCTGTGCGAAGGCACGGGAACATCTGACCACCGTGATGCCGGGCTACACACACTTGCAGCGGGCACAGCCGGTCACGCTGGCACATGTGTATATGGCGTATGGCAACATGCTGCGCAGAGACTGTGTGCGTCTGAACAACACCTTTGCGCTGATGGATGAGATGCCGCTGGGCAGCGGAGCGCTGGCATCGACGACCTATCCGATCGACCGCGATTATGTCTGTGAACAGCTGGGCTTTGCGAAGATCACCGACAATTCCATGGATGGGGTGTCGGATCGGGATTATTGCATGGAGCTGGCAGCCGACTGCTCGATCCTGATGATGCATCTGTCTCGGATCTGTGAGGAGATCATCCTGTGGTGTACCTGGGAATTTCGCTTCTGTGAGCTGGACGATGCGTTTTCCACCGGCTCCAGCATCATGCCGCAGAAGAAGAACCCGGATGTCTGTGAGCTCATCCGCGGTAAGAGCGGACGTGTCTATGGGGATCTGATGACGCTGCTGTCGATGCAGAAAGGGCTGAGCCTCGCATATAATAAAGATATGCAGGAGGACAAAGAGGCGCTCTTTGATGTCATCGATACGGTGACGCACAGCCTGCAGGTATTGATCCCGATGCTGGATACGATGAAGATCCATGAGGAAAATATGAAACAGGCTGCGCTGGGCGGTTATATCAATGCGACCGACTGTGCGGATTATCTGACGAAGAAGGGAGTTCCGTTCCGGGATGCGTACCGTTGTGTCGGTGAGCTTGTCGCCTGGTGCATCGAACGCTCCTGTGCATTGAATGATGTATCCCTGGAGGATCTTCAGCAGTTCCATCCGCTTTTTGGATCGGATGTCTATGAAGCGATCGACCTGCAGACGTGCGTGCGGGAGCGAAAAGCACCGGGCGGGCCGGCACCGGACTGTGTGAAAGTGCAGATCGAGGCGCTGGAGCGTTTCGTGCAGAAAGAAGAGGCAGACAGATGAAGCCGAAGGTGTATATCGACGGACAGTCCGGAACGACCGGACTGCAGATCCGTCAGCGTCTGTCACAGCGCTCGGATATCGAACTGCTGCTGATCGAAGAAGAGAAGCGAAGAGATGTGGAAGCGCGCCGGCAGCGGATGAATGAAGCGGACCTGGTGTTTCTGTGTCTGCCGGATGCGGCGGCGATCGAAGCGGTGGAGCTGATCGAGGACCCAAACACCAAGATCATCGACGCCTCTACGGCACACCGCTGTGCGGATGCGTGGGCATATGGCTTTGTCGAACTGGGCGATGCCTTCTTGCAGGGCGTGCGCACCAATCCGCGCATCGCCAATCCGGGCTGTCATGCGACCGGATTCATCTCCATCGTCTATCCGCTCATCCATCAGGGGATCCTGACAAAGGATGCGACGATCACCGCATATTCGCTCACCGGTTACTCCGGGGGCGGCAAGCAGATGATCCGGCGTTATGAGGCCGGGGGCGACCCACTGCTGAAAGCGCCGCAGCTGTATGCGCTGGGGCTGACACACAAGCATCTGCCGGAGATGAAACAGATCTGTGGCCTGAAGAAAGATCCGCTGTTCTGTCCGGTCGTGGATGACTATTACAGCGGCATGGCGACCAGCATCCTGCTGGAAGCGGACTTGGAAGCGGTGCATGCGGCACTGGCCGGCTTTTACGGTGAAGGGCTGGTGCATGTGCATCCGCCGGGATATGACGGCAACATCAGTGCCAATGCCCATGCGGGAAGCGATCAGCTGGAACTGATCGTCTGCGGGCGAAAAGAACAGACGATCGTGACGGCACTGTTTGACAATTTGGGAAAAGGCGCCTGTGGAGCAGCCATCCAGAACATGAACATCGCACTGGGGCTGGATCCGCTGGCAGGTCTGCACATCGAAAGGGGCAAATGATATGAAAGAAATACAGGGGGGCATCTGTGCGGCGAACGGCTTTTCTGCCGGAGCGGTGCACAGCGGCATTCGCAAATCCAGGACGAAGGAAGATCTGGCGCTGATCGTCTCTTCCTCGCCCTGTGACTGTGCGGCCGTTTATACGCGCAATCAGGTGAAGGCGGATCCGCTGCTGGTGACAAAACAGCACCTGGCGGATCATCGGGCACAGGCGATCATCGTTAATTCCGGTAATGCCAACGCCTGTGCACGCAACGGTCATGCACATGCGGTACGTGCCTGTCAGGGGGCTGCGGCGCATCTCGGGCTGGATCCGCAGGACGTGCTGGTCGCCTCGACCGGCGTCATCGGCGTGGAACTCCCGATCGATCGCATCGAGGCAGCCATCCCTTCCATTCAGCTGTCGAAGGAAAACAACGATCTTTGCGCCAGAGCGATCCTGACGACCGACACGAAGGAAAAGGTGGTCGCAGTTACGTTCACGATCGATAAAACGACCTGTACGCTGGGCGGCATCGCCAAAGGCAGCGGCATGATCCATCCGAACATGGGGACGATGCTGGCCTTTCTGACGACGGATTGTGCCATCGATGCGCAGCTGTTACAGACACTGCTCGTGCGTCAGACACAGGTCACCTTCAACCGTGTCAGCGTTGACGGGGATACTTCGACCAACGATATGTGCATCGTCATGGCCAATGGGGAAGCCCATAACCCGAAGATCGTGATGGAAGGCGAACAGAGCGCTGTATTTGAAGAGGCGCTGCACTATGTGATGGAAGCGCTGGCGAAGATGATCGCGGCGGACGGGGAAGGGGCCGGCCGGTTGATGACCTGTACGGTGACGAACGCAGCTGATGAGCACACCGCAGAAACGCTGGCGATGTCCATCTGTTCTTCTTCGCTGGTCAAAGCGGCGATGTTTGGCGCGGATGCCAACTGGGGCCGGGTACTCTGTGCGATGGGGTATTCCGGTGCTGCGTTTGATCCTTCGACGGTCAGTGTGCGCTTTGCCTCACAGGTCGGTGTGATCACCGTCTGTGAACAGGGAAAGGGCCTGGTCTTCGATGAAACGCTCGCCAAGGAGATCCTGTCGCAGGATGCAGTGGAGATCATCGCGGATCTGCATCAGGGAACGGCGCAGGCCAGCTGCTGGGGCTGCGACCTGACGTACGAGTATGTGAAGATCAACGGAGATTATCGGACATGAAACAGATCGACGCAAAGGTCAAGGCACAGATCCTCGTTGAAGCGCTGCCCTACATCCAGCAGTATGTCGGAAAGATCATCGTCATCAAGTACGGCGGCAACGCGATGATCAACGAAGAACTGAAAGAGGCGGTCATCAAGGATGTCGTGCTGCTGAACCTGATCGGTGTGCGCGTCGTGCTGGTGCACGGCGGCGGACCGGAGATCAGCGAGATGCTGGAGAAGGTCGGCAAGGAAAGCGTATTTCTCAACGGGCTGCGCTGTACCGATGATGAAACGATGGATATCGTACAGATGGTGCTGTGCGGAAAGGTCAATAAGAACCTGGTCTCCATGTTGCAGAAGGCCGGCGGCCGCGGTGTCGGGCTGGCCGGTGTAGACGGCAATCTGTTTGAGGCGGTACGCCGGGATGAAGAGCACGGCAATGTCGGCAACATCGTCGACGTGCATCCGGAAATCGTCCTGGATGTGCTGGAGAAAGGCTACATTCCGGTCGTATCCAGCATTGCGGCAGGGGTCGATCAGACGATGAACTACAATATCAATGCCGATTTTGCGGCAGAGAAGCTGGCCATTGCCCTGCATGCGAAGAAGTTTATCCTGCTGACGGACGTGAAGGGGCTCATGCGGGATTTCAGAGATGAAGATTCCCTCATCCGAGAAGTCAAGGTGTCCCAGGTGCCGGGACTGATGAAGGAAGGGGTCATTTCCGGCGGTATGATCCCCAAAGTGCAGTGCTGTGTCGAAGCGATCCGGCAGGGCGTGGAGACCGTCAACATTCAGGACGGCCGCATTCCGCATTCCATCCTGATCGAGATCCTCAGCAACGAAGGCATCGGTACCGTATTCTATTAAAGGAGGAGACGCAAATGCAGTTTGATGAGATCAAGGCAATGGAACAGCAGTATGTCATGCAGACCTACGGGCGCAGCGACATCGCACTGGTCCGCGGTGAGGGTGCAACGCTCATCGACAGTGAAGGACGGCGCTATATCGACATGGGGTCGGGCATCGGCGTCAACTCGCTGGGATATGGGCATCCGCAGCTGACACAGGCCGTCTGCGAACAGGCACAGCAGTTGATGCACTGTTCCAACCTGTATTACAGTGAGCCGATGGTGCAGGTGGCCAGACATCTGGTGGAAGCGAGCGGGCTGTCGCGTGTGTTCTTCGCCAATTCCGGGGCAGAAGCCAACGAGGCGATGATCAAGACCGCGCGGAAATATTCTTCTGACCGTTATGGGGCACAGCGTTGTCAGATCCTGACGCTGAAGCAGTCGTTTCACGGGCGTACGATGACGACGCTGATGGCTACCGGTCAGGAAAAATTCCATCAGTATTTCTATCCGTTCCCGCAGGGGTTTTCCTATGTGACGCCCGGGGATATCGATGAATTTTATAAACAGGCGGATGCGCATGTCTGTGCCGTCATCCTGGAGATGATCCAGGGGGAAGGCGGTGTGCTGCCGTTGGACAAAGCGTATGTGCAGGCTGTCTGTGCGTACTGTAAGGAACATGACATCCTGGTCTGCATCGATGAGGTGCAGACGGGCATCGGCCGTACCGGTACTCTGTTCTGTTATGAGCAGTATGGGATCACGCCGGATATCGTATCGCTGGCCAAAGGGCTGGGCGGCGGTGTGCCGATCGGAGCCATCCTCTGTGGTACGAAGTGTGCGGATACGCTGCAGCCCGGGCAGCATGGTTCGACTTTCGGCGGCAATCTGCTGGCGTGCCGTGCCGCGCAGTGTGTGCTCTCGATCGTCGATCAGCCATCCTTCCTGCAATCGGTCAAAGAGAAGGGTGATCGTATCCGCGAACAGCTGACGGCAGCAGATCTCTCCGCCATCCGGGACATCCGCGGGCTGGGGCTGATGCTGGGCATCGGCGTAGAGAAGGAAAAACGCGCCGGCTATGTGCAGAAACTGCAGGAGATGGGCGTCATCGTCTTGACGGCCGGAACAGATACGATCCGTCTGTTGCCGCCGCTGGTCATTACGAACGAAGAGATCGATCAGGCGCTTGCCTGCATGAAAGAGGTGTTGAAATGAAACATTTATTAAAGATGATGGATCTGTCCAAGGCGGAGATCATCGCGATCCTGGATCTGGCAGATCAGCTGAAATACGAGAAGAAACATGGAATCTCCCACCGGCTGCTGGAAGGAAAGTCCATCGGGCTGATCTTTCAGAAATCCAGTACTCGCACCCGCGTATCGTTTGAGACCGGTGCCTATCAACTGGGCATGCAGTCGCTGTTCCTCTCCAGCCGTGATCTGCAGATCGGCCGCGGAGAGCCGATCCAGGATACCGCCCGTGTGCTGTCCCGTTATCTGGATTGCATCATGATCCGTACCTTTGCCCAGCAGGAGGTCGAAGATCTGGCGGCGTATGGCAGCGTGCCGGTGATCAACGGACTGACCGATTTCAGCCACCCTTGTCAGGTGCTGGCCGACCTCATGACGATCCGTGAACGATACAGCGTGCTGGAGGGGCTGAAGATGTGCTATATCGGCGATGGCGACAACATGGCCAACTCGCTGATCGTCGGCGGTCTGAAAAGCGGCATGCAGGTCAGCGTGGCCACTCCGAAAGGCTATGAGCCGGATGAAAGCGTCCTCGCTTTTGCGAACGGGCAGGAAGGCTTCGTGCTGACGCAGGATCCCAAAGAGGCGATCGCCGATGCGGATGTCGTCATTACGGATACCTGGGCCAGCATGGGCGTGGAAAGTGAAAAGGAGATCCGTCAGAAGGCCTTTTCCGGCTATCAGGTCAACCATGAGCTGATGCGGCTGGCCAAGGCAGGAGCGATGGTCCAGCACTGTCTGCCGGCATATCGCGGACAGGAGATCAGCGAAGAACTCTTTGAAGCACATGCGGATGAGATCTTCGAGGAAGCGGAAAACCGTTTGCATGCGCAGAAGGCCGTCATGGTCAAACTGCTGCAGGATGCCAGATAAAGAACAGAAATGAAGTGAAAAAAAGGCGTTGCCTTTCGTCTGACGGGACGATCGCAACGTCTTCTTTTTTTGAGATATCGGCCGATCAACTGCTGCTACTGCTCGGAAAGAACGGGCGCAACGCATCGGCCAGACTGTGGATGTTACGAGTCTGAATGTAAACAGTTCCCTGTCCATGGAATTCGTTGACCAGACCTTCTCCGGATGTGAATCCGAAGGTGCCGGAAGCGACGCGGATCGAATAATCCAGAGAGGCATCCCATGCGACCACGTGTTCATTGTCGATGGTGAGCGGGGCATCCGGTGTGATCGGGAGCTCCACGATGTCGCCGAAGCAGGCGATGAGCACATCGCCCTCGCCTTGTGTTTCCATGACGAACAGTCCGCCGGTCCCGCCAAAGAATGCTTTGCCGATCTCCTGGCGCTTCATGACATAGGTTACGCTGCCGTCACAGGCCAGGAATGCGCCGGTGTTCAGCCGGTACTGCTTTCCTGCGCCGACCGTGAGCGGGATGATCTTGCCCGGCACGGCCGGTGCGATCCCCAGCCTTCCGGCATCACTGCGTCCCTGCGCCTCGGTGATGAAGAACGATTCCCCGCTGGTCAGAGAACGTCCGATCGCGCTGAACATGCCGCCGATCCCTTTCTTGTTCGTGTTCATCTTGCCGGTCAGTTCCACATCGGACATATACGCCATGCAGCCGCGTTCGATGCGTACGGTCTCATCCCGCTGCAGACGGATCTGAACCAAAGGACAGTCGGTATCACCAATGATCGTATAATTCATGTAAGCTTCCTCCTTACGTTTATCATAACAGAAGAAACTGCATACGACAAACGGTTGTTTTTTTGCCGGGGGAGAAATTTGTGGTAAAATAACGGTATTGATAAAAAGGTGCCCTTTCTGTGGAAAAGAAGGACACCGAAAGGGCAGAGAGAAGATCGGAGGGACGTTATGAGAAGCATCAAACCGGGAAGAGGACCATCGTTTCAAAGCGGGATCAGCAGTGTGTTCGCCGTTTTGTTCGGCCTGCTGTGGACGCTCATGGCAGCGCAGAGCGGCGCTCCGATCTTTTTTACGCTGTTTGGCGTTTTGTTCATGTTGCTGGCTGTAAGCAATGCCATCTATCACTTTCGCAATGCGAAGAAAAAGAATCGGGATTCCCTGTATGACATTACGGACAGCGCGTTTGAAGAGCAGGAAAGCACGCACGATGCGTTTGTGCCGACACCGGAAGCGCACTACTGTCCTTACTGTGGAACGCCGTTGGTCGACGGTGCCCGATATTGTCAGAACTGCGGGCAGAAGATCCGTTAGCCGCTCGCTTTGCTCATGTGCTGTGGCACAGCGTGACGAGCGCTTCGATCCCCTGCATCAGGATGTGTTCATCAAAGTCGAAATGATCGCTGTGCAACGGGATGCCGGTGCCGGTGCCAAGAAAGAAGAAGACACCGGGCACATGCTGCAGATACCAGGAAAAATCCTCGGTGATCAGCTGGGGTCCTTCCAGACAGATGAGCTGTGGCAGCAGGTCCTGCGCCTGTTGAAAGAGCGCAGGGTCGTTGATCAGCGCCGGATAGCCTTCACTGAACGAAAAGGAAAAACGGGCAGGTGCATATCGCTCGGCGATGTGTGTCAGCTCGTTTTTCATATGCGCAAAGACCGCTTCCTGACAGGCGCGCAGCGTCCCTTCCAGGCGGGCATGATCGCTGACGACGTTGCGGATGGTACCGGCATGCAGGACGCCAAAACGCAACAGCCGGTACTGTGCAGGATCGATCGTGCGTTCCATCGCATACAGATCACACAGATAACGGCAGGCGATCTCCAGCGCGTCGATCCCTTCCCCATAGCTGGCCGCATGGACGCTTTTTCCCTGGATGTCGATGTTGACCTCACTGGAGCGTGCCATCATTTCGCCCGGTCGGGAGGCGATGACGCCTGCCGGCAGCTGCGGCCACAGATGCATGCCATAGATGCGTCTGACATGGAAGCGTTCCAGAAAGCCGCTCTCACACAACAGTCGGGCACCTCCGGGATTCTCCTCCCCCGGCTGAAAGATCAGCAGGATGTTGTGAGGAAGGGACGCAAGGATCTGCGGCAGTCGAAGCGCAAGCCCCAGCAGCATCGACATATGGCCGTCATGTCCGCAGGCGTGCATCTGGCCGGGGTGCTGACTGTGGTAGGTCACAGCGGTCTTCTCCTCGATGGGCAGAGCATCCATATCGCTGCGAAAAGCGATCGTGGAAGCCTTTCCGTTGTCAAAATACGCCAGCACGCTGCTTTCGATGGGCGAAGACAGCATACAGGGCAACGACTGCAGGCGTCGGATCAGGTATTCTTTGGTTTTGGGCAGGTGCAGTTCCAGCTCCGGGATCTGGTGCAGGTCCCGGCGAAAGCCCTGGATCGTGGAAAACATCACATCCCTCCTTTGTGCCTATTCTAGCGTAAACCGGTCCGATATACAATGAAAATAATTACAGATATTGAAAAATTAAGAAAATATAGTTGAAAATAAATGAAAGTAGTGTATAATACGAATAAAGATTGATAGAGGCGCGGAAGCGAAGAAGAAGCAGAGAGTCGGCAGACGTTGGATCTGTTTTGGAGGCAAATCCGCCGAACTGTCTCTTTTGGCGAAAAGGGACGGTGGGCTGATGCAGAAGATGCATCAGACTGTCTACGAAACGTAGGAGTGCTATCTTATTTCTTGTTTTCAGGTATCTGGACCGGTAAGCGTGCATTCTTACCGGTCTTTTTGTCAGGAGGGCGGAACGATGGAAGATGTCTTGAGGATCGGCGGCGTTGGTGTGGATGTGCTGGCAGCCACGTATGGGACCCCACTTTATATATATGACCAGCTTGCGATCGAAGAACGCATGGAAGATTATCGTCGCTATTTTCACAGTGATGTGCTTCAGTGTGAGGTGCTGTACGCATCCAAGGCATTCTGCATCCAGGAGATGATGCGGCTGGCGAAGCGGCATGATCTCTCGCTGGATGTGGTCAGCGGCGGGGAACTGTACACGGCGCTGGCAGCCGGCGTTGGCCCAAAACGCATCTACTTTCACGGAAACAACAAATCGCCCCGGGAGATCGAAGAAGCGCTGCAGGCCGGGGTCGGTACGCTGATCGTCGATAATGTCATGGAAGGAGAATGCCTCTGTGCGCAGATGTCGCAGCGAAATGGAGAAGTGCATGTGCTGCTTCGGGTCAATCCCGGCGTGACGGCACATACGCACGAATACATCGTGACGGCCCATGATGACAGCAAATTCGGCATCTCCATCCATGAACAGGAGGCGATCGTCCGGCTCATCGAGCGCTTTTCGCAGACCGCGGGCATCGTCTTTGACGGCTTCCATGCACATATCGGCTCGCAGATCTTTGAACGGGAGGCGTTTGAGACGGAAATTGCCATCCTGGGACGGTTCCTGGCAGAACTGCAGCACACATATGGCATCGAAGCGCATAGTCTGGATGTAGGCGGCGGCTTTGCGGTACGCTATACGGATGCGGATGCGCCGATCCCATTGCCGCAGCTCTGTCAGACGATCACGGCAGCCTGTGAACGGCAGAAACAGCTGCATGGTCTCGCACTGGAACGGATCCTGATCGAACCGGGCCGCAGCATCGTCGCACAGGCGGGGCTGACGCTGTACACGGTCGGTTTTCAGAAGCAGACCGCACACCGACATTATCTGTTCGTGGACGGCGGCATGAGCGACAACATCCGCCCGGCCCTCTATCAGGCCGCCTATGCCTGTGATGTGGCCAATCGGATGAACGATCCTAAAACGGTGCGGACCTGTGTGGCGGGAAAGTGCTGTGAATCCGGTGACGTGCTGATCGAAGAAGTGATGTTGCCGCCGTGTCAGGCCGGCGATCTGCTGGCGGTCTATACCACCGGCGCCTATGGCTTCAGCATGGCCAGCCACTACAACCGTCTGCCCCGGCCGGCCGTCGTCTTCATCAAGGACGGTCAGGCACGCTGTGTGGTCCGCCGGGAGAGCTACGATGATCTGCTGAGAGGAGAGGATGTGGAAACATGAGGATACCGGTCGCCAAATACCATGGCTGTGGAAATGACTTTGTGCTGGTGCGCGCATCCTGGGTGCAGGACAGAGATCCAGCCGCCCTGGCCAGGACGCTGTGTGAGCGCCATACCGGCATCGGTGCGGACGGCCTGATCATCGTAAAAGAGGATCCCCTGGAGATGATCTTTTACAATCAGGACGGCAGCCGGGCGCCGATGTGCGGAAACGGGATCCGCTGCTTTGCGGCCTACTGCAGGGATCAGGGGATCGAGCAGCGCGCTCATTATGCCGTACAGACACTGGCGGGCATCCAGCAGGTGCATGTGCGGACAGAGACGCCGTTCCAGGTGGAGATCGATATGGGGATGCCGAAGGAGGACCGTTCGCTGATCGGCATCGCATCTCCCATCTGGGGACAAAAGATCCCGCTGGATGGCGGTGTTTGCGTACAGGCGTACAGCCTGTTCATGGGGACGATCCACACGGTCGTCTTCAGTGACGATCCGGCAGGTGACGCAAAGCGGATCGGCGCATCGCTTTGTGCACATCCGCTGTATGCGTATGGCACCAACGTCAATTTCGTGCAGATCCTGGACGAAGAGACGATGCGGGTGTGCACTTATGAACGCGGATGTGGGGTGACGCTCGCCTGCGGCAGCGGCGCCTGCGCCTCACTGGTCTGTGCGCATCGGCTGGGAAAGATGTCCGCCCATGCGACGGTCTGCCTGGAAAAGGGCACGCTGGACATCACGATACAGGCAGACGGACATGTCTGCATGAGCGGGCCTGCGGTCCGCATAATGGAAGGAGAGATGATCATATGAATCCGATCAAGGGGAGCATCGTCGCGTTGGTCACGCCGTTTCACGAAGATGGCAGCGTTCATTTCGAAAAGCTGAAAGAACTGTTGGACTGGCACATCGCTCATGGCACCGACGGCATCCTCGTACTGGGAACGACCGGCGAAAGCTCCACGATGAGCCATGAAGAAGATGATGCGGTCGCTCGACTGACCATCGAGCATGTCGCACACCGGTTGCCGGTCATCGTCGGCGCCGGCAGCAACTGTACCCAGACCGCCATCGAAAAAGGGGTGCGCTACGCAGAGATGGGGGCGGATGCGCTCTTGATGATCGCCCCGTATTACAATAAGGCAAACGAGCGAGGCATGATCGAGCATTTCCGTCAGGTGGCGGATGTCACCAGCTGTCCGATCGTCCTCTACAATGTGCCGGGACGCACCGGCTGCGGCATCTCTGAGCACGTGGTCGAACAGCTCAGCCACCATCCCAACATCTGCGGCATCAAGGAAGCCAGTGGCTCGATCAGCTTCGCAGCCCGCATTGCCCGCTATGTGAATGAAGACTTTGCGATGTACAGCGGCAACGATGACATGATCACCAGCATGTTGGCGCTGGGGGCCAGCGGGGTCATCAGCGTACTGGCCAACGTCGTGCCGAAAGAGACCCATGACATCGTCGCCCGCTGGCATGACGGTGATGTGACGGCCAGCCGGAACGCACAGCTGCGGTATCTGGATCTGATCGAAGCGCTCTTCTGCGAGGTCAATCCGATCCCGGTCAAGGCCGCCATGAACCTCATGGGCATGGAGGTCGGCGGATATCGCTATCCGCTGTGTGACATGATGCCGGATACATATGCACATCTCAAGAGCGTAATGGAGCGTTACGGCCTATGCGAGTGATGATCGTCGGGAAAGGAAAGATGGGGACCCGGCTGGCAGCATCTGCCGCAGAAAAGGGGCATGCCATCGTCGCCACGGTCGATCGGTTCAACAGAGAAGCGCTCGGATCGCTCGCCTGTGATGCGGTCATCGACTTTTCGCATCCGGACAATCTGGCATGGGTATGTGATTATGTGGAACAGCAATGCTGCATCTACCTTTGTGGGACGACGGGGCTCACACAGGAACAGATGGAACGGCTGAAAGAGACGGCGCACACCTGTCCCGTGTTCTATTCGGCCAACTTCTCTTATGGCGTTGCGGTCCTTACAAAGCTCGTCGAATGGCTGACCCCGCTGCTGGAAACGGATTTCGACATCGAAGTGGTGGAGGCCCATCACAACCAGAAGCAGGATGCGCCCAGCGGTACGGCGAAGATGCTGCTGGAAGCGATCGATCCGACCCATCAGTATGCCCGTGTCCATCAGCGGGACGGATTCGTCGGCAAGCGCGGCAGGGAGATCGGCATCCACTCCATCCGCGGCGGTACCGTGGCCGGAGAGCACAGCGTGCTCTATCTGGGCGATGAGGAGGTCATCCGCCTGACTCATACGGCCAGCAGCCGGCAGATCTTCGTGAACGGTGCCTGGAAGGCATTGACCTTTATGGAAGGAAAGAAACCGGGATTTTACACGATGCAGGATATGATAGGAGGAATACGATGAACGCACAGGAGATTATCCGCTTCATTCAGGAGGCAGAAAAAACGACGCCGGTCAAGGTGTATTATCAGGCGAAGGAGGCCATCGACTTCCCCAACTGCCACGTATTCGGCCCTGTGGTGTTTGGCGACTGGAAGGAGATTGCGCCGGTCCTGGAAGCACATCGGGAGGTGATCACCGATCTGGTGGTGGAGAATGACCGCCGCAACAGCGCCGTTCCGCTGCTGGATATGAAAAACATCAACGCCCGCATCGAACCGGGTGCGATCATCCGCGATCAGGTGGAGATCGGCGATCGGGCGGTGATCATGATGGGTGCGATCATCAACATCGGCGCTGTCATCAAAGAAGGAACGATGATCGATATGGGTGCGGTCCTGGGCGGTCGGGCCATCGTCGGGAAAAACTGTCACATCGGTGCCGGTGCCGTTCTGGCCGGGGTGATCGAGCCGGCCAGTGCGGTTCCGGTCGTGGTCGAAGACAATGTGCTCATCGGCGCCAACGCGGTCGTCATCGAGGGCGTGCGCGTCGGAGAAGGAGCCGTGGTCGCGGCCGGTGCGGTCGTGATCGAAGATGTCCCGCCGCATACGGTCGTTGCTGGTACGCCCGCCAGGGTCATCAAAAAGAAAGACGAGCAGGCTGCACAGAAGACGGCACTGGTGGAAGCGCTGCGTGCGATCTGACGTTTTCGGATACACAGAAAGATCGCTGTACAGAGAAAGCGGACCGAAGCACCGGGATCCTCCCGGCACAAAAGGCCCGCTTTTTTGATCGATGACGCCCGCTCATGATCGGTGATGTGATAAGATAGAAGGAACAGAGAACAAGACAGGAGGGGATTTCATGAGAGAAGTCGATCCGTCGATGACAAAACGATGGCGCAGCTGGGAGCTGTACCACCAGGCACCGATGCCGATGGTGACGATCTTCCAGACGCTGGACATCACCAATCTGATGCGATGGCAGAAACGCGGCTATAAGATGAATATGCTGCTGTGTTACTGCATCGGGAAAGCGGCACAGTGCTGTGAGGAATTCTATCTGTTGCCACAGGGAGAGCGGATGCTGGCCTATGATCAGATCGGCATCAGCGTCATCGTCGCAAATGCGCAGGATGGTATCAATTCCTGCGACATTCCGTTTACTGACGATCTGGAAAAATTCAACGAACGATACCTGCACGGGACGCAAACGGTACGTGAGACATGCAGCGACCTCACGGCAGAGGACTGCATGATGATCGGAACCTCTGCACTAGTGGACTACGAAGTTGACGGAGCCATCAACATGTACAGCGGCATCTACAACAACCCCTTTCTCATCTGGGGAAAATATAAGAAAGAGGGAGAGAAGATAACGCTGAAGATCTCGTTTCAGTTTCATCATGTTCAAATGGACGGCAGAGAAGCCTGTGAATTCTTAAAAAGACTGCAGGAAGAAGTGGATGAATGGAAATGAGGAGA
>NBJMR02800__coassemble_1841_pt1 | contig 21448 bp, 16 predicted proteins | sample NBJMR02800__metabat2_low_PE_026 | metagenome-assembled genome bin NBJMR02800
GCAGGCACCGGATACCTCGAAGTAAGGCATCAGGAACTGAGAACCCTTTACCGTATCCGTAGAGAAGTAGTTGCTCTTGTACTCTGTATGCTTGAACAGGTAATCTGCCAGCGGTTCTTCGTCCAGCTTCTCGTTGATGTCGACCATCTCGAGCGCCTTGTTGCCGGCCTTGCCCGGACACTCAACTGCACACAGACCGCAGCCGACGCAGTTTGCAGGTGATACCTGGATACGGTACTTCATTTCGGCAACATCCTTGCCCATTGCCGGGATCGTCTCGAATTCCATCGGCGCATTGGCAACTTCTTCATCTGTCAGCAGGAACGGACGGATCGTTGCATGCGGACATACATAAGAACAGATACCGCACTGGATACAGTTCTCCGGATGCCATGTCGGCACCTGAACAGCGATCGTACGCTTTTCTTCAAATGCGACGTTGTTGCGGATGGAACCATCCAGCAGGTTGTATTTTGTAAAGGAGGAAACCGGCATGTCATAGCCTTCCAGACCATTGATGACTGCAACATGGTTGTCGAAGTACTCATCGCCTGTCAGCTTGCGGTTTGCATCATAAGGCAGATCTGCCCAGCTCGGGTCGACCGTAATTTCTTCCATACCGTCTTTACCGGCATCGATTGCCTTGTAGTTCAGCTGTACGATCGCATCGCCCTTCTTGCCATAAGACTTCTTGGCGAATGCCTTCATCAGTTCCAGAGAAGTCTCCAGCGGCATGATCTGCTCATTGAGCGCGAAGAATGCCGACTGCAGGATCGTATTGGTACGACGTCCCATACCGATCTCCTGAGCGATCTTCGTCGCGTTGATGATATAGAGCTTCGCATGCTTCTTTGCCAGCTGTGCCTTCATGCGGTTTGGCATGTGGTGCACGATCTCTTCCTTGGAGAACGTCGTGTTGAGCAGGAACGTACCTCCGTCCTTCAGGTTGCGCACCATGTCATACTTGAACATGTAGGCATCCAGAGAGCAGGAGATGAAGTCTGCGTTATTGATATAGTAAGTGGAACGGATCGGAGAGTTTCCAAAGCGCAGGTGGGAACGTGTAACACCGCCGGCCTTCTTGGAGTCATATGCGAAATATGCCTGTGCATACTGATCCGTATTGTCACCGATGATCTTGACCGTCGACTTGTTTGCGGAAACGGTACCGTCTGAACCCAGTCCCCAGAACAGGCAGGATGTGTAGTCACCGTTGATCTGGAAGCTTTCATCTGCCGGCAGGCTCAGGTGCGTCAGGTCATCCTCGATGCCGATCGTGAAGCCGTTGATCATCTTTTCTTCCTTCAGATGATCGAAGACAGCCTTTACGTGGCATGGCTGCGTATCCTTGGATCCCAGACCATAGCGTCCGCCGATGATCTCGATATCCTTGCGATCCTTCAGTGCCGCAACGACATCCAGGTACAGCGGTTCGCCCATTGCGCCGCTTTCCTTCGTACGATCCAGCACAGCGATCTTCTTGACGGTGGAAGGCATGACCTTCAGCATGTATTCCGGTGCGAACGGACGATACAGGTGAACCTTGATCATACCGACCTTTTCGCCCTGTGCCATCAGTGCATCGATCGTCTCATGTGCCGTTTCCGTAATGGAACCCATTGCGATGATGATGCGCTCAGCATCCGGTGCACCATAATATGTAAACGGTGCGTAGTGACGTCCGGTGATCTCAGAGATCTTCTCCATGTACTCAGCGACGATGGCCGGTACCTTGGCATAATGCTCGTTGCGTGCTTCCATTCCCTGGAAGTAGATATCATCGTTTTCCGCACCACCGCGAGTAACCGGGTTCGTATGCGGGTTCAGCGCACGCTTACGGAAGTTTTCCAGTGCTTCATAATCGATCAGGTCCTTGTACAGCTCCGTATCGAATACCTCTACCTTCTGGATCTCATGAGAGGTACGGAAACCATCAAAGAAGTGAATAAACGGAACGCTTGCCTTGATCGCAGCCAGATGTGCGACACCGGCCAGATCCATCGCCTCCTGTACGGAGTGGGATGCCAGCATGCACACGCCGGTCTGACGGCATGCGTAGATATCCTGGTGGTCACCGAAGATGTTCAGTGCTCGAGATGCGATCGCACGGGCAGATACGTGCAGGACGCCCGGCAGGCACTCACCGACCATCTTATAGATGTTTGGGATCATCAGCAGCAGACCCTGTGAAGCCGTGAAGGTCGTTGCCAGGGCACCAGCCTGCAATGCGCCGTGCACCGCACCGGCCGCACCCCCCTCAGACTGCAGCTCGGCAACCTTTACGACGCTGCCGAAGATGTTCTTGCGCCCCTGATTTGCCCATACATCGACAACCTCCGCCATCGGTGAAGAAGGTGTGATCGGGTAAATTGCGCTCAGTTCGGTAAAAGCATACGCATTATGCGCAGCGGCTGTATTACCGTCCATTGACATAAATGTTTTTGCCATTTGTAAATTTCCTCCTTGCGTAACTTTACTTATCCATTATAGAACGAAATCACTTATTTTTAAAGTGGTTTTTTATAAATTTCAGCGACCTTTTCCTCTGTCGGTTTTTATGGTTTCTCATCGCTGCGGCAAACGTCCCCAAACAGTGCCGTTCCCCTTTTCTTTATCAAAAAAAGAGCGCGTATCGCGCTCCTCGTTTACAGGATCAGCTTTGTCGTCTGCTGCGGCCGATCGTCGAACCGTTCCACGATCACATCGATCTGACGCATCGCACTGCTTTGCAATTCCACACTGGCGTGGCGCTGTTCGCTGCCGCCATCGATCTGAAACAGACACGGTCTGGAAGCAGTCAGCGGATAGCGGCCGTAGGCGAGCGCATGCGCTTCCGCCTGATAGCCGGTATCCTCTCCCAGCGATACCTGCAGATCTTCCCCCAATGTGATGACGACCGGTTCCATGCCCAAAGGCACATGCCGTTCTCCGCGCGCATCCCGCTCCCACAGCCGCAGACGGATCACACCGTCCGCATCTTTCTCCCGACTGGCAAAGGCAGGAATGTCCAGGGGATCCGTACACGGCGTGATGACGACCGTATGCGCATCCTGCGCAAACACGATCGTACAGTGATGTCGCCTGGAACGCCCGTCCAGCTGATAGAGATAACATCCCTCGGCCGCCGACAGGCTGTAGCGTCCCGGTGCGATATCTTCCAGCACCTGATGATAGCCATTGGCTGGCGACAGTTCGATCACAAGATCCACGCCGGCCTTCTGCAGCCGGAATGCCGTCGGTGCAGACAGCTGTTCACCGATCACCTCCAGACTGGAGAGGGATGCCGGCTGTTCATGGTTGATCGCGATCACCTCGTGGTGATCCCCCGCTACCTCGATGCACGCATGGGTCCGTTCACTGCCGCCATCGATCCGATAGGTGACCGTGCCCTCCCCCTGCTCATCCAGCACATATCTGCCCGGTTCCAGAAATTCCACCCGCTGTCGATAGCCGTTCTCCGCATTCAGCTCGATGCGTTCCTCCAGATCGGGACGGCTCAGCACGAAGACATACGTTCCCTGCTGCGGGAGCTGATCGCCATCGTTGCCGCGGATGCGCTTTTCCAGCGTGATGCTGCCTTTCTTCTGCTCTCCCCAGGCAAGCAGGATATCGACATGGACCTCTCCGTCCTTCACCACTGCCAGTCCTTCCTGGGAAGGAGCCTGTCCGTCCATCTGATACCATATATTCCCCTTGTCTGCCACATGCAGCTGATAGACGCCGGCAGACAGGCTCCGGATCATGCCCAGCCAGTGGTTGCCTTCGTTGAGCAGCAGTTCCCAGTGCTGCTTCTCATGATCGACATCAACCCACAGGCTCTGTGATGACAGCGGTTTTTCCTTGTGTTCACCATCCCAGCGCCAGGCTTCCAGGATCAGCGCTCCCTCTGTATCCGTTCCTTCATTGATGACCTTGATGTTGTGTGCATCGTCTTCCATCTGGAAGCTGGCGGTCGCGGATGCGTGGCCATCGACGATATAAGATCGACGGCCGGATCCTTCGCTCTCCAGCGTGTACGCACCGTTTTCCAGTGAATCGATCCGCTGCCGCCACTCGTTTTCCGCCGTCAGAAGGATCGTCTGGGTCGTTGTTGCCAAGCGAAGCTGCAGCGTAAATACCGTTTCCGCCAGCGGCGGCTTCAGACAGTCACAGTCCGCATCCCGGCGAAAGCCCTGCAGATAGAGCACGCCAGTTCGAGACGGGCGACAGGTGAAGACGAATACGATCTCGCTGTCTGCAGTGATGTCACACGGCACGATCGTATGGGCGATCCCGTTGATCAGCGTATGGTCATAGATGACATTCGCCGGACCGCTGGCAAAGATCTCATAGCGGCCGGATGGCACGCTGCGGGTCTGTGCAAATGAATTGGCATCGTTGAACACCAGCGTTTCAAAGAACGCATGGCCGATCACACGAGCCGTGAATACGGAACCGTCCGCCGGTGTCTGTTCCTTTCCTTCCGCATCCTGCAGACGCACACGGAAGCGGACACACGGTTGGGAGGCACGTTCTTCCAGCACGGCCTGCACGTTCAGCAAAGATTCCTTCAGCTCCAGCTCGATCCGATTATAGCTCTGCACCGCATTCGCATAGAAACAGATCGTCTGATCGAGGGCGGTCAGGACATAATGACCTTGCGGCAGATCTTCCAGCACGACGCTCCAGTCATTGCCGGCATCCAGGACGAACGTCTCCTCCTGTCCTTCTCCGCGCAGGCACAGCCGCATCCGCTGATCGACACACTCATGGTATCCGTTTTCTCGATGGCAGCTGCCGTTGATCGCCATCCGGGTCCTGACCGGCATCGAAGCGAAGATCTTCGCCTCATAACTGCCGGCATGAATGCAGAAACAACCGTCGGATGTCCGTTCGTTGTTGACGACGACCACCGCCTGCGGATCATTTCGATCACGAATGCAGACATCACCGCAAGGCAGATCGTAGAGCGTATGCGTATGATCCTGTGCTTCCTGCAAGCGCACTTCCTGCACACCGGCAGCGCTCTCCACCTCGATCACTGCACAGCCGTGCGTATTCAGCGTCCTGCCGGCCGGCGCATCCTTCTGCATCCAGCGCAGGGTCAACGCATTGGTGACACACTGCGCGACAAGCACGACATACACATCCTGCCGGTCGATGACGACCGTTCCCCTTTCATACATGCAGCCGTTGATCTCAAACAGGATCGTCACTCCAGCAGCCGGCACGATCTCATAGGTGCCGGCGGGCAGATCATCGATCACGATGCTGTCCTGTGCATGGAGCGACAACACTTTGTGAATGTCCGCGCCGATGATGGCAAAGCGCAGTTCCTGCTCCTCGCACCCTTCCGCTTCCCGATACGCGATATGCAGAGCGGCCCCTTCCGCCATGGCATCGATCACTTCCAGATGGACATCCTGACTGCCCAGCTGAACACATCCGTCTTCCTGCGGCTCGCCGTTACGACACCAGCCGCATGGCGTATCGCCGACCTCCTTTATTTCATAGATTCCTTTCGGAAGGTCGTCGAAGCAGACGCTGAAACCGTTTTGCGCATGCAGGGCAAACGGAACCTCCAGACCATTGCCGCACAGCACCATCGAATAGCGCTGCGAAGGCGCCGGAACGTGCAGGCATCCGCCGCCGTCCATCACTTTTTTCTCCACGCTCAGCACACCGTTCAGACAGCGATACTGATTGACCAGCACGACATCATGGGTCTGGCCATCCGCCGTGATCCATGCGCTCGCACACAGCTGTCCGTCCACCTGATACAGGACATGGTAGCCCATCGTATCCTTCTGGAGCACCCGTACACCGCAAGCATGGATGCCGGTGATGATCGCCTGCCAGCGATTGGACCGCTGCAGCGTAACTTCCTTGCAGAAGTCCTCTCCTTCGATGAGCACCTCTGCCGCAAAATCTTCATCCGGTGCCACCTGCTGATGATCACAATTGACCATGCGCACAGAGAGGCGAAGGGTCGTAAAACGCGGCAGCGGGTTGATGATCTTCACTTCCTGCAGTTCTCGCTGGATGGTCACACGCGCCGTGCTTTGTGGTTCCCCGTTCACCAGATAACGTTCATCGCCGCCATACAGCTCCTCGACGAGATATTCACCATAGGGAAGCTCATCCACGTATGCGCACCACTGGTTCTGAGCGCTGAGCGTCAGCTGCTGGCGGATGCCGTTCCCGCTCACGCACACCTCAAAGCTGTCGGTACACTGCGGATGCAGCAGCATGCAGTGTTCGTTTTCCATCCATTTCTCGATCCGCACGCTGCCGGTCCGCTCCTGGCGCAGATTGAGGATGCGGATCTCATGCAGACGGGAATCATCGATGGTGATGCGGGCCGTCGTCCGCCACTCTCCCTGATCGACACTGTACAGCACCTGCTCTCCGCCGATCTCCCGGATATCATAACAGCCTTTTGGCAGCTGTTCCAGAGCGACACAGTAGTCATTTTCCGCCTTCAGCATCAGGATCTCCTGGTAGGCAAAGGAATGCAGACGCACAGCAAAGCAGGCATCTCCCTTAGGTGCTGTCAGATTGCCGCAGGCATCCTCCTCATATTTGCAGATCTGCAGCTTGCCGCTGTTCTTCGCTTCATTGATGAGGATGACATCAGCTCCCTCCCATTCGCTGATCGTCACACAGCCATCCAGGATCCGCTCTCCATCCGCATGCTGCAGGCTGCTCACGTAGCCTTCCGCATCGGACTCCTCAATCTGATAGCAGCCGGGACACAGATCAGCAAGTTCCACACAGAACTGATTGTCCTTTGAAAGATAGAAGGAGTGACAGCTGCCGCAGCCGCTGATCGTCAGGACAAACTGATCTCCCTCCCCCGGCATCATCAGGCATCCGCCCTCTTTTCGGATCCGCTTGCGGACACGCAGCGAACGGCGCTGCCGCGACGCATTGTTCTGATAGAGGATATCCACGCTGTGGGACGTATTCTCCAGGATCTCGACGACACCGCTGTCCTGCACTTCCCCATCCACCTCATAGAGGGTCGTATAGTTTTCTGCCGTATGTGCGCGCACGGTATATGTTCCTTCGCTCAGGTCATAGAGCACGGCGGAAAAATCATTCATCTCATTGAGGTTGAGCGTCTGGACCAGACCGTTTCCGCTCACTTCGACCGGAAAATAACAGTCGCTCGGCGTGGTCAGCACACAGTCGTCTTCCATGACGAACACTCGGATGCGCAAAGATGCCCATGGTTCTCTGGGTTCGATGACCGTCAGTGAATGGGAGGTATCGCTCAGTGTGAACGTCTCCTCCATCGCCGCATCATCAAAGATCCTCCGCGCCCCCTCGCGGGCCGGCTGCATCGTATAGGTTCCCCTTGGCAGCGTCAGCAGCGCCTCATACTGGTTACAGGCGTTGAGCTCGACCCACTGTACATATTCCCCGCTGGTCAGTTCATACTGATAGATCGCATCGCCGCCCGGCATCTGCTGTCCCTGTGCCCCCGTTTCCAGCACATGCATGTGAAGCTCGCTGACGGCACCGAAGATCGTCATGGTCACTTCCTTCCACGGCGTCGCATCCGTCAGCTGAAACCGCAGCTGATCCCCATCGCTGCAGGCATGGTCGACGCAGCCGCGAATGAAACATTGTCCTTCGCTGTCGATCGGCTGTTCCTGCTGATCGATCAAAGCGAGCGTATACCAGTCCAGCGGCAGTCCTTCCAGATCGATCTGTGCCGTGTTGTCGGTAAAGACCAGCGTGCGATCCATGTATCCGCCGCTGCCCATCGCAATGCGGGCCATGATCTCCTGTCCGTCTTCTATGTGAAAACTGTCATCTTTATGAACAGTCAACCGAAATCCGGCCGTCATGGATGATGTGCATGTCTGCAACAATGATACGACATGCGTATTCCAAAATCTCCTCATACAGATCCTCCTTGTCCCCGGCATATTCGCCTATTGCACACTTCAGTATATGAACGGGCATTTGATTTGATTGCCTGTTTTTTTCTTTTTCTGCCGTTTCACAGACAAAAACGAAGGATCGGCCGGTTTCTCTTTTGCTCCACACTGCATATGCTCGATGTCCAAATGATCCGCTGTACAAGAAAAAACGGGCATACGCCCGTTTTGGTTCAGGATCTTCCGTCAGTTCTTTCCCAGCAGACGGAACATGTTTTTCTTGTAGACCTCGACGCCCGGCTGATTGAACGGATTGACATCCAGCAACAGTACGGTCATCGCACATGCACGGAAGAAGAAGTAGCACATATAGCCGAAGCTCTCTGCGCTCATATCCTTCAGCGTCAGGATCAGGTTTGGCACACCGCCGGTATTGACATGTGCTTCCAGGGTACCCTGTGCCGCCATCTTGTTGACCCAGTCGACCGACTTCCCGCTCAGATAATTCATCTGATCCAGGTTCTGCGCATCGGATGGGAACGTGATGTCCAGCGTCGGCCGATCGATCATCAGGACCGTTTCAAACAATACCTTCTTTCCTTCCTGAACGAACTGTCCCAGTGAATGCAGATCGGTGGAGAACGTAGCAGAATCCGGCAGGATGCCCTTGCCTTCCTTGCCCTCGCTCTCGCCAAACAGCTGTTTCCACCACTCGGCGATCATGCTCATCTGCAGTTCGTAGCTGACCAGCATTTCCACATCGTATCCCTGGTTCTGAAGAATGCGGCGGCATACGGCATAGGCATAGGCAGCATTGTGATCCAGGTCGCTGTCGGCCAGATCTTCATACGCTTTTTTCAGTCCGCTCATGATCGCATCGATGTCGATGCCGGCAACGGCGATCGGCAACAGGCCGACCGGTGTGATCACCGAATAACGGCCACCGATGTCATCCGGAATGACAAAGGTCTCATAGCCTTCCTGATCGGCAACCGCTTTGAGGACACCGCGCGCTTTATCGGTCGTGGCGACGATGCGCTCTTTTGCCTGTTCCTTATATTTCTCATCCATGAACTGTTTCAGCAGGCGGAATGCCAGCGAGGTTTCCGTCGTCGTTCCGGACTTGGAGATCACATTGACACAGACTTCTTTATCCTTGATGTACTCCATCACCTGCGCGATATACGTGCTGGAGAACGTATTGCCGATAAAAATGATCTCCGGCTTTTTATTCGCATATAATCCATTGATCATCTCGATGGCTGCACGGGCCCCCAGATAGGAACCGCCGATTCCGCAGACGACGAACACATCGCACATCTCACGCATTCTGGCAGCGGTCTGTTTGATGCGAGCGAACTCTTCCTGATCATAGGTATTCGGCCATTCTACCCAGCCGACATAATCATTGCCCAGGCATTCCTTGTTCATCAGCTGCTGGTGCAGACGATCGACGCTCTCCTGATAGTCCTTGACGTTCTCCTTTAGAAACGCATGCTTTGTCTCAAGCTTAATCATAGTTGTTCCTCCTGTTATACGCTTCATCGATCCACTCGTCGAGCTTTTCGGCAAGCGAATGAAATCCGATCACCTGATCGGGATAGGGCGCACACGGATGCCGATAGCGGGGATATCGTTTTTTGGCAGGATCGACCGCCTTCAACGACAGACGAAAATGAATGCCGTCCTCATCCACATCCAGGATCTTCACCCGCACCCGCTCATTGACGGTCACGAACGTATGAACGTCGCGCACATAGCGTTCACTGATCTCTGAAATGTGAATCAGGCCGTTATGACTGCTGTCCAGGGAGACAAAGGCCCCGTAAGGCTTGATTCCCGTGACAACACCCTCTACGACATCTCCGATCGAATAGCGCATCTGCTCACCTCAGATGATATTATATCACATCTTTTATCATTTTTGTGGTATAATGGGGAGCGTAATCCAAAAAACAGATAACGAGGTGATAGTATGGTTATTTCCCCGTCGTTCTACCCGCTGTTTGCGGCCTTGCTGGCCAACGTGACGGCACAGGTGCTCAAGCTGTTCATCTTTTATTTTCGCAGCAACCGCTGGGATCTGCATCAGGTGATCTCCTGCGGCGGTTTTCCCAGCTCGCACAGTTCCACCGTCATTGCGCTGGCAACTGCCATCGGCCTGCAGGAAGGCTTTGATTCCGCACTGTTCGCGATCACCTGCATCTTTGCGCTGATCGTCATCTACGATGCGGTCAACGTGCGCTATTACGCAGGCAAGAACATACAGCTGACCAAACAGCTGATCAGCGATATCGAAGAGATGCAGAAGGTGAACTTCTCCGATCCGATCTATCATGAAAAGATCAAGGATGTCCTGGGGCACAAGTTCGTCGAAGCGATCGGCGGCATCATCCTGGGACTGCTGGTTGCCTTTCTGATGGCACCGCTCATGGCAGTGTAAGGAGGTTTGGCGATGAACGAACGCAAGGTTGAAAAAGTATTGAATAAGATCCGCCCGTATATCCAGCGGGACGGCGGAGATGTCAGTCTGGAGCGTCTGGAGGGAAGCGTTGCCTATGTGCGCTTTCATGGCGCCTGTATCGGCTGCATGGGGCTTGACGATACCTTCTATGGTGGTATCCGTGACCTGCTGCTGGAAGAATTGCCGGAACTGACCGATGTCCGGATCGAGGACAGCTCCTATCAGCAGACCTTTTATGAAGGATGACCGTTTCCTGTGAAGCGGTCTTTTTGTTTGCACGATCCTTCATCATGCACGGGCAAAGAGTGTCAGAAGCGATTCCTCTGACGCTCTTTGCCCGTTTTGTTCTACGACAGCTGCAACCTTGTCAGCTCTTCCTCCATCTGATGACGAAAAGCGAACTCCTCCTGATCCTGCAGTCCGATATGATAGATGCGATCGATATCTTCCTGATCGAACAGATAGACGGAACGAGAATCGATCATGCCTTCCGGATACAGGCAGGCACAGTAATCATAGACGGTCCTGCTGCGGACCTCCCGCTGCACCCTGCCGCAGATCATCAGTTTCTTTTCTCCTTCTTTCAGTGTCACCACACTGCCCAACGGTAAGTATTCTTTCATACACTGCTCCTTAATATTCGACCTTTACATGAAAGCCAAGACCTGCAATAAAGCCCAGCTTGCTGCCAAACTCCCACTCTCTGTTTTTGTGTGAATAGGTGAGCTCCGCCTGTGCGCTGCCCAGCGATCCGCTGCCGGTGATCGTCACCTTCGCTCCGAATAGTTCAAAGGCACACTGCACTTCTCCCTGCACGGCCGCTGCCCCGGCTTTCAGCTTCAGCGTCTGTTCCTGTGCGGAAAGGACCGCTTCTGCCTCTGCATAGGCAACGCCCAGCGAACCGCTTGCCCGGACCGATGCCCCCAGCAGCGAATTTCCGCCCTTCAGGGTGAGCGATACCTGTGCCAGCGTTGCACTGGCCTGTGCGTAGACGATGAGCTGCGGGTCGAAATCACCGTCCGCATCCAGCAGGGAGGCATGCGCCTGACCTTTGAGTGCCACCTCTCCCACGCGTGCATTCAGCGTCGCAGAGAGGATCGAAACGCTGGAAGACAGCGTTGCCTCCACCGCATCAAAACGAAACGATCCTCCGACCCCGGCCCCCAGCATGCCCACCCGATGTACCCGGCCGGCACCCGGCTTGATGAGATAGCTGTTTACATGTCGGGTCAGGTAATCGACCGTCAGCGCAGACTGACGCTGCTGCAGCTGACGTTCTCCTTCTCGCAGGGCGCTCACACGATGGTCACAATAGGCAGAAAGCTCATACAGCTTTGCCACAAGCGTCCCTCTGCGGCGACAGGCAGCCAGACAGGATGCGTCCTGCAACTGCTGCAACACCTGACAGATCCGTGCGTTCAGCGCTTCATAGTCATCTGTATCCACATACATCCGCATCTCTCTCCTGCGCCAGACGGATCAGCTGTTCCACACAGCAGACCAGAGCGGTGCGCTCACTGCCCGCCGGCAGCCGCAGACAGAGATGGCGGCATTCCTGCAGCAGCTGGCAGACATACAGGTCTTGTAAACGATCACTCCGCAACGCTCTCTGCCTGCTGACGCAGCAAGCTCTCCGCATCCTGATACGCCTGAACGCTCTGTCGAAGAAAAGAAACATACTGCTCGACGACCTGTTCATAGCGGTCAAATACCGGCAACAGTTCGGTAAACCGTGCCTGCAGCGCCGCACCTGCCGGCGAATCCCAGCTGAGATCCAGCTGACGCATCTTTGCGCTGATCCCATCCAGGCAGGTACGCAGCTGTCCGTTGAACTGCTGCAGCTGTGAAGCCATCTCGTTCACTTCCTGTGAAACGATCCTTACGCCATCCATATCCCTCTCCCTCCTTTAATAGCGCAGGCGGCCGGCCATCGTCATGCATTCTTCCTGCAGACGTCGATAGATCGACGCACTCTCGCGCAGATAGGCGGCATAATCCTCCAGCACCTGCTTCATGCGGTCAAAGTCTTTGCGAAAAGCAACCAGCTGCTGGGCAAAGGCGTCATAATCCTTTCCCTGCCAGATCGTTCCCATCTCATCCAGCAGCTGATAGATGTTTCCATACACGCCTGCATACTGCTGCGCCTGCTGAGAGATATAGGCGGCATTTTGCAGAAGCTGATTCATATCGACATGGATCTTCATAGATACCCCCTTCTCTTTTCTTCAGAAAATGATCAGTCGATCCCCGCGGATGATCCCCGTATCGCACAGGCGCGTGCCATAGCAGATGATCTCTCTGGTGCGGGAGTTACAGAAAAAGTGTGTGCCCGTCGCCGGCAGCAGCCCTGTCTGCTCGCTCACCCAGCGCAGGCACTCGACGATCAGCACTTCGACATCCGCAAATAAGGCAAGCTCCATGTCGAAACGCTGACCGGCAAAAGGAATCACCACCTCTGCCATCAGAGAATCACTCATCCTTCCCTCCTTTCCACAACCGGATGTGGTGCTCCTCTCCCTGCATGCGGACCACCATCTCCTCCTTTGTGCAGCTGTTGCTGCGAAACCCATAGCGATAGCCATGTTCCTCCATGCCTGCGCCGATCCAGCACAGGGTACCGTCATAGCGGTGCTCCTGCACCAGCTGCTGCATCCGTGCATCTTCAACAAGACCGCTGTACAGACAGATCCCTTCTCTCTCCCAGCGCTGACGAAGGTGTCCGATCTGCTTTTTTGCACCAGGATCGGCATACAGAAGGAGGACCACCTGCCCCGATGTCCAGAAAAACAGCATCCCCTCTTCATCCATACCGACACTGCGTTGTCCATAACTCTCCTCCAGCTTTGCCGCCCCGTTGTGCCGTTGCGTACAAGAGGACAACGACGTGCCGCAGAGAAAGCGGAACGTCCCCTCCTCTTGCAGGATCCCGCTGTCCGGATGCCGCATGAGCGGCAGTTCTCGTTCATCAAACCATTCCCGCAGCGCCCCTTCCGCCGTCCACGCAAAGCTGGCCCTGTTCCAGGCCGTCATCAGCAGAGGCGAGCGACCGTAGAGCGGCTGTTCACACAAGAGGATCAGCTGATGGCGCACCTCCAGATGACACAGGCGGGAGAACAGCTGGGGACGTGCATGGAAGCTGCTCGTCGATTCCACGAGGATACAGGCATCGCTCGCCTCTCGCTCCAGATGATAAAACAGCAGAGCGAGCTCGTGCAGGTCCTGATCCGATACCGTCCGGATGCCTGCGCTTCCTTCTCCGATGTAATACCAGGTACGCTCTCCTGCCTGCTCGATCGCCTGCACGCAATTCATCAGAAAGCGTCTGGCATCTGCGGATGAGGGAGTGAGCACGAGCAGAGAACGTTTTTCGATCGTAAACGGGCGGATGCGCTGACGCTGCGGCTGATCGATCCAGCCGATCTGATACGGTTCGCAAAACGATGCATGCGCCATGAAAGCTTCCAGCTCTTCCATGCAGACGCTGCGCGCGATACGACCTCTCCCGGCCAGCTTTCGAATGTGCGCACAGATCGCCGGCAGCTGTTTGTGCACGGACCGTCTCGTCTGCCATGTGTGGTGATACAGCGGTTTTCCTTTTGGATCCAGGATCCGCAGGTGATGGATGCCATTGGGGCGATAAAAGCGGGAAGGACAGTAATCCGCATTGGCATAGGCACCCTGTCCATGCACAAACCGTTCATCATTTCCCACCTGCAAAAGAAACTCTCCGCTTTTCCGCAGATGAGCGGCGTCGTTTCGGTGCAGCATCTCCCTGCTGTCATTTTCATCCTGTACCCGCAGGCAGAGATGAAAGCGGGCATTGCTCCAGATCTGGTCATCGATGACCCCTGCCGGTTTTTGTGTGCACAGCAGCAGATGGATGCCCAGACTGCGTCCGATGCGGGCAATGCGCTGCAGGTCGGCCAGAAATTCACCATGCTCCTGACGCAGCTGTGCAAACTCATCAACGATCAGAAACAGATGTCCCAGCGGCAGATCGCTGTCCTGACGGCAGCGTGCATATTCCTCCAGGCTCATCGACGATACGTTGTGCCGCTGCATCTGCTCCTGAAACAACTGCTGACGCAGGCGCAGTTCCTGCGCAAGAGAGATGCGCACGCGCTGCAAAGATGCCTCTTCCAGATTCGTCATGACACCGCAGATGTGGGGAAGATCACGAAACGCCTTCGCCATCGCACCGCCTTTGTAATCGATGAGAAAGAAGCTCACCTGCTCAGGCGGATAAGATACGGCCAGCGACAGGATGTAGGTCAGCAGCAGTTCACTTTTGCCAGACCCTGTCATGCCGGCAACGATTCCATGGGGACCGTCTCCTTTTTCATGCGCATCCAGCGTGATCCGCTCTCCATCTTCCTCCCATCCCAGCACTGCGGCCAGCGTATGTTCTTTGCGCTTTGCCCATTGTTCCAGGATCGGCAGCTTCTCCACGCTGCTGCAGGAATACAGCGACAGAAAATCGCTGGCACGCGGCGCGCTCACGCAGGCATCGCTCTCCATGAATACACAGAAGGCCTCCCATTCGGCCAGGGAACTGCCGGCCAGAGTCAGTGTCTGCCAGCCATCCTTCCAGCAGCGCTGTCGTTCCAGATCCACCAGAAGGCCGCGCAGATCCATGCGACGCTCATCCGTCGAAACGACGATGCAGACATCCCCTTCTCTGACCAGCTGTGAGCGATAGGCACTTTCCTCACAGAGCAGGATGTGCATGCGGTCTTGTGCATCTTCCCGTGTTTCCGGTAAAGAGTGGCTGCTGAAGCAGCGAAGAAAACGCAGGCGGCCAAAGATCTGCAGATCGGAAAACCCAAGCACATGGACGACCACATCCTCCATCTGCTTCAGCAGCTGCATGAGCAGAAACAGCGCAAAGCAGACCCGCTGTTTCCCGATGACCCAGACCAGAGCGGGGAGACGATACAGGGCGGCCATCGAAGCCGGCCGACAGCAGTCCTCCAGCGCCTGCTGATACAGCTGGCGACAGTACGTATCTTCCACCTCTGCCTGCGCTGCACAGACAAAGAGGCTGCGCAGCTCTTCCCCCAGATACAGATACGGCCCGCCTCCGGGCAACAGCGAAGCCGTGTCCGTCAGCTGCTTCTGCCATTCCTTTCGCAGCTGCATCTGTCGAATGAACTGCCGGTGCTGACACTGCTGCCATTCTTCCAGTTTTTTCGCATACGCCGACCGTATGCGCCGGCGGGAACGATGCCAGTGCAGGCGCTGATACAGAGCATTTGTGAACGGCCACAGCACCATTGCGGCCATGATCCCGGCCTGCAGCCAGTAATTGGTCTGCTGCGAGGCGAGCAGGGAACACATCGCCATCGTCAGCCCCGGCCCTACCTGCAACAGAAAGGGCATGGACGGAGGCGGAGGCAATGCAGGCGGAAGCGGCGGTTTCGCTTCGATCTGTTCCGCAAACGGCTGCAGCCATACCAGCGCCTTCGTTTCCTTTCTGCACGGCCGCAGCCGCTCATTCACTTCGATCGGCGACAGTGGCAACGACCGGGTGCTGACCAGAAAATCACTGCCGATCATCAGACGAAAGCTGCTGATGGCGATGACGTCGCCCGGCTGCAGCAGACAGCGGTGCATGCGGCGGCCGTTGACATACGTCCCGTTCGTACTGTCCGCATCGATGAGCTCCAGTTCGCTCTCATGCAAAAGGATCGCGCAGTGCATCTGCGAAACATATGGATCTGACAGCGTGACCGTACATGTGGCCCCACGTCCGATCGTCATGGCCTGCCATGCATAGAAAAACCGCTCCTGCACCTCCACATCCCGTTGCAGCAGACAAAACGATCTCGCATCGATCTGTCCCTGCAGACCCTTGCCCACCCGACCAAGCGCCCGGCCTTGTGCGTCATAGACCTCCCAGTCCTCCATTGTCGGTTCCAGTTCCAGCAGGACCCGATGATCCTCGGGATGATACAGCGTCAGCGTCGATCGACAGGAGGCACAGGCCGTGATCATCCAGTCCTGCAGAAACAGACACAGCTCCTTTTTCATCCGCTCGCCTCATGAAAGACAAAGCGACGGTCTGCGATCATCAGGACCATTCCCTCCCGCAGGCGCATCTCTCGCTGCATCCGTTTGCCGTTGAGCGTGCTGCCATTGCGGGAGCGTAGATCACGGGCATACCATCGCCCTTGTTCACAGCGCAGGCGCAGATGACGTTTGGAGACCTGCGCACTGTCCAGACAGATCTCACAATCCTGCTCACGGCCGATCTCCATACTGGTCCCCTGCAGCCAGAACGTCTGTGTATCCGACTGCAGACAGGCTTTCTTCTGCACCGGCATTCCCAGAACACTGGTCTTTTCCAGGTTGATCGCAGGAGGCTTTGTCTGTGAAGGTTCCTCCACATGTGCCAGGGCATCCGTTCTGGAGAGCACTTCGATGCGGGCCGCAAACGTCTGCTTCTGACTTTTCGTGCGAAGCCGCTGCCAGAACGACTGCTTGGGCGTATAAAGCTCACGCAGGATGAGGACTCCCTGCAGCAGCGCCGTCAGCGAAAACTCCGGTCCATGCACGCTGCGGACCAGAAACCCGATGATCTCATATGCCTCCTGCGTCTGAAAATGACCGGCAAGATACTGCGCAAATTCCCGACACTCTTCTTTCTGCAGATACCAGTGTTCCACATTGAGCGGGACGCACAGAAAGCGAAAGAAATTCCCCTGCGGCGGCAGATAGATGTAACGGACATCCATCACCACCGGTTTGTTGCGATTGACCCGAACGATGTGTTCCAGCAGCTGGATCAGAAAACAATAGCCTTCCGCCCGTTCAAAGCGATACTGCTCCAAAAAACAGGACAGCGACAACAGCCCTCCCATCTCATAGCGAAACGTATGTTTCTGCTGCTGCAGCGGTTGCAGACATTCTTCATCCATGCGGATCTGCTCATAGATGTACGGGTCAAAATCTTCTTCCCGACGCAGACGCACATGAAGGAAACCATCCTGTTCCCGGATCTCTTCCAGTCCCTGAAGCATCTGTACACCTCCTTCCCCCTGCACCCTGTCTATACGTCACCTCCCTCCCTCTTCCCTAAGCATTTTCAAAATTCATCGGATGTGCTATAATCCAAACCGATGAATAAAAGTGAAAAAAGAAAAAAGCGACTGCATGCCTGCATCGCTTTCCTGTTTCTTCCCATCATCGACCTCTGGGCGATCACCTATACGGACATCTTTGTCAACAACCAGACCTACATCGGCAATGAACTGCACCATCCCCTCTATCTGTTCCTGTGGGGGACGATCAATGCGCTGTATTTCTGGTCAATGACCAATGCCTGTCTGAAGCGCTATCCCTGCATGCCGGCAACGACCGCATGGATCATCCGAATCTGCTGTTGCGGCATGATCCTCTCTGTACTTCTGCCCTACGATCCACAGGGATGGTTTACGATCAGCAAATGGCATGTACGGGTCGCCATGTTTTCCAGCGGCGGTTATGCCCTGCTGGTCTTCTGCTTCTTATTCGCCGGTGTCAGCTGCGGATACCAGCAGCTGCGCCCTTTTCTGTTTGTTTATCTGCTGCTTTGCTTTGTCAGTCTGTACAGCTTTGCGACCCACGGCGGCGTGACGTCCTTCACCGAGATCAGCTATTCCATCAGCATGGGCTTCTTTCTCTATTACCTGCGCTATCATCGCTGATGCATGCCCTTTTTCACACACCTGTCCATATGTTCCGGCCTTGTGGGACAGCCATTGCTGTCCTGCTTTTTCTTTGCGCTGTCTCATTCTTCCGCCGATGATCCGTGCGCAGGGCCACATCTTGATCCACAAAAAAAGCAGCAATGCCCATCAGACCTGCTGCTTCTCATCGATGGCCCAGCTTTTTCCGGGTGTTTTGATCCATTTCCTGCCTGTGAAAAAGGGCGCTGCTTGACTCTCCATTCAACTATCGTTCACAAATTTCTACTTTTATTTCAGCAGACAGCTTTGTCTTTCTTCCCATAGAAAAATCCCACCTCCGCAGAACCACGTATATTTATTTCGTGTGTCTGCTTTAGTGGGATCATATCAGAGGCTGCCGCCCATTTTACTCTTCCTCTTCTTCTTTTGGCTCCAGGCGCTCGATCATCGCCAGATATTTCTCTGCCTTGGGACGGTAGCTCGTCGTATTGGCATTCTCGGCAACAAAGCGGAAATGATCCTTGGCATCGAAGAAATCCTTGCGCACGAAAGCGATCATCCCCAGATAGTAATGGGCATTCACCAGCTGCAGACGCAGTTTGAGCTGCGGCAGCACCTGTTTGTAATATGCCTCGCACTGATCGAAGTGCTCATTCATCAGGTACAGCTTGTTCTGAATGGCCGCAATCGTTTCCTGCAGCATGAGATTGCCGGCCGCACCGATGTTCACCCGCGTAGAGCGGACCGCCTCCAGGTTGCGTTCCAGTGCGCTCTGATCGCCCAGCTGATAGTTTGCCTCCGCCATCAGCGTCTGATAATTCAGTTCCATCGAGCTGTTGGAACGATTCCGCCGCATGAGCACCAGCGCATCCATGGCCAGCTGTGGATCATCCAGACACAGCATGCACTGGGCAAACAGCAGGTGCATCTTCAGATTCAGCCGTTTTCCCCGCCGGGAAAAGCAGAGGATCGCACTGGCACAGGCCAGCGGATCACACTGATCGAACAGAAGCGAATTGATCGGCACCACGCTTTGCGCACGCAGACGGAACACATAGACCGACAGCAACGCATAGCCCATGACGATCAGCATCATCAATGCAAGACTCGGTATGATCAGCAGCAGACACATCAAAGCGATCAGGCCCAGAAAATAAATGAGGGTCCAGCGATCGCTCTCTTTGCGACATTTGGTGGCCAGAGAAGCAACATCCTCCTTGAACGGATGATGCAGACGATAGATCCGTTCGACCTCATTGCCGTCACCGCTGGGCAAAGAACGGAAATTCTTCGCTGCACTGCTGCGCACCGTCAGCATACCATACAGGCAGACGAGCACCGTAGGTATCAGCAGCAGGAGACCGGCGATCATCAGAAACTGGAAAACAGAGCTTGCCAGAAGGATGACCAGCAGCACGACCATCGGGCTGATGTTGAAATAGCTGATCAAGTAACGCGCCAGCAAAAGGCCGTTGACCAGTGCCGCACCGACCAGTCCGCCGACCGCCCAGCGAAGCTCATACGCCTGTCTGGCCGCCTCGATCGGCATCCAGTCATACAGACTGGTGATCTCCTTGATAAAGCTGTCATCTATCGTAATTCCAAACAATACGGCACCCGCTGCCGCTGAGATCAGCAGATACAGCAGATGACGCTTGCACTCATATTTCCACATATAACCCCTCCATGCTTCCATATTGCCTACATCATATCATATTATCCGCTGAAAACTCAACCGTCCCCCATCGCGACGACAAAAGAAATGTCGAGGCGGGATGCCTCGACTTAATCCTGTCTCTGTTTTTCCTCTTTTTCCTGTGCGGTGATGATCCGCGCCGGGATACCGACCGCTGTTGCATACGGCGGGACATCCTGCAGCACGACCGCATTGGCACCGACCTTGGCTCCTTTGCCGATGGTGATGTTTCCCAGGCATTTTGCACCGGCGCCGATCATGACGCCGTCTTCCAGCGTCGGATGCCGTTTGGTGTGCGCCGTTCCCCGGCCGCCCAGCGTGACCCCATGATAGATCTGGCAGTCATCACCGATCTCTGCGGTTTCGCCGATGACGACCCCCATGCCATGATCGATCAGAAAGCCTCTGCCGATCTTTGCACCCGGATGGATCTCGATCCCCGTCCAGAACCGCGCGATATTCGATATCAGGCGGGCCAGAAAGAACAGGTGCATCCGATAGCACGCATGCGCGATCCGGTGGATGCCGATCGCCTTGATGTGCGGATACAGCAACAATACTTCGATGCGCGAATGCGCAGCCGGATCATTTTCCATCGTCCGGCGGATGTTATGGGCTGCATTGCGAAAGAACGCCATCAGTCAAACTCCACCAGAGACAGATACTTATCCGCGCCGTCCGGAGCGATCGTCACGATGGTCCGATCCGGATAATACCGGGCATACCGTCTGGCGACCGCAATGTTTGCGCCGGAACTGATCCCGACCAGGATGCCGGTCTCCCTGCCAAACGCGATCATCTCGCGGATCGCTTCTTCATCGCTGACCGTCGCAATATCATCGCAGAGCTCCGGATCGAAATTTTTCGGTATGAAGTTGGCGCCGATCCCCTGGATCTTATGTGCACCGGCTTCCCGACCGCTCAGCAAGGCGCTGTTTGCCGGCTCCACCGCCACGCAGAGGATGTCCGCATTTGTCTCCTTCAGCCGCCGGCTCACACCGCTGAAGGTTCCCCCGGTACCGACACCGGCCACGAACACGCCGACGGAAGGCTGCTGCTGCAGGATCTCCACACCGGTCGTCTCATAATGTGCCCGCGCATTGTCCGGGTTTTCAAACTGCCCCAGGCTTACATACTGCGGATTCTCTGCCATGAGCGCCGCCATCTGGTCCATGGCCCCCTGCATGCCTTTGGCACCGTCACTGAGCACCAGCTGTGCTCCATATGCCTGCACCAGACGGCGCCGTTCCACGCTCATCGTTTCCGGCATGACGATGATGACCTTCAGCTTCAGGATCGCTCCCAGCATCGCCAGCGCGATCCCGGTATTGCCGCTGGTCGCTTCGATCAGCGTATGTTCCTTCGTGATCTCGCCGCGTTCCATCGCCCCCTTGAGCATCGCATAGACGGCCCGATCCTTTACGCTGCCGCCGGGATTGTATTTCTCCAACTTGACATATACATTGCTTTCACCGATCTGGATCATCGGTGTATTTCCTATCAGTTCGATCGTTTTCATCTTCTTCCTCCTTTATCCTTTGCCCGATCACCTCCGATGGCAACATCGCGCACAGAACAGGAACGTACCCGATTCATGAGACTGAATCCATCGATATTGACATACCATCTGCCATTCCTCCTCGTCGTTTTCTACATTATGCCACAAAACATCTGAAAATGACATCGGTTTGCCCCAAAAAATGAAAATAATTACAAAACTTTTGCAAATTTTATGAAAATTCCCTGCATTTCT
>NBJMR02800__coassemble_1905_pt1 | contig 20083 bp, 14 predicted proteins | sample NBJMR02800__metabat2_low_PE_026 | metagenome-assembled genome bin NBJMR02800
TGGACCTGTATATCATCCATCGCTTTGATTATGAAACGCCCATCGAGGAGACCATGGAAGCGCTGAATGATCTGGTGGTATCCGGGAAGGTCCGTGCGATCGGGGCATCGGCCATGTATGGCTATCAGTTTTACAATATGCAGATGGTGGCCAGAGATCATGGATGGGCACCGTTCGTTGCCATGGAGAATCACTACAATCTGCTGTATCGGGAGGATGAGCGGGAACTGATCCCGATCTGCCGGCAGATGAATGTATCGCTCATGCCATACAGCCCGCTGGCAGCCGGACATCTGACCCGCCCGCAGTGGAATTCGGATTCGCTTCGCAGTCAGACCGATCGGGTCGCCATGGGGAAATACGATCATGCGCAAAAACAGGATATGGAGATCGTCCGCCGGGTCCATGCACTGTCGGAAAAATATGGCGTCAAGATGCAGCAGGTCGCACTGGCATGGGAATGGGCCAAAGGGGTGACTGCACCGATCATCGGTGCGACCAAGGCCGCTCACTTTGACGATGCGGCCGGCGCATTCGACCTGCATCTCACAGCGGAGGATATCGCCTATCTGGAGGAGCCGTACGTACCGCACAAGATCGTCGGTGCGATCGATCAGAACCCTGCGGATGGCGTCATGCTGCTGGACGTAAAGAAATAAACAGGAGGTGGAACATGCGTATTACGATGCATCTCTATTATACCGGAAGCGGTGACAACGCTCGCAGGTTTGCCATGGAGATGGAACAGAGCGGAATAGCAGATCAGGTTCGTGCGGAACCTGGGAATGAAAGGTATGAATATTTCTTTCCGATGAACGATCCGCAGACAGTGCTGCTGATCGACAGCTGGAGCGATCAGCGCGCGCTGGATCAACATCACGCATCTCCCATGATGCAGACGATCGCGACACTTCGGGAGAAATATGATCTCCATATGCGAGCGGAACGATATGTTTTTGTTTCGCCGGAAGGTGCAGCAGCGGATGAGAAGTTCATCCGAAGATAAGACAGGATACAGACGGGGTCCTTCCAGATGAAGGGCCCTTTTGCCGTTGGAGTGCAGGCGGACAGCCCTGCTTTCTCCATCACAGGGTTGGGCATTCCACAGGAAATTTGGACGTGTTCGGCAGATCTCACAAAAGAAAAGCAGACGCTGGGTCTGCCGATGTACAGGTGCTTTCCTGCTCCTGTCGCTTTTATGCGATCTGCTTCAGATCTTGATGACGCTGGCCAATCCGCCCAGGGCGCTCTCCTTGAGCTCGATCGGCAGTTTCTTTCCGGTCTTGTTCATCGTCTCTACGACCATGTCAAAGCTGACCCGGTTTTTGTGCACCTTGCGCAGATGCTTGGCGAGTATGGCTGCATCGATCGCCCGCAGGGCACAGACGGCATTTCGCTCGATACATGGGATCATGACATAGCCGCCGACCGGATCACAGGTCAGTCCCAGATGGTGCTCGATGCCCATTTCAGCCGCATATTCGATCTGTTCGCTGTTTAGTCCCATCAGATAAGCGACCATGGCAGCACCCATGGAACAGGCGGCGCCGATCTCTGCCTGACAGCCGCCCTGTGCACCGGAGATGGTGGCGTTCTGCTTGATCAGATTGCCGATCAGTCCGGCGATCTTCAGTCCGTTGACGAGTTGTTCCCGCTGCATCTTGCAGTCGTAGTAATAGTAGTAGAGCAGGGCCGGCAACAGACCGCTGCTGCCCAGGGTCGGTGCAGTGACGGTCATGCCGCCGGCTGCGTTTTCCTCGCTGGCCGCATATGCGTAGGCGCTCAGCAGCAGCTTCTCTTTTTCAGACCCTTCACAGGTGATGGCCTCGCTCAGCAAGGAGCGGGCGATGCGCTCCATCTTGAGCCTCCCCGGCAGGATGCCGGCGGTATTCAGTCCGGTATCGACCGTCTTGCACATCTGGATGAGGATGTCGTTGAGATAGTCGTTGATCGCTTCGCCCTCCACTTCATCGACATAGCGGACGAGATCGATCTGTTTTTCCTCACAGTAACGCAGGATCGCATCCAGCGAGCGATGCGGATAGATGTCCTTTCCTTCTGTGCTCGTCTCCCCTTCGATCTCGATGGCGCCTCCGCCGACGGAATAGACGGTCATGGCACACAGCAGCTGATCCTGCGCATCATAAGCGGACAGCTGCATCGTGTTGGGATGTGCCATCGTTTCGTTTACGTTCATCGTGATGACACAGGGTTTTGGCGAAAAGGTCTTTTCGATGATGACATCGGTCAGATGGCCTTTGCCGGTCAGGGCCAGCGAGCCATACAGCGTAACATGGTAATGGTCCGCATGCGGTGCGCGGCGGATGAGCTCCAGAGCGGCACGCTGCGGCCCCATCGTGTGAGAGCTGGATGGTCCCGGTCCGATGCGGAATAATTCTCTCAGTGATTTCATAGGCGGATCCCCCTTCGTATTCAGCAATCCTAGTGTATCGCAAAAGGGGGAAAATGAACAGGGAAAGATCAGAAAAAGCGCGGAGAAACCGCTGTTTGCAAAGTATCTGTGCCAAGGGGAGACGGCTTACAAAAATGAAACAAAAAAACGTCAAGTGGATGGATAAAAACAGAGTGCTCTATGCTATAATAGGATAGAATCAGAATGTGGTTGGCAGAAAGCGGGTGATTGTTGGGTACATACACGAACAGCGAAGCACACATCAGGATCGGCGGCAGAGGAAAGGGGGACCTTCGGTTATGGCAAGAAAGGTGTCGAACAGCGGACAGACGAGGATCAAGCGCAATCTGGAAGCGATCATGCCATTGACCAGACAGATTTTTTCCCTGCTGAAATATTATGTGATCGGCGTTGCCATCGTGCTGCTGATCGCAAATTTTATTGCCAAGCCGGTCGTTGTGCGCGGTTCGAGCATGAATCCGACGCTCAATAATTTTGACATCTGCATCTCCAATCGGCTCTCCATCGTTCTGGGCGGCACGATCGATCGTTTTGATATCGTCGTAGCACAGACCGAAGAAGGGGAGATCGTCAAGCGGGTCGTCGGCATCCCAGGCGATGTCATCAGTTATCAGGGAGGCGTGCTGACGGTCAATGGCACAACGGTCGTAGAGGATTATATCATCGACGATCCGTCCAAGCATCACTCGGATATGGATTTTGATGAGATACGACTGGGAGCGGACGAGTATTTTCTGATGGGGGACAATCGGACCGGATCGACGGATTCCCGTTATTTCGGACCGTTTCACCGCAGCGATATCATATCGAAGGACATGTTGATTCTTTTCCCGTTTAATCGGATCAGACTGGTATAGATAGTTGAGGAGTGTGTAGAATGCGTAAAGTAGGGATCGATTTAGGAACAACAAACTTGCTGATTTGTGTGGATAACGAAGGTGTGATCGTGGATGAACCATCGGTTTTGACCATCGATGCGCAGACGAAGAAGTGCATTGCGGCCGGTAAAGAGGCCAAGGAGATGCTGGGACGTACGCCGGGCAGCATGATCAGCATCCGCCCGCTGAAGGATGGCGTCATCGCTGACTTTGACGCGACGGAGATGCTGCTGAACTATTTCTTCAAGCAGTGCAACCTGCAGGGGATGTTTCGCAAGAACATCATCCTGATCTGTCATCCGACCAACATAACGACCGTAGAGAAGAATGCAATCCGTGACTGTGCCTATCGTGCCGGAGCGAAGCGCGTCTATCTGGAGGAGGAGCCGAAGGTGGCTGCGGTAGGTGCCGGACTGGATATCGGAAAGGCCTGCGGCAGCATGGTGCTGGATATCGGAGGCGGTACGAGCGACATCGCCGTCCTCTCGCTGGGAGACATCGTCTGCTCAACTTCTCTGAAGGTGGCCGGGAACCGGTTTACCCAACTGATCATCGACTACCTGCGTAAATATCGCAAGCTGGCGATCGGTGAACAGATGGCGGAAGAGGTCAAGATCCGCATCGGTTCTGCACTGCCGCTGGATGAACCGCTGACGATGAAGGTCAGCGGACTGGCGCTGGACAGCGGTCTGCCGGTGACGATCGAGGTCAATTCCAACGAGGTGGAATCGGCCCTGCGTTCAGCGGTGGATGAGATCGTTCGTGCAGTGCGCACGGTGCTGGAGATCACACCGCCGGAGCTGGCTGCAGATATCATCCAGCGCGGCATCGTCATGACCGGCGGCGGCTCTCTGCTGCAAAATTTTGACGAGCGTCTGCGCAGCGAACTGCAGATTCCGGTCTACATCGCAGAAAATGCGCTGCACTGTGTCGTGGATGGCTGCAGCATCATGCTGGAACAACTGCATTAAGGGATCCCTTTTTGAAATATGAAAAAACGCTCTATAGAGATCGAGACTTTCTTAGCGATCGTTCGTTAAGAGAGAACACCCTCATATTGAGCGTTTTTTTATCTGGTTTTTATAGATATAAGGAGCTGTCGTCGTCATCGTCATACAGTGCATGGTGGAATTCACGCAGCTGTTCCTGATCGGCCATGGCGGCCAGTGCACCGGCCATCGTCGTGGTGTGGGCGGCGTACAGGTTGGCAAATTCCAGATGGTGTTTCATCCTCTCCAGCGGGATCGCTTCCAGATCATCGCTCTCTTCCGTCAACAGACAGTAGAGGAATGCGCCGATAAAGGAATCACCGGCACCGGTCGTATCGACGACCTGGACCTGATGCCCTTTGGCGGAGATATGATCGGTGCGCCGATACAGGGTGGCGCCATCTTTTCCCTGCGTGTAGACGACACACTTGCAGCGATGAGAAAACAGAAACGGAAGCGCTTCTTCGATGTCGTTCTTACCGGTGATGAATTCCAGTTCTTCGTCGGAGAGCTTCAGAATGTCGGCATAGGGCAGAAACTCGTGTACGGTCTGCTTCAGAGCCTCTGCATCGTCCCAGAGGGAGAAGCGCAGGTTCGGGTCAAAGCTGATGAGCACGCCTTTTTTCAGCGCCAGCTCCAGCAGTGCGCGGTGTGCCTGCTTCATCGGTGAATCGACCAGTGATACGCTGCAGAAGTGCACCAGCCCGCAGTCATCGAGCAGATGCTCGTGGATGTTTTCCGGACCGTATTGCAGATCGGCGGCCGTGCGGCGATAGAACTTAAAATCGCGGTTGCCGTCTTCGCGCAGCGATACGAAGGAGAGCGAGGTATCGTATGCGCTCGTCTGCAGGATGTGCGAAGTATCGATGCCGCTTTCCTTCAGCGATTCGATGATGTGATCGCCGAATGCGTCCTTTCCCAGCTGAGTGAGCACCATCGCCGGTACGCCCAGCTTGGCGACCGCACCGGCCACATTGGCGGGCGCGCCGCCGGCTACCCGGCTGAACCCTTCCACATCTTTCAGGTCGCAGCCTTTGCGCTGTGGGATAAAATCGATCAGCGCTTCGCCGATGACACAAAGCTTCTGTTTCATGGAATGCCTCCTTTATCTGATCTGATGTGCGGACAGCGCATGCAGTCGCAGGATCGCCGGCTGTCCTTCTGTCTTCAGTTTAACACATCTTGGACGCGTTGGGTAAATTCTTGTCGTAAAAACTTCACTGCCTTCGTTGAGGAACACTTCCAGCGAAGAAGTGTCGGAGAAGAGGTGCAGATCGTGCAGCTGTGCGAGGTGTACGCTGCGGGTCGTGCGTCCGCATCCGCAGGCGGTGATGTCCAGGGTAAACAGCTGATCCTGGTAGGTGAGGCGGATCTCTTCGCTCAGCGACAGAGTGAGCTGCTTACAGCCATCCAGCTGCAGTTCCAGCTCATAACATTCTTCATCGAAACCGCGTGCGTTGAGCGCTTCGACGTCCATCTGCCAACTTTCCCTGCGCAGGCCTTCCAGTTCCGGCAATGGCTGCTGGTGCAGCATGCCATCCTTCCAGCTCAGCAGACGGGGGATGGTGAGCGCGTGCTGCCAGCCGTGATCCGTCGTCGGATTGGTGTAGTCCGCATCCGGGATCCCCATCCAGCCGATGAGGATGCGCCGTCCCTGTTCATCGGCAAAGCTCTGCGGTGCGTAGAAGTCAAAGCCGCGGTCCAGCTGATGGATCGTCTCGACCGTCAGACCATCGGCCAGCGTATGAGAGAGCTGCATCCAGACGCAGGAATGGACATTGGCATAGTCTGCTCCCTGTGTGGGGACGCCCTGCGGACAGGTGATGAGCAGATGCTGACCGTCCAGTACGAAGAGATCCGGGCATTCCCACATGTAGCCCAGCGGCTCCTTCGTTCGCAGGGCGTAACGATATTGCCAGTGGGAGAGGTCGTCACTGGAAAAGAGGAGGAGCGCGCCGTGATCGTCATCATCACGGGTCCCCTGCACCATATAGGTGACACCGTCTTCTTCGATCAGCTTCGGATCACGGATGTGCTGGGTAAAGCCTTCGGGATAGTCTTCCATGCCCATCACCAGCTCCTTTCGTTCAAACTGAAAGCCATCCGGGCTGACCAGGTGGATGGTGTTGGCCACCCGTCCGCTGTGGATGTAGTCATGGTCGGGACGGTCGAACAATTTGATGTTGCCGGTATAGAAGAAATGGATCTGATCGTCTTTGACAAAGGCACTTCCGGAATAGGCGCCGTGGGCATCCAGCGCACTGTCGGGGAACAGGAAGGGTTCGTGTTCCTCGTAGTGGATGAAATCGGTGGTGGTGAGATGGGCCCACAGCTTGAGGTCCCCGTTGACATCGAAGGGATCGTACTGATAGTAGATGTGATAGATGCCGTGGAACTGGCAGAGACCATTGGGGTCATTGAGCCATCCCAGCTGCGGCATCAGGTGATAGCGCAAGGCGTGGGGATCGCTCTGTACGCGCCGGATGGCCGCATCCTGTGTAGGGATCCATCGCTGATAGTCTGCGCGTGTGACAGGTGAATATTTCTGAAACATATTACTTCTTCCTCAACGTGAGGATCGGCGTTTCGAGATCGTCCGCCTCTCCTTCGTATATCTCGATGTCGTATGCATCGCTGTTGGTGACGATGACCATCGTCTGATCGCTGTAACCGGCATCCTTGATCTTGGTGCGGTCGAAGCGCAGGATCGGTGTGTGCGCCTGGACGTGTTCCCCCTCTTTGACCAGAGGGGCAAAACCTTCGCCGTTGAGGCTGACGGTATCGATGCCGCAGTGGATCATGATCTCTGCGCCCTGTGGGCTCACCAGTCCCAGTGCGTGTCCGCTTGGAAAGGTGAAGGCGACCTGTGCGTCGCAAGGGGCATAGATGGTGTCATCCGCCGGATCGATGCAGACGCCTTTTCCCATGCCCTGGGAGGCAAAGGCCGGATCATCTGCCTGGGTGATGTTCTTCACGGTTCCTTTCAGCGCGGCATACAGCGTGATCGGTTCCTGCGCATCGGCAGGCTGTGCGGGAACGGAGGTTTTTTCGGATGCGGAGGGCGCATCGGCTCCTTCGATCTTTTTCCAGAACACCAGTGTCAGGATGGCAGCGGTCGCCATCGACAGCACCAGGCCGATGCCAAACATCGCCCAGTCCTGCGGCAGGACGGAGATGAAGCCCGGCAGTCCGGCTGCGCCCAGAGCCTGAGCGAGGATGTGGAACATCGCACACCAGGCACTTCCCACGGCAGAGCCTGCCATCGCTGCATAGAATGGATAGCGCAGCTTCAGCGTGACACCGAACATCGCCGGTTCTGTGATGCCCAGCAGTGCGCTGACGCCGGCGGCACTGCAGATGGATTTCAGCTTGACATCCTTCGTCTTGAACAGGACGGTCAGCACGGCGGCTCCCTGAGCGACGTTGTTCATCGATGCGGTGATGAAGATGAAGCTGCCGCCGGTAACGGCGATCGAAGCCAGCAGCTGGGTCTCAATCGGAATGAAGGAGTGATGCATGCCGGTCAGGGTGATCGGTGCATACACCAGGCCGAACAGACCGCCGCCGATCGGTCCCAGCGTATTGTAGAGCCAGGTGATGCCGTCTGCCAGCAGATCGCCCACACCGCGCAAGATCGGTCCGACGAACAGGAAGGTGATGAAGGCGCTGATCATGATGGACAGCAGCGGGGTCGTCAGATTGTCCAGCCAGGTCGGCGTCACTTTGTGCAGCCGCTTCTCGATGTTGGCCAGGATCCAGGATACCGCCAGTACCGGCAGGACCGTGCCCTGATAGCCGACGGCCTGCACGCTGAGGCCAAACAGGTTCCAGGTCGGTACTTCGACGCCGGTACCCAGCGAATAGGCGTTGAGCAGATCCGGGTGTACCATGATCATGCCCATGGCCGCACCCAGATAAGGGTTGCCGCCAAAGCGTTTGGTCGCAGAGAAGCCGATCAGCACCGGCAGGAAGGTGAAAGGCGCATTGGCGAAGATGTTGATGCAGGTTGCCAGATCGCGAAACTGCGGAAATAGGTCGATGATGGAACGTCCGCCGTCAAACATCGCAGCGGTCAGGACGTTGTTGATGCCCATGAGCAGACCGCCGGCGACGATGGCCGGGATGATCGGCACGAAGATATCGGAAAACATCTTGATGAAGCGCTGGATTGGGCTGCCCTGTTTCTCTTCCGGCAGCGGTGCGCGTTCGACCGCATTGCCCAGCTGTTTCTGTACTTCATCACATACGAGGTTGACCAGTCCGGAACCCAGGATGATCTGGAACTGGCTGTTGGTCATGAAGACGCCTTTGACGGCTTCGATGTCGGTGATCGCATCCTCGTTGCGAAGATCGGCGTTGTAAAGCTGAAAACGGAGACGGGTCGCACAGTGCTGCACGGAACGGATGTTGTCTTTTCCGCCGACATGCTCGATGATCTGCGCGGCAATCGCTGCATAATCCATACTTGTATCCTCCTCATCTGGTATTTGTGGAATCGGTACCACATCGATTACGATGTCATTTTATAACCGCTTACATCGAATGTCAACCGTTTTTCGAAAATTTATGGTACCGATTCCACAAAATGTTGTGCAGAGGGGAGGACAGGGACAAAAAGTGTACTTTTTTTCCGGATTTGTAAATCATTTCCACAAAATGCGGGACACCGTCCGGTTGTGGCATTTGTGCGCGATTTGATGGGAATAGTGTGAAATTATGTGATATAATAGAGGTAACCATATTAGGGAGGAATATGAATGGAAAATCTGAAGAGGTATATTACTCGGAAAAACCTGCTGATGACATCGTTCATCACCGGCGTGATCGGAGTGGTCATGCTGCTGATCTACTTTCTTACGATCAATACGATGTCGGCCAGCGCGCTCTCGATGCTCTCTTTCTTGTGCATCCTGTTTTATGTGAGCTTTTTCTTGTTGCTGCTGCTGACGGCAGCCTATGCGTTCCACATCTTTTATGACAAGCAGCGCTCCACGACGCTGTATGTGCTGGTGGGATGCACCGTGGTCGGACTGCTGGCTTCTCTGTTCAGCATTTCGACGGTCAATGTGATCTTTCAGGTGATCAACGGTAATTTCTCTGCCATCTGGTCGCTGTCCGCTTCTGCGCTGAATGTGGATACCTGGCTGATCATCATGATGATCGGACAGATCGCCGCCGGGGTGCTGGCCGGTTATCTGCGGTTTGTGAAAAAGGCGGAGGAGCTCAGCAGTGAGGATCTTTCGCAGATGCAGGATACGGCGAAGCAGGTCGGGGATGCGGCTGCGACGGCAGCGCGCAAGGCGGCCGGCAGCGTCAGCGAAGGAACGGCGAAGCTCTCTGAGAAGTGGAAAAACTATTATCATACGGAAAAGGGGAAGAAGACGGTACGTCTGGTCGGCATCGCGGCAGTGGTCGTCATCGTCGTGATCATCGCCATCAGCATCTGGTCGGCAACGCGAACGACACCGATCGATCTGACCAGTTCCTGTGAGGTTACTTTTGAAGGATATGATGGGGAAGGGGATGCATACATCAACTGTGATGTGGATTATGACATCAACAACCCGCAGATTGCTTCTTTCGTGTATGACGTGGAGTATACGATCGACAATGACGGTGCGCTCTCCAATGGCGACAAGGTCATCCTGCATGCGGATTACAGTCAGGAAACGGCCCGCAATCTGAAGCTGGGCGTGGAAAATGCAGAAAGAGAGATCACCGTGGAAGGTCTGACCGAGGTCTATCGGACCTACGATGACATTCCGAAGGAGGTTTCCGACGGATTTGCTTCTGCGGCGCAGGCAGCGCTGGAAGCGGAGCTCAAGGAGGATGAGGGATCGACCTTCGGACCGGATACGATCACGATCAACAGCTGTGAGAACATCGGTGTTTACTATCAGTACAGCAGTTCATGGGGCGAAGGCAGCGTCTACTACCTGTTCCGTACGGATGTCACAGAAGAGGATGAATACTCTGTGGACAATATCATCGATTACTACTATGTGAGCATCGATCCGATCAGCTCCGAATATACATTGGATCTGGCTGTGGATTCGGATGATATCTACGTCTCCGGCATGTATCTTTACGATGACGAAAAGAATGATGCACAGGCCGGTGAATGGCTGAAGAGCTATTATTCAGATCTGCAGGTCGTCTCTGAGAATTTCTCCGATGAGACCTATCAGGATACGACCACAGAAAAATAAACAGAAACAGGCAAACGGCACCCGCAAGGGTGCCGTTTATTCATCAGAGGGGTGCGCTGTTCGGGTACAGACGCTTTCTCCTTCGATAAAGGTGTAGTTGACATACTGGATCGGCTGTACTTCTTCGTTGCGGATCATGCGCAGGATCGTACGGGCGCAGCATTTTCCGCTGTACTCGGTATCGAAGCGCACGGTGGTCAGCTGCGGGGTCAGCAGTTCGCTGATATCGTAACCACCAAAGGAGATGATGGAAATGTCCTGCGGGATGCGATAGCCTCGTTCGCGGATGACCTTATAGGCGCCCAGCGCCTGGCGGTCCGTCGAGCAGATCAGCGCATCGATGGAATGCTCGTCGAGGATCCGTTCGACCTGGGTGCAGGCGTGCGCAAAGGAAAAGTCACTGAGGTAGACATAAGGGCGTTCGATCCCGCTTTCCTTTAAGCCGTCCAGGATGCCCTGGCGGCGGACGATGCCGATCGCTTCATCCCAGGTGCCCACACACAGGCAGGCGACCGAGCGGTGGTGGCGGGATCCGATGTAGGAGCCGACGAACTTTCCACCGTAGTAATCGTCATTGATGATGCAGACGCCATCGGGATAATTCTGGGCGACGACGACAACGGGGATGTCGATCTGTGAAAGCAGCGTGCGGTGGGCATCACTGAGGTGGGTCGCACTGAGGATGAGCCCGTCGACGTTCATGCGCCACAGCTTTTCCAGGTACTGCAGCTCCAGCGCTTCCTGGTGGTCGGTATTGATGATCATCGTGCTGTAACCCTCCTGGCGCAGATGGCGGTCGATGCTCATCAGCACCTGTGAGGTGACGATGGAGTCCAGACAGGGAGCGATGATGCCGATCATCCGACTGCTTTTCGCTTTCAGGCGGGCGAAGCTGTTGGGCTCATAGTTGTACTGCTGTATGATGGACGCGATCCGCTTGCGTGTCTCTTCCTTGACATAACCGCCGTTGAAGTAACGGGATACGGTGCTCTTACCGACACCGCTGAGCTCGGCGATCTCTTTCATCGTGATCTTTCGGACAGTGCCCATATAGATCCCTTCCTCTCTGTTCTGTGTTTATGATAGCACAGGCCATCTGCAAAAAAAAGAGAAAGTGGGAACGGTTTCGCATCGGACATCTGCGGCCGCGACTGGGCTTCTGCCCCTGCTTTGCATCGCCTCCCTCATAAAGTGATAATGCAAGGAGGATGGACATGTGTGGAATCGCAGGTATCATCGATTATGAGCATCCGGCACAGACGATGTGCGCACCGTATGTGCAGGCGATGCAGGAAACGCTGCGGCGGCGGGGACCGGACCAGAAAGGCATCTGGAAGGAGTCCTTTGTCACGTTGATCCATTCCCGTCTGAGCATCGTCGATCTGGAAGGCGGCCGTCAGCCGATGATGCGGGGATCCTGCTGCATCGTCTACAACGGAGAGCTGTACAATACACAGGAACTGCGTGCCGAGCTGCTTGCGCGAGGAAGGCAGTTGTCGACGCACAGCGATACGGAGGTCATCCTGCAGTCTTATCTGGAATGGAAGGAAGCCTGTGTGGAAAAATTCAATGGCATCTTTGCGTTTGCCATCTGGGATACGTATCGCAAGGAGCTGTTCCTCGCCCGTGACCCGATGGGCGTCAAACCGCTTTTTTACACGATGTGCAAAGATGCCTTTCTCTTTGGCAGCGAGATCAAGACGCTGCTGGCACATCCGTTCGTCCGACCACGGCTGACGCGAAGCGGCATCCTGCAGCTGATGTTGTTGGGACCGGGAAGGATCGGCGGCAGCGGTGTGCTGGAGGGCATCTGTGAGCTGAAGCCGGGGGCCTGCGGATATGTGGATCTGCATGGCCTGCACAGCTGGACCTATGCAAAGATGGAGGACCGTGTGCATACGGATCCACTGGAGACGACGGTGCAGACGGTGCGTACGCTGGTCCGCGATGCCGTTCACCGGCAGCTGCAGGCCGATGTGGCGGTCGGTACCTTTTTGTCCGGCGGGCTGGATTCCAGCATCATCACGGCGCTCGCCAGCGAGCAGTTTGCCCGTGAAGGAAAGAAGCTGCATACGTTCTCGCTGGATTATGAAGACAATCAAAAGTATTTTCACGCGACGAGATTTCAGCCCAATGCGGATGCGGACTATGTGGAGGAAATGGTGCAGGCGATCCACAGCGAACATCACCGGATCGTGCTTCGACCACAGGATGTGGCGGATGCGCTGTATGCGGCGGTCGACGCCAGAGATCTGCCGGGAATGGCCGATGTGGACAGCTCTCTGCTGCTTTTCTGCAAAGAGATCCGCCGCCATGTCAAGGTGGCGCTTTCCGGCGAATGTGCCGACGAGCTGTTTGGCGGGTATCCCTGGTATCGCGATCCGCAGGTGCGCATGCGGTATGGCTTTCCATGGTCACAGACGACGGACTATCGCAGCAGCTTTCTGAATGAGGAGTGGCTGACAGGGGTCGATGCCAACGCCTATGTGTCTCAATGGTATGAACAGACGCTGAAAGAGACCGATCTGGTGACGGACATCGATGCGCAGGAACGCCGGCTGCGAGAGATGACGATGCTCAACATGCAGTGGTTCATGCAGACGCTGCTGGACCGGAAGGACCGCATGAGCATGTACGCTTCCCTGGAGGTGCGTGTCCCTTTCTGCGATGTAAGATTGGCCCGCTATCTTTACAGTATTCCCTGGGAAATAAAAGATTACAATGGCTATGAAAAAGGACTGTTGCGGGAAGCGGTAAAAGATCTTTTGCCGCAGCGTGTGCTGTGGCGAAAGAAGAGCCCGTATCCAAAGACGTGGCATCCGCTGTATCGTCAGTGTGTGAGCGAACGGATGAAGGAACTGTTGACACGTGCGGATGCCCCGCTGTTTGTCATCGTAAAAAAAGAGCGGGTCCAAGATCTGTTGCAGGAAGAACGAAGCGTTCCATGGTACGGACAGCTGATGACCACACCGCAGACGATCGCATATCTGCTGCAGCTCAATTACTGGTTGGAGCATTATCATGTCGAGATCCAGATATAAAGATGGCGGACCACAGGGCCCGCCATCTTTTTTGAATACCTGAAGGGATCATACCTTGTCGTTTGTTCCTTTGGCGGATGGCGTGCAGGCAGGCAGAGAGAGCAGCAGGGTAAACCGCGCGCGCGGACCCAGGTCCTCACAGGTAAAGCTGCCGTTGTAACGTGCAGCGATCTTGTGAAGGATGGGCATCCCCAATCCATGCCCTTCCCCCTTGGAAGAAGGGGTATGCAGCGAAAGAGAAGGCAGCTTGCTGTTTTCCATGCGGATGTAGAGCTGATTGCCTTGCAGCAGTGCCGATATCGATAAGCTGCGCTCTGCCTTTGGCAGAAGGATACAGGCCTCGATGGCATTATCCAGCAGATTGTTGAAGACGGAAAGCAGATCCAAAGGGGCGATGGGGATCGACTCCGGCAGCATGATGGAGATCTGCATGGGGATGCCCGCTTCATCTGCCCGCAGTTTCTTGTTGTAAAAAAGTGCATCGATCAAGTGGTTGTGACACTGATTCATGCTGCAAAGACGGCTGTATTCCTGCAGCAGATGGCCTAACAGCTGTTCCTGCTCCTTCTCATCCATCGTGCGTGTATCCACAAATTCATCCATTCGCTTTTGGACCTCCTCTTTCAAAAGCGGGATGTTTTGCTGAGCACTGCGCCGTGCGGCGAGATAGCGCTCCTGCTGTGCATGCAGAGAACGGCTGAGGCGATTTTCCCGTTCCAACGCCTGTGTCTGGCGAATGAGGGAAAGGAGCGCCAGCACACAGAGATATTGAAATGGCAGAAAGCACAGCAGCAATGCCGAAGATCGCTCCCATACCAGACACAGAAGGGCAGCGATGAACAAAAAGAACGGAAGCAGCACGAGGGCATACGCACAGACAGAGAAATATGATCTACGCATTTGGCTTTCTCCCCTGCGCTGTGAGGATCGTCTGCATGTAATTGATGATGTCGTGCCGCAAATATCGCAGCTGCTCGTTTGGTTCCTGTTCAAGGATGGCCTTTTCCAGCTTGTTCTCATACTCGGCGTACAAGGATGCCAGTTTTTGCTGGCGAAGCGCATGGATCAAAAACCGATGATAAGCGCCGACCCACAGAAAGACCGTGAACAGGCAGATGCCAAACAGCACCGATAGCAGCACGAGGCCCTGCGGCCAGCCGCAGGATACACAGAGCAGCATCATGTGTGAGAGGAACGTCAATACCAGAGGCAGCAGCCATGTGTTTGCGCTGTCCTGCCGCAAAAAGGCAAAATGCTGCACGAGCAGACCGATGAGCCAACCGACAGCCGGTGTAATGAGAAGCAGCGGCAGGAATGAGAGCGTATGCACGATGGAAAGCGTCCAAAGCGATGGGAAGATCATGAGCATGGAACGCTGAATGCGGGTCTGCCAGCTTTCTGACAGCGGAATGCGCCAGGAGAGGGAGAGGAGGAGGCCGACCGTCAGACAAGGAACAGGGGCATATAAAGAGCCAAATGAAAAGAGAAAAGCAGTAACGGCCATGGCCGGCAGACAATATGGCCGTGTGTTCCATGAGCAGCTGCACAGCAGCCAACCGGCCGACAGCGCACTGCACCCTCCGAATATGATTGCCCAGATCAATATGGTCATGCCGATCCACTCCTTTTTTACCATTATACAATGGAATGTCATTGAAAAAAGAAAATCCTTTGCATTCTGAAGAAGGTCCGGATCAAAATGACGGTTTATTACATTATCTTTGCGTTTCATGAATGAAAAGAAGGAGCAATCAACGAAATATGCAGGGTGTGATATAATCAAAGCAAAGAATGGAAGAGGATGAAGAGACAGATGGAAGAGGGGAATATGAGCGCGTGGAAGAGCGTTTATTTGAAAAGCAGGATCGGACGTTATATCGTGCGCATGATCGGCGTCTTGAACAAACCGTGTTGCTGTGGGTACAATGGCTGGATCAGAGTGATACAGCAGACGAGCTGCGCGAGCATTGTTTGATGGAGGCCCGCGTACTGATGAAGATGGAACATCCGCACATCTTGACCGTCTTAAATTATTTTGAGGAGGAGAATGCCTGTTATATCGTTTTCGAGGATGTGAAATACCAGACGCTGAGCGATGTTCTTTCCCGACAGGAGCGACTCTCCATCCAACGGGTGCGGCCGATCGCCCTGCAGCTGATGGATACGCTGGACTATATTCATAAACAGGGCTATATCTATATGAATGTTTCTCTGCAGGAGATCCTCATCGATGACGATGATGCCATCCTTCTCTATGATTTTTCCTCTCTGTGTGAAAAGAACCACCGGATCGACCGGATGATCACACATGCCGGACACAATCTGCCATCGGAGGCTTATCAGCCCAACGCTGCCGCAAGAGCGGACAGTGATGTATATGGGGTCGGCGCTGCATTGTATGAGATGCTCAGTGGCAGATCCCTTCTGGCAGCTCCGCGCAGAGAGCGCATCAGCGAAAAATATCATAAAGAGATCCTTGAGAAGCTGCAGCATTTTGATGATCAGATCTCTTCGGGAGAAGACGCTTCGATCCGTCGGTCGCTCTCATTGAAACGAAGAGAGCGTTTTCAGAGCATGGGAGAGTTTCGCAGCGCCTTTCTGGAAGAACAAGCGATGCAGCCGGAAAAGCAGTGGGTCAATCGGCATCAGCGCAGGGCTTACTGGCTGATCTTCCTCAATGTACTGGTGATCCTCGCACTGCTCGTTGTACTTGCCCAGCAACAGAAAAGCCGTTTTCACAAGTCGGTGATCCAAGCAGATACCATCTCCGTTCTGTTGCCGTATCAGAATGAACAAGAACGGCAGGCAAATGAACAGATCGTCAATTATTATCAGGAAGAGTATCCGCAGATCGATGTATCTCTGACACAGGTTGCGCGCGAAGATTATGCCGCCTTCGCAGCACAGGAGCCATCCTTTGACGTCTTTTTCTGGAATGAAGCGATCGATCTGCAGACCTGTGCGGATCTTCATGATCTCATGAAGATGATCGATCCAAGCTGTTTCTATGGCTTTGATCAGGGAACATTTGCCAAACGTCTGCCATTGGGGTTTGAAGCAGAAATACGATATCAGAATGCACACCCGGATGCGGATGCGCAACGAGAGACCGCAGATGCGGAAACATTTTATCAAGGGCAGGCCCAGAGCTATCTTGGCAGCAGCGCACAGCTGGGAGAGGTCATCACACGGCTGCCGGGACTTTGGCGCATCGAAGCGGATGAAACGGTGAAGATCACCTATCGGGATCAGGTATGTGTACGAAAGAGCACGACGAATAAAGAGAGCGCGGCCATGTTGTTTGTCTATGTGCTGCTGGGGGATTATGCACAAAATGAGCATTATCTGCAGCAGGACAGCTGGCTTCCGGTCAACCGGGAAACGCTGTCTCGCTATATAGAAGGTTATCCGCAGCTGTCTTATCTCGAAGAGGCGGCACTCGTGATAAAGGAGGAATGAACGGATGCGGTGTTATCATTGCATGGAAGAATATTCGGATACGCTGGATTGCTGTCCACACTGTCACAAGACGAAAGAAAGCAGGACAGAGCCTTATCAGCTGCTGCCCGGAACGCTGCTCAACGATCGTTTCTATATTGGGGACATGCTGGGCTATGGAGGTTTTGGCATTACCTACATTGGCTGGGATGCCCTTTTGTGTCAGAAGGTAGCGATCAAGGAATATCTGCCGATGCATCTGGCCGGGCGAAACGCACATCAGGAGCGGATCGTGATCTATGACAAGGATCGCCGGAAACTGTTTGAACAGGGACGACAGCGTTTTCGCATGGAGGCGCAGCGGCTGGCGCTGTTTCGAAAAGAGAGTGCCATCATCACCGTGTATCATACCTTTGAAGAGAATGATACTGCCTATCTGGTGATGGAATATGTCGAAGGGGATACGATCGAGTCTTTGGTCAAACGGGATGGTGTGATGAGCGCGCAGCAGGTGCGTGAGATCATGATACCGCTTTTGACGGTCTTGAACAAAGTGCATGAAAAGGGAATCATCCATCGGGATATCGCACCGGATAACATTTACATCACAAAAGATGGAAAGGTCAAACTGCTGGACTTTGGCGCGGCGTACAGTGTTTCTGCCACTGCCGTGGGAACCTCTCAGAGCATCTCGATGATCATCAAGCGCGGTTATGCTCCACAGGAACAGTATCGAAGTCCTTCCCTGGTCGGCCCATACAGTGACGTCTACAGCGCAGCGGCCACCATGTATTACATGCTGTGCGGCATCGTTCCACAGGATTCGATGGAGCGGGACGATCATGAAGCGATGATCGAACCCTGTGAGCTCAGAGAGGGGGTTGACCGGAATCTGAACAATGCGATCATGAACGCTCTGATCCTGGATCATGAGCAGCGAACGCAGAGTGCCTGGCAGCTTTGTGAAGAACTGAAGAGCAGACGGGCGGTCCGCCGCAAACGGGTAAAAGAGCGCAGGAGCCGTTTTCAGGCCAGCAGCCGTTCCAGGCTTGCTGTTTCGATCGCGACGACGGTCAGCTTTGCCCTCTGCATGGCCCTTGTGTTCACCTTGCTGGATGCTCGTATGCTTCCTTCCGGCGGACATAAAGTGTTGGCAGCAGAACAGACGTATATGCCAGGTCTGTTGAATGAAGATCTGGACAGTGCCCGGCAGAAAGCGGAAGCGGCAGGGCTGCAGCTGCTGGTGACCGCAAAAAAAGAGGACGATCGTCTGCCTTCCGGCATCGTGCTAAGTCAGAGCGAACGCCCCGGAACGATCGTTGTCAAAGGGTCTGTGATCACGGTCAGCGTCAGTCGCGGACGAGATTATCGATTGGTGGAAAATGTGACGTATATGCCGTTGTCTCAGGCAAAGGAACGATTGGAAACAGCGGGTTTTCCGGTCGAGGTCGTTTATGAAGACCGTAGGGATCATCAAAAAGACACGGTCATCTCACAAAGCATGGCCCCATATTCGAGCGCACAGCAGGGAGATACGATCACGCTGCATGTAGCAAGAGAGAAACGTCCATCAAAACCGCTGAATGAGAGGATGCCGGCACATATGGATGTGCAAGAGGCCGTCGAATGGCTGGCTGCACGTGACAGCTATCTGATCGTCACAGGGTATGTGGAGAGCACGGAAGCAGAAGGAACGATCCTTTCCTGGAAAGAAGGAGAACAGGGCGTGGAAGTGCAGGTGAGCAGTGGTCCTGCACAGACGGTGGTCAACGATGTGGAACTGCTGGTGAAGGAAGAGGCATATGCACAACTGCAAAGGGATGGCATCCGCATTGAGACCCGTCAAGAATACAGTGACTATATCGATGCTGCTTATGTCTTAAAGCAGAGCATCGATCCCGGTACGGTCATCCAAAGCGGCGATACGATCGTTTTGACGATCTCCAAAGGTTCTTATCAGCCGGCATCCCCTTCTTTGATCTTGGAGGATACCACAGAAGAGGAGAACGATCCATCGTCCGCTCAGGATCAGCCGGAAGTGGTAGAAGAAGTTGAAAAAGAGGAGATCCAATATGAATGGACCCCATGGACGACCGATGCGTTCTTAAGTGAAGATCCGACCTATGAGGTGGAGACCAAGACCCAGTATGCGATCTATGGGCATATACAGACAACAGCGGTCAGCGAAGAACATCTGGAAGGCTATACACTGATCGACAAGGAAGACACCCATACCTATTCTCAGTGGTCTTCCTGGTCCGACTACATCGATGGCACGGCGCCTGCAGACAGCGATCTGGTGCAATACAGCGAAACAGAAACACAGTATCGTTATTTTGTATGGGACTGCCCTTTGGAAACACGGACACCGCAATGCCGCTGTTATCCGTTCGCCGGCTACAAGTGTCCGGGCTGTTTGAAGGATGCCGATGTATACAGTGAGCGTCTGGTCTGGAATGCCCCGCCGGAGCTTCACGGCAAGTACTATCTGACGCTGCTGAATGGACGCGGCAGCTGGGCGATCCATTGGTTCGGCGATACGAACGATGATCTGTTCTACAGCGAGGATTCTTTGATTGCCGGTCATCGTTACCGTCAGCGCACCAGAGAGCCATTGTATCGCTATACTTATGAAAGTGATCATGCGACCCCATGGCAGGATGCTTATATGAGCAGCTCAGAGAGCGGACGTGTCGTCACCCGTACGCTCTACCGTTATCGGTTGAAGGTCTAACACAGGAACATTTTGGTAATTTTAATGTAATGAACGGTCAAGGGCTGCGTCAGAAAATGGGGTATAATAACAAGCGTGAGGGATTGAGGTGAAATGTGTGGTTCCGTTTATCATCTGTGAAAATGATCTGCGACAGGCGGACCATCTCAAAAGATGTCTGCAGAAGCTGTATCCGGAATGTACGATCCTGCAATATCAAAGCGGAGATCAGCTGTTGAAAGAGTCCGATCTGCTGAAGCAGGAGTGTATCCTGTTCATGGATATCGTGCTGGAGGATGCTTCCGGCATTCAGGTCGCGCAAATGATCGCCAAAAAAAGACCATCCATCATCATTGTCTTTATCAGTGCCTATCTGGATAA